>Ga0181612_124023_pt1 | contig 11528 bp, 4 predicted proteins | sample HoacroProtozoa21_FD_119630 | JGI IMG/M metagenome (GOLD analysis project Ga0181612, IMG submission 119630) | Hoatzin crop microbial communities from Cojedes, Venezuel. Combined Assembly of Gp0051906, Gp0051904, Gp0051908
AAAATCAGACTTCATACTAACACTAAACATATGGCTTTTAATCACAAAAATTCTGAATCGAGAGGTTTTGGGCTTTTGTTTTTGTTTTTTTTGTTTTTTTTTTTTTAACTTGAGGAGAACATGTTACAGTTTTACTGTACTCAGAGTTTTAATTTTCTATTTAAGAAGATGTCATTGTGATATAATAGCCAAAAATGACTATAAATCAAAAATATTACTGTCTCTCTCTCTCTGAACATGTGTCAAGGAAAATAACCTTTCATATAACACGAGATAATAAGCAAAGAATATTTCCTTGTCTCCTTTGATGTCACTTGTACAAAACCGTTGTACTGGCCAAGAAACTGCTTTGAATTCAAGAGACAGAACAATGCTGATATACCCACAGTAAATCAACAAGTTGAATATTTTACTACCCCAGTAGCATAGTGTGAATAATTGATTGATTTGTGTTTGTTCTCCTAGCTAACCTAAAAAAATATAACCCCTCCAAACACTGGGAGGTACATAGAAAGTGAAATGCTTTTCTTTCATTCACAGATGTGTGGAGCTTATTTTTAATATTCATACAAGACTAATTTAGTTCTTTTAAATTTTACTTCTGATTGCGCTTAATTATACACCAACACAAAATCCCATTCTGATGTGAATATTCAAAGTATTTTATTCTGAGCATGGCCAGATGAAATGTTTGGATTTAAATTCCCCCTCCCCCCTTTGTTTTTCATTTGATAAAGCAATGTGCTACTACTTAAGTTAATTACAATAATCTTGGTAAAACCACTTTTGCTTTAAATTTGTACTGAGTTCTATACCTGGCACATCTGTAGATAATTATTTGAGTATTAGAATCCCAAACACATAGAAACTGTCTTGTCACCTGATACACAATAGTAATTGTATGAAGTAATGATAATCTAGCAAATGTTTTATGATTTCATTTCAACCACTCTGTGAATCTTTAGTTTCACGTAATCCATTGGATTAAGTTAAAACTGCCCATTTTACCTAACATTAACCCTTACCTCATGGTTCTCTAATGGAGAGCAAAACTGTCCCCTGGGACGCTGCACAGAGAGATATAGATAATATTTACAAAGGAGATGTTCAAAGAAAAATCCTCACTTCTGAGGGCAACTTGGATTATTTATTATCATTTCATACTGACCAGATTCATCCTCTCGGAAAGCCCTGACAAACCAAAAGGCGATCAGCACGCCCGAACAGCGCGGGCAAGGCGGATGTGTGGGGTGGGAGGGCAGCACTCGCATGATGCCCGAGTGAGGGAAAACAGAAAGAGCAACACAGCAATACGTTCTGGCCACTGGAACGGGAAAAGCCCTCAACAAAGCAAATCAAAAAAAGAGAGCTTTCTCCAAGGGGAGTAAAAAGAAAACATTTGAAAGGTCAGCCTATCATTAAGTCCTTTTTCCAGCACATCAGAGCTTGCACGCTGAATACTGCACATGGTCCTGTCCAAGACGCTGAATGTTTATGTGAGCTCTAAAGCCAAAGACACAAATTCACAGATGTAAAAGATAGGAAGATCCACAAAAAGAGCTGGTTCCTGGGGCTCCGCCAGCCCCTGAACCACCCACTGCTGGGAGCTACAGCAGTGCTGGGGTTCTACGGCCACGGACTGCCGCTCCCCTATCTCCCACCCACAGCACCACTGGGAATCATAACCAGAGATCTGCACCGACGCAGCCGTAACTGTAACAGACACTAAAACTACTGTTCTACACTTCTGTCTTCCTTGCTTCATTTTTTGCTTTGTTATTTTCCTCTAAAATTAAATGTTTTGCCCTCTGAATTAATGTCTTTCAGTAATGGATGTTATCAGAAATCTGGAGAGATCTCAGTCTTCATACAGTTGCTTTCCAGCAAACAGCTTTATAATCTATTTTGCATACAGACTTCATAAATTCTATGGCTTAGACCTTACCAAAGTTATTAATGACTTTATAATTACACATATTATGGGTCCAATATTTAAATATGGAAGAAGAAACATTATATCTATAGTTACTGTCAAATATGAGTCTCCTGTACAGAATGTGGTTATCCTGTACCACCCCAGCACTCAGCTCTTGCCAGGTAAGCGCTCTGGTCCGTGATCTGATCCTACGGGAGCCATATCGACAGATACGCTCTTTGGCTGTTTGATGACACTTGCATAACTGAAGGCACAGAGAATCTTAATGAAGAAGAAAGAACGACTGCCTTCAACGCACTATTTGCCTTCTTACTCCTTCTAGGGCGTGAGGTGGTCAGCTCTGCTTGGTTTGGGGGAGAATCCGCACAAGCATTACGTGACTAGGAACAGAGCTGCTGTTCCTTTGGATCTGCTGGTTCCCAGCAGATGAACCAAGTCTGGGTTTAGTTTCACAGATTATCCCTCTGAGTGTACGGTATTTGCTGTGCCTTAACTATATTAATTTCTGTATTTTAAAGTCACTTTATTCTGCATTATTCTTAACTCTCAATCTCAGACCATTTAGTGCGATACCTTTATAAAACTACTTCTGGCTGTAAAGTCAGGAGCATCAGAACTATGAAAAACTTAATTTGTCAGTCTACATCAGCTTTTAAATGCCCTCCAGACGGGTTCAATGAGAGGGCTGAAATTCTCCTCCTCCCCCCCTCATTTCCCTCTGGTAAATCCTAATCAGAAAAAGGCCATCACTGAGGTCTGGAGAGAATATCACAGTGACAGGGTGCCCCAGGGAGATACCTACACTGAAGATATCCCCCACATACTAAATCAGCCCTAATTCATTCTTTCATCACTGTAAGACGATGCATATTCTCTTAAGAATTTGAATATCACTGCCAAGTAAATAATGATAAAAGGGCAGGTATATTCAGAGCATCACAAATACATAGCTTCAGAGCTAAGGCATGATATTTTGTTTGCTTTCTACACGCTATCCCATAATCAGTAGCATTCTCCTGCACATCTCAGGCAAATACCACCCAGAAGTTACCTGTGGACAAAACTTCAAGCAATGTCAAGGTTCCCTATAATTCTACAATTAACTTTATATAATTCATTTTTCTAAAGTTACTAACCTTAACACTCGTGGCTTAGAACATTCATAACAGGTATTTGTAGCACAAAAACCCTTTATACCAAATATACCTGAAATGAGAAGGACTGGAGGGATCACTTCTGCTCAGCACCTTCAGGCAAACAGAGTACAAAACACCTGCAAAACAGGCGCATACTCCGACGCACGCAACAGCTACTTGTCTGGAATGTAGATGCTGAGTAATGGTGCTACAAGGGGCGCGGGGGAACAAATTCAAAAAGAAAAAGATCCATTCCAGAAGAAAAGTACAAAAAGTACAATTTCTTGTGTAAGAAGGATTTTCTTTTCTCTTTATATTTGAGATCAGTTCCATAACAGAACGATGTTTCTGTGCATGTCATGTAACACCCCAGAGTTATTGCTCAAGTGAAGTGAGCTCCTCAGAGATATTCCAGTGTTCTCTACTTCTTCAGTCAACGGCAGTTCTGATGTTCCAGACTGTTACCCCACTTGGATTTCATTAACACCTAATTTACAAGCATAAACCATGTAAATGATTGGAGCAGATGCAGAAAAATAATTATAATCTGGGATGAAGTCTTCATTTCCCAACCTAATTCAGTAACAATAAAATCCTCTCTCTAAAGAGTAGACAGGAGGACTTTATGCACAAGCCCAACTGAATAAATATTCTCAGCCCTGGGCATTTAATTTCTGGAACCAACCCATGAATGGAGGAGTAATGTCCCAAATTATGAACCAGGCAATGTGGGACATTGTTCTCCACATAAGGATTACAGTGATAAAATAATTATGAAATAGGAAATTCTTAATGTCTCCAATTAAGAATTTTCTGAAGTGTTTTAGCTTTAAAGTACACAACACTTGGCTTCAAGGGAAGTTTCCTAGGTGCTGAAGATATTGTCCATTAGGTCCTACCTCAGTGTCCAGATCCAGGAGCTCTTTCTCCTCTTGGGGTACTTTAGCACAAGAACTTAAGCTTGCTTATCTTATAAAACACAGCACAAAGTATAGAGACTTTTGCTGACGGGACCTAGCAAAGAAAGAACAATATTACCTCCCAATGAGTTTAATTGTTCTGATCTCTGGAACCGCTCTCAAATAATGCCCAGAGGCACACATGTGGGTGGTAGAACAACTGCTGCCTCATCTATTATAGCTTCCTTCTAGCAAGAAGCCTGAACTTCTTTAATACCAAAGCTGTACTGACACTTATTTTATTCGCCTCACATTTCTGCCACATCCATTTCTTTGCCGCCATCACAATAACTTTTCTGTCTCACTCAAACACTCCAGAAGCACGTCTCTGTCACCACACCGTACTAACACAGCGCCATAGTTCATTCTGGCAGTAGACGAGCCCGCGAGCTTTACTCATGTCACAGACGCTGCTACTCTCACTCCAGGACACGCAAACTAAGCGAACCACGTGACAAATAAATAGCACGTGAAGAGAGGTCCTTTTGTAGCTATGCAAATGCTGCAGCAGTCAGTCATAACGCCTGCAGCTGAAGTTTTACAGTGGTGGATTACTTGGGAACAAATAGCAACAGTTATTGGTGATTAGTTTCTGCAAGAAAACAATTATATTAAATTACCAAAAACCTGCACAAACTTTTCAAGAATTAAACATTTTTATCATATTCAAAAACTCTTCTATTTTTGCTTTACACTTGCACATCGATTTCATTTATTAATTCACGTGTATGGCTGCACTCGGCACCCTCATGCACTGTTCTCAACAGAAACTGATAATCAATACCGTGATGCTTATTTGAAGACAATGAAAAAACACTCGGATTCTGAAAATTTGTGAGAAATCATCCACAATCAACTCGTGAAGTTAAAAACTTAAACCTAGAAAATAACGTCCTGCTTATGGTTATTTCACAGACAGAAATGCTAAATTACTATTTACATTCTTTATTATACACTACCTGTTACATTTCAGTAATAACGACTTTTCTCTATTTTCTAAACTGCAGTGAAAATTAAATATTCAATATTTTCTACTTCAGAAATGCAATTACTAACAGAAAAGACTAAGTACAGCATTTCATACTATTGAAGTTCTTGAAGGGAATGTGTGAAAACCCCTTTGTTTTTCAGAAGACACACTTGGAACTTCAAAAATCTCTCCAGCTGATTTAGGATAAGCAATGTAAGAAATGATAGGAAGAAACCAGAAGAGAGATCTGGGTAACATTCATAAAGACACATCTGCAGACTGGAAACCCAGAGTATGCACCTGCAAATTCTCTTGTTCCAAGATAATTAGTATTTACAGGACACGTTGTGTATGTTACTTCAAACCAGTTTAACCTTTCTAAGGAAACACAAAACCCAGATAATTCCAGCATTTAGGGGAGTGTTGACTGCTTTGCACTACAAACAGTTTAAAGAGAATATCACAGATCAATGAATTAAAGCTGATCTCTTTCCTAAGAGCAATTTGAAAAATAGAAAAGATTCCTGAAGCAAAGAATCCCTGAAATTTGCTTGTTCCAGACCAGCATTTTGTTTCTATAACTTCTGGGACATCGCCCAGTGGCACCCTGTTTTTGAGCTAGCTGGCCAGCACTCCGTAGGGTAACACACCTACACACCTAGCGCGCTGACACGGAAAGGCAGCAACTAGGACTTTGGAAACGCAGAAATTTATTATCCACATAGAGCCCAGAACCTACAGAGAATGGCATCGCTCCGTCTCCCACCTGAGCTACCTGTTCAACTTCATTTGGCTGAGGTAGGTGTAACTGTGACATCGTGGAGAGAAGTCAAAACAAGTGCAGCCACCTCGGATAAAGAGGGAAAGAGGGTCACAGAATGCAAACTCATAAACTCCTAAATTTGACCTCCAATCACCCTAAGTACATTAAATACTACTTTAAATGGTACACTTGAGCAGAACAGAAGAACCCTGCCACATCAGCTTTCTTCCACGAACCAGAGAACCAGTAGCCCAGAAGAGAGAGAACTCATTTGGGGCACGTGAAATCTACACGTTTTATTCAAAGATGACCTTGAACCCCAAGCTTTCTGCACCTTAGAAAAGTTAGGTTATCTCTCTTTCTTTAATGCAATGTATTTTTTTGTTATTCATGCAAATCTTCTGTGCATGAAACACAGTGTGAAGATGCTTGGCTGAAAATCTAACAAGTGCAAAATGGGAGGTGACATCATCGGCCGACTGGATGTGGAAGTCAGTATACTGTATAACCACTATTTTCAAATAAAAAAAAATAACAGTAGGAAGGAAAGATAATAGCTGTTGTCTATTGACATGTTAGCATCTGTTTTTCAGAAGCTTTTATCCTAATTTAGAATAAATACACACATATTTATATCTTGAAAACTTTTACAGACTGTGAAAATTGTTTCCCAATTCTTTGTTGTCTTTAAATTGAATACCGTTTTATATAAGCTCAAAAATATGCAACAATACTATTTCATGGATCCTTCAACAGAGACGATAATTATCCTTCATTGATTACATCATTACTTATAACATCCTACTCCATTTTCTCTTGCCTTCATCCCTCCTCCCTAGTGACTTCTACACATTTGTTGAAACATCCTTTTTGCTTTAAATCCTAACATTAGATACCTGAAAAGTCTGTATTTCTGTAGTGATTTAACATGGAATATTCCTTGTTAATGTAATGATACACATTGCTTGAATGGATGCTTCTGCTGGACTCAGGCCCTCCTGTACGTCCCTAATGCTCCCGGACACCTGACGGGTTACAGTGAGCTTTGTAAGAATTTTGAACTGCCTCATACACTTGCTGCCAGGAGAACGGGTGCTAGGAGACTTGAACACCTAACTAAACTCGACGGTCCTGTCAACGTTTATGAGAGCTGTTTGGACAGAGGGTCAAGCAGAGGAAGGAAGAGGACTAGAGGGTGAAGGATCCTCATGGAGAGAAATTCATTAAATTAGCTTTTTCTTTTATTTTCTTGGTTTTGTTCATTTACCATAAAATTCATAGGGAGTCTGAATGAAGGGCATTACTCGCATATCTTAACTCTTCATTTCTGGACAGAAAGGATTGAATTCTGCTGCACTGACAATAAATTGAAATTAGCAGGCAGTCCAATTTTTTATATAAAATACTTGGAAATATCTATATACTACTTCTTATAACAAGAATTTCATTATTGATAATGCATTTGAATTTCTCTTAATAAATTAAGATAATGTATATAATTTCACAGAATCAGAGAATAACTCAGGTTGGAAGGGACCTCCTACTCAAAGTCCTCTCAACTAGATCAGGTTGCTCAAGGCTTAGTCCAGTCAAGTTCTGAAAATCTCCAAGGCTGAAGAGCCCTCAATGCTGTTGAACAGATCTTCTAGTTATAATCATGCTTGTGATGGAAACACTTTTCTTACATCTAACTAGAATTATATTGCAACTTGTGATCACTGCCTCTCACGCTTTCACTGTAAGACTCCAAGCCTACCATTTCACCTTCTCTATACCCTCCCATCAAACAGTCACAGCATTAATATCTCCCCTTCCCCTTCTCCTCTTAAGGGTCCAGCCTCAAACTCAGCACTCTCAGGCTCTCCTTGCACCACGTGTGCTCCAGCTTCTTAGTGAAGACATTAAATAGCACTGGTCCATGAGTGACACTGCTCATAACTGGACACCAGTTGGATTTCTGCTTCTGATCACAGCCGTTTGAGCCCGGCCAATTTTCCACCTACCTTTTCCACCCACTTCTCTAGTCTGCACTTCTCTGAAATGGCTAAGCTTACCACAGGACACCACACCAAAGGGCTGCTAAAGTCAAATTATCCCACTGCGACCCTCCACCGGACTCTCTCTAGTATGTCTTCGTCTTCCCTGTCCTAGGGAGCCCAAAGCGGACACAGCACCCCAGTTTTGGTCTCACAAGTGCAAAACAGAGGGGAAGGATCACTTCCCCGAAGCTGCTGGCTGCGCTCTTGGTAATGCGGCACAGTACGGGGTTGGCCTTCCTCCCTGCAATAATATCTCTGGTTTATTATATGATCCCACATAGCCTCGCCGGGGAAGAGTTCCCGCTGAGCATGAAAGACTGAGCTGTTCTCTCACAGTATTGCTACAGCAATCCGTTTGTTTGATTGTGGCAGGTCTGAACATTACAAGGGATGCAGAAACATCAGTGATCCAAAAAGAAATTGCTGGTAGGGTAGAGGAGACAATGAAGGTTGCATAATAACATGTGACTTATTTTTACATATGATTTGCAACATATGATTGAATTGCTTTTGGTATGACAGGTAAAAAATGACAATGATGCTGAAAGTGATTCCGTGACAGCATGTAATAACTTCTGTTGTCTTAGAGACCAATTACTTAGACTAGAGTCTGTTCTAATTGTTCTGTGACAAACTGTTCATCTTCCAGTTAATCCTTGTGTTGCTTTTTATGTCCATACTCTATCAGCCTGCTGCAATATTTTGGGGGACACAGCTCAGCACTGTGCTAGAGTGCAGGTGCTCTGCAAGAGATGCGTTTTCTGCTGGAGGTTCAGAGCTCCATGCGTCTACGTGGATTATTCTGCTCTCTGACAGAAAACAGATTTATGCAATATTATTGCATCATTATCTATGCAACATTTTCTCTACTTGGGCTTCACAATGACTTCAGCAAGAGAAAATAATTCCAGTTTGTTTTAATGATTCTGAGTTGCAAAGAATGCAAGTATTTCTAATACTGACAAAACGGAACTGTTAAAATTATTGTTGCAACCAGTGCAACCAATTCATGTGAACAACCTAAATTGTTGAAGTCATCATCAAAGCTACGTGGCCTACAATTTTTTATTTCAAAATTTTGTTTCTGCCAGGTTGTCTTTCGTTCATTTAAAATTAACTTCTACAAGATTACCTATTAATACAGCAGTTTTCTTCGCAATAGCAGAATTTATAGTCCAGAGAAAGCAGGATGACAGATACAGATTCTGAAGTAAATATTCTAACTTCTGGGATCAGAACAGTTAAAAACAGAGCTTAATTAAGTACTGGACTTTTTAAGTAATAATGTTTGGATTATTCTTTTCTCTGCACCAGACTTTTCTTCTTCTTCTTCTTTTTTCCCCAAGAGCTTGTTCTTGAATTGTTAGCTATGGTGACAAATATTGTTCCCCCACTCTTAGCAACATGGAGACATGGCTTATGGCTTTACACGCCATGTAAGACCAAGGAGAAAAAAAACTTACTCTAGGAAAAAAGCGGCAAATGGGAGGCGACCGACAGCTGATGTCGATCCTCCACAACTTGATGCGGACGTTAGCTTCCAATAGCTCACAGGAGAACATGTCACTGCTACAAGTCTGAAGCTACAGATGCCTCCTAACATCCCAAAGAAAACGCAAACAGCAGAGAGAGCCCTCACCAAGATCCACGGTTTATATTTTCTCCATGCAGTTTCCCCTAGTTAACTATTACAACCCACATTCCGATATGCATTTGCTGCCTGTGAGGATATCATTGCTTGGGTGAAGCAGTCAACGTCCATATTACTCAGACATATTCCAAGAATCCAGTCTCTTACCACACTTAGTGTATGAACAGGCGAAATTACCAAGTCATATACCTGAAGCGTAAAGCAGTAACAAAAACTGAAATCACTTCTTGCTGATTTCAGGACAGTGTTTAACGTACTTCACGTAAAGCTAGCAAATGCCACGGAGACTTGCCTGGATGAGCAACAGCAGGAACTACCATTCCGTGCCACTTTCTGGACCCAGAAAGGATCTCTACATGACACGTTACTGCAGTGTGCACAGATATCAGCATATCACAGCTCGCCTCCCATTTTCATTTCCAGTCTTCAGCTGTAAGCGGTATTTAAACCAATTCGTACTGTTCTGAGAAACAGGATCATTGGCAAGACTGTTCTGCTCGTTTTCCATTTAGGCCTGCAATATTCATAGCTAACATACAGTGCAGTGGGTTGTTAACGAGAGTAAATACAGTCCTTTGAATGGCTACCTACCTATTTTAACCACCCTTCACACTCAGATTACAGAATGCAAAGCCTGAACTTTTTTGTTGTCGCTGCTCTTTTGTTATTCAAAATGAATACCATTTTTATTTAGGTGAAGAGTACAATACCATTAGTATTGCCTGTGCACAGCGTGCCTTTGGGCTGGGGATAGGAGGAAGGGAGAAAGTTAACTTTAATGAGCTCTTCCTCAGATTTTTGCGGCAGCTGCACTCCAGCGCTGTACATACTGACACATCGGGCGTCCTCCTTCTGGTCTCAGAACACAAACGCGGTTCTAGTTGGCAAATATATGCCCAATTCTCTCAGAAGCCTCATCCTAAAGAGAAGTCTTCCAAACTACCCAGCTCTGCAAGGTGCATCCATCACTAAAAATCAACCAACCTTCCTTGATAAAGGCATGAACCTGAATTATCCATGCATTGTTAATTAGCACGTCATTTAGGGATCATCACTCTCATCTATTTTCTTGCCATCACTTATTAAGCACCGAGTAAGAAATGGTGTTTTCATCAGTCCAGTAGCTCACAGCTTGTATACGAAAATTGTTTGCAAAATACTAAATTCCATGTAACAGAAGGTTTGACGTTGCCATTAGAAGACAGAAAAACATTTTTCAGACACACAATTTCATAAACCCATTTAAATATTTTCTGAGAAAATGACAGTCAGTAGCTCTTATCACAACAGACGTGATACAAACCTTTGTGCTGGTAAGCCAACTATGCGATGTAAACTCCATTCTGAAATGCCAAACTGTTACCTACAAAGCCAGAAGCCATTCTCTCTTGTGCTTGACATACTCTAAATCTTTAGTTTTCTCTTAAAATGAAAAAAAAAAATTAGAAGATGTTGGGGAAGAGGAATTCTGGTAGTAGGGCTTGAAATTCGAGCGTCAAAGCCACACAGGCAGCAAGAACAGAAATCAAGCCGCAGACATTCGATGTTTAAAGACAGAATATCACATCCTGCTTTCATTCTCTACTTGACTTAGGACTAAAAGCACAGCATTTCTGGTTTCATTTTCTAAGATACTTTTTATTTGTGCTTTTATTTTAAATCTTTTTTTGAAATTGTATTTTACATAATGTGACACAAATTGCATACTGCAGACGAAACTGTCTGTCGCGGTGAATGAAACCATTTTAATCTCCAGAGTTTTATCATCTGTTAAAATCTATTTAAATATAGGCATTCAGTTTTACATTGCTTGACTTTTATGGAGGAGCTATTTTGCAGGAGCTGGATTTTGAACAGACAAGATCACAACAAATACTTGTAACTTTGACATGTAAGATCAGAAGACGTGAAGAATGCATTATCTAATTTTCAGAGTTATTCAAATATAGGAAAATATTTTCATAGGCCAGAGACCTTCTAATATGTTGTATTTGTTATGATAATGCCTTCCTGACACGGAGTAACGTGGAACTGCACACGTCTTCAACGCACACACAGAAAGAAGCACCCAGGA
>Ga0181612_110385_pt1:2500-11527 | contig 11527 bp, 7 predicted proteins | sample HoacroProtozoa21_FD_119630 | JGI IMG/M metagenome (GOLD analysis project Ga0181612, IMG submission 119630) | Hoatzin crop microbial communities from Cojedes, Venezuel. Combined Assembly of Gp0051906, Gp0051904, Gp0051908
TCCCTTGAAGTGGTCCGTTCAGGAAACAAAATCCAGTGGGATAGTGGATGGACCTCTAAGCCTCCCAAAGCTCACTGAATATCATTCTCAGCACCTGGGAATTTTGCATTGCCAGGGGACTATTACCTTCAACCACAGTACAATTAAAAATGGAAACCAAGGACCTTATTAATTTGTCACATTACATTTTACCATCATATATGTTATGTAATTATAAATATAAATTCAGGCACATTATTGTTTAAAAAAACTAACTGATCTGAACTTATTCTATTTAAAGAATCTGCTTCACTTCATATTGTTTTGTTTTATAGGAGTCTTCATTTCCCAGTTTGGCATCTTACCCTGGCAAGAACAGCTGAAACCCCTTGAAATTCAAAATGTTGAGAAGTGAATGTGAGGCAGACTATTCTGTTTTCATTTCCCAAGGTGAGAGAATAACAGAAAGTAAGTAACTTAAAGAAATGTTGCAACATATTTTAGTCTGGTAGAATTCTTACAGTTCAAGGGCTGTTGATCATACCGGGCAAGAAAATTTGCTTTTGAAGATAATACATATCATTTTTCAACTTGATAGTGACCATTCAGAAAACGTATAAATCTTAAATAGCCTAACAGCATTTTAAGAGGAATGAACATTCTGCCATTTAGTATAAACACAGACAAAAATATCTTCTGTCATATTTTGGAAACCCATTTTCCAAGCAGGCTGTTTCGGGTGGTACATATATATTTGTAAGAAGCAGCTAACAGCCATGTATATTTGAATGGTAGTCACAGGAGGGAAGACCCGCTGGACGAGGAGCTAGGCCCATCCCTGTCTGTCCAGCTACCTCAACAGAGAGGAAATACTGTCAGTCCCATTTTACAGGCTGAAAAGTGAGATTTAGATTCAGTGTCTTGCTCAAATTCATAAAGGCAATCTGTGACACCACTTTGGGTCCTGCATCCTATTTCAGCCCCTTAACGTAACTACCTTTCCTTTCAGTTATTACAAGTCCTTCATCCATTTATTTGACTTTTCTGAATATTGCAAAATTACTCACTTCAAAACCGAAGAGAATTCCTGGGGTTAAATGGCCCCAGCACCTTTTGCTGTTCCAACACCTCAACTGAAAAAATAGATCTCTTCACACTCATCAAATATTTTGTTATGATATTATATATTTAATCCAAGAAATATCAGAATACAGTGAATATACTGGTAATCACAATGGGTATACTCATCTTAGATGCATAATTCCAAATCTTTTTGAGTAGCATGGTCAGGTAATGTTTTTGCAGTGTAATTCTACACTAATGCAGCAATCTATAAAATGACATTAAACCAAAAATATCCCAGGGTGGAAAAAAAAGAAAATGTTGATGCATGACCAAGATGTGCTTTGCTGGAAAATAAATAGCTTTTCTGCTATGAAGAAATAGGTACAACTATTCCATATTTTTCTAGACTTTTATCTGTAATCAGGTCTGTTAAATCTCAAATTTTTTATTGAAGCACCAGCTTCAAAAGACGCAAAGAGAATTCAAGGTAAACATTTATATTTATACTTTTTAGAAAATGAGTTTTTATGAAATCTGTTGTTTTGTATTTATTTAAATTATTTTGTCATTTAAATAATTACCAAAGTATGATACTGCTTTACAGACTACTATGAATATAGGACTTCCCTCTGAGGTTTACATTTTACACAGGTGGTCTAGGATGAATGATACTGCTCTCATGACATTTAAAAAAAACCAAAATCAGTGAAATGTCTGCTCTGAGTGTGTAAGAAAGATACAAGGACATTACTCGGCATCATTTTAAAACTAAACAGGAAAGTGTGAGTCCTAGCACTCTAGAACCAAAAATAAAAATAAGCAGAAATAAAGGCAGAGCTGATCAGTCTCATTTAGCTGTCTAAAATTAGTGAAATGCGAACAATAAATTAGCTGAAGGGTTTTAAGGAAATCGTATTTTCAAAATTCTATTCAGTGCCAAAAAGTATGGGTTATTAGTAACAAACCAAGCAAGATAATAAATTTTTTCAGCATAATGTAAAACTGCACAGTTAGCCTTAGACCCAAGGAAGGAAACACAAATAATCTACCCAGCTTCGTATGTTGGGTAAGCAAACGGAACCCCTAACTGGAGTGTTTATTTCTGTGCAGAGATTCACATGATGTACAGAGTCTTTGTGATCCCTTCAAATTGCAGCGCTGCTCTCTTGGCTGGGAAGAACACAGTAACAAGTCGTACTGCGGGTACTCTTCTCTCTTTTTTTTTAAACACCGAAATGTTTTAGCAAATGTGACAACTGAGTATTCTGTGACCAAAACTGCTGCGCACAGGAAAAAAAAAGGCGCAGTCAAGTCCGTATTGCTTCCATGTTAATTTGCGTTTATGTGGTTGGTTTACATATTATTAAAGCCACCCATCTGATCTATAATGGCAGCCCTGCTGACACTGCCTGACCCAGTTTGACAATCTGGATGGAAATTGTAGGGCTGGCTGTTCAATGTCTGTGACTTTAACAGCATTGCTTTGGGCCTGGAATCAATTCTCTCTGTTTACAGACCATTTCACAGCCCTTTACCTGCAACATCACTTGTGTCAGTCCCATAAATACTTTGGTGTATATAATGCTTGAATTAGCATAATGGTTTAGGCACAGAGCTTTAAGCACAAAGAAGGACATGTCAACATGTTCTCTTCACTTAAGCAATTAAGAGCCATTATGCTGCTTCAGTGGAAATATCATCAAGGTTAAAGACAATCCCAAACACCCCTCTAACCTTTTTATTCTAAGTCTAATAAATGAGGCATAGAAATTGAAATGTTAGTAAACAGTGCTACTTGCAAGCTCTTTTTGCATCATGTTTAATCAGACCCCTCATTCACCACTTGAGAAGTGTAAGGAAATGTGCACGTTAACCATGGTGACAAGTTAAAAGAATTTTTTCTCTTTTTGCAAAAGCTCACCTCTCTGCAAAGGCTTTTTTACCTCTAACGTCAAGTTCTAGATGCTCTGATATGGCAGTGTAAAAAAAATAATGTAAGTGTATGCATAGATAACACATAATAATTCTTGCCAAAATATTTCTCTGTATGTATAGGTGGGTATCGTCTAATTTTTTTACTCCAGGCTTTGTATTTTTCTCTCCATGTTACTTAGGAAAATGACCCCATGCACAATTGTTATTATAATGGTTTTATTTTTCTTTAAAGCTGGCGAGACTCGGCCAAGCGCAGAACTAAGCTGCAGTTGCTGGTGAGTAATTCTGGTGAGATGCAGCACGGAGGAACCTAGGCACTGAATTTTCATGGCTTGATTTTGGTGTGTCTGGTGGCTTGTTTGGGTTTTTTTAATTAATTCGTAATACTCAGTCCCTTGATTTTGAAGGCTTTGAAAAGTCTTAGGAAAAAGTGGGAGAGAAAGCAAGCAGAGAGAGAGAGAAAGACACCTTTGGCAGGGAAAGGCCCTGAGCACAGGGAGGACAGAAGCCCAGCAGCACTCCTCGAGAGCGCCCAGCAGTGTGTTGCCCACAGACAGCAGAGCAGCAGGGCAGAGCAATGCTTTCACTCTGATGCTGCCCTTGTGCGAGAAGACAACGGTACAACCACTTCAAAGTGTGGTGGAAGCAAGGTAACCCCTGAAAACATGACGGTTCAAAGGGAAAGGTTTGCTTCCCTTGGAAAAGTTGACTGGCACCACAGACCCCACAGTCCGTACCCACCTCCTGCAGCAGCACGCGCAGCCCACAGCCTGTCATTCCATTAGCTAAGCAGCCCAGCACCACCTTCTGCACCTCACAAGCCTCATCTTTAACCAAAAGGGACCACCTTGGTGGTCAAAAGAGCCACTCAGTCTCCAGGCTCAGTAGTCTGGAGTTGGTAACACCCAGGACGGGGTTACCTCAGTACTTTCCTAGACCACGTCTACCAAGCACCTGCCTAAGCTAAAACCTGCTTTTCCTACTGCAGTATTTGAAGTATTTCCTGTTTGGGAAATACTTGAGCTCTGTTGTAGGCTAGCTTAAATGTTGGAGATGAAACAACTTTCTTTTATTAATGCTTTGATTTATTTTTAATTTTTTTATTAATGATTTTATTAATTATTTAACTAATGTTTTGAGTCACTTCCCCAAATCTTTTGCAAAAAGCGAGTGAGTGGGCAGTGTGGGCTGCCTCAGTTGTCTAAAAGCTGTAACAATTCTATGGCAAGCACATGTGGTGGCGAAAAGCCAGGCTTGCCAGGCATTCAGTGCAGTCGCTGCTCCCTAACAATTACACACCTCCTACCTCCACCTCTGTAAGCTGTACGTCTGTTAGCTTCCCTACCAGGAATCTCTCTGGGCACCCTGGCTGCTAGGAGCAACACTGCTGAATGCCTGGAGAACACGTAGCCAGTGGCAGATCCCTTCCTACTACGCCCAGGAAAGGGGCGACCATCTTGAACTGCCTAGCTGGGGCTGGGCTTAGCAGTCTTCGTGGCTTTGTGGGCACAACTGAGTTTGCGGAGTCTCTCTTCCATTCTTAGAGCGATTTTTTTTTTTCTAAAGCATATGATTTTTAGATGCTCCAAAGAGGACCATTTGAATCACTCTAAATTCAGTTTTCAAGAACCCCACCATTCTCCAGGAGAACATGCTGAATTTTTGTAGGGATCATCTCATCCTGCCTGCACCTGAACTCCGTCCCCCCTCCCTGCTGCCACTCCACGCTGAGATATGGCAGCAGCTGGAAATGGCTGTTTCACTCCAGCAGAGGTTTAAAAAAATCTCACCTTCATTTCAATACCATCATCTTAAGCTTCAAATCCAGAATCCTGATGGAAGTGAATTGCCTTCTGATCTTCTGCTACCCCCTCAGGACCATCCTGCGAAGATTGCCAAATTACAGCAGAGATTTCCTCCGAAAGAGGCAGAGCTGAAATGAAGTTTGGCTCACTTTTAAAGAGATCCAGCTATGGCAACTTTATCATTGAGCCATTGTGTTCTGCTCTCAATCAGCTTCAAATCGAAGGGCAAATTACTCAGAGGTAGCATAGGCTGCAGTTTGAAAACTGACAATAATAAGCAAACATTGTGGTCTGATCTGCTCTCACTCCAGCGTAAGAACTTTCTTTGAAAGTTGGTTTGAGATACATGGTAATGCCTGCAGGCCAAGAACTGGATTTTGTTCTCCTTACAAGTTCTGTGCACTGCAATCTCTGTACTATATATCAGAGGATGCTTGGCAGCTTCTCTTGACTAACCATGAGTGTCATCCACATTCTTCAGGTGAGAGAACCACAGAGCATAGCCAAGCTGCGCTGAGGCATCAGTGCGTAGCCATCCGTATTTCATAAATCATATGGTTTGATAAAGAGCTGCAGATTGCACATCCAAGGTGTACAGGAGCACCAGGGAACCTCCAGCAGCAGGATTTCTGTTCCATGTTCAGATCTCATGAGGCAAGTTGTGTTCCTTCCCATGAAGTGCTGTCTGTCTTCCATTCCAAGCGTGCTCCCCTGTTTCCTGAAGCAAATAGGGTGGAGGAGAGTCACTTGGTAGTGTTTGGAGCTTGGATGGGAGAACTGTTTTAGAGAGAAGAGAGTCGTACAGCAGGGTCATTGCAGAAAGGTCTCTGCTTTCAGGAATAGAGGCAGTACATATGCACTCACCCTGTGCGCTTTGCACAGCACCTTCCAAACTGACAGCTAGTTAATAGTCCCTTTTCTCTTCTATGTTTAGAGCTACAAAGATTGTTTTTAGTATATAGTAACACTTTAGCACCTTTTGAGGATCTCAAAGCAGATATTAATTAAGCTTCCTAGCACCTATGGGAAGGGAGTAAATAGCCCAATTGCCACTTTATGGAAAGGAAATGACTAGCCAAGGTCATCCACTGAGGCAGAGCCAGGAATAGCACGTTGGCGATAAAATAAGAATTACACAGCTGCCTTTCCTCCAAAGAAAGATGGTCCAAAATAAGAGCTCACCTGAACTTTTACTCATATTTGGGGGAAAAAATGTGCAAAACAATGCATAAGAATTTTCCCATCTATACCATGAAATCTCTGTTGCATTTTCCAGCCCTAAATCTGAATGCTCTCACTCCATCTGAGACAGGATCTGTGCTCGATGAACGAATACAGCAGATATTATGCTCCTGGCAGGAGTCTTTGATATGTAATTTTATTTTTTTTCTTTTAGCCCGATTTCCTAAACATATGGATACATGAAGATAATGTTAATTCTGATACGTTTTCTGTAGCTAAGTATTAGGCTCATTTACCTATTAAACAGGCTGCGATAGACCCAAAATTATGAATCTACATTAGTCCTAGGAATTTCCTAGTTAAAGAAAAAGAAGTCAATCACAAAGGATTATGACTACAACTGAGGATAAATGAGAAGAAGAACTTTGACATGTATTATGTTGGAAGTCCTTTTGGGACCCAAGCAGTGTTGACCCATCCCCTAGAAGTTACAAAGATACAGCGCTGTTTGCTTCCAACCAGCTGCTAGGATCTAAACTCCTCAGCAGAAGTAAGAATCAGAGCAGTCTCTGCAACACTGTGGGAACTGTTCCTTCTGCTGTCTTGGGCTGGGAGTAATTTGGTAGTTACTTTTCAGAGTTGTTCTCAGCAATGGAAACTGAGAACTAGGAACAGAATCCAGAAAACATTTTGAGCAACACAGCATATCTTTGGCCATTTAAAACTTACTCATTAGTGCTCCTCAACAGCAGTTGTGACTGTGATCACATCTTCACCTTCTGAAGCCTAAACACCTGCTGCTTGCATTCAGGTAGATTTACCATCTTCTGTTGACAGTGGGGGACCTACCACAAGAATTCTTTCCACCCAGAAGGAAGGAGCAGGCATAGCCATGAACATTCTCATTATTTTATCTCTCTCACTTGTCACTCAAACATCTCTGTCCACTTTCATCCTGTAAAAGAAATTGTAATTGAAAAGGTGTTCGTGTGTTTTGAGGCTAAAGCGACTCTGTGATCATAGAATCATAGAAAGATTTGGGTTGGAAGGGACCTTTAGAGGTCACCTAGCCCAATCTCCCTGCAGTGAGCAGGGACACCTTCAGCAAGACCAGGTTGCTCAGAGTGCCGTCCAGCCTGGCCTTGAATGTTTCCAGGTATGGGGCTTCCACTGCCTCTGCAGGCAATCTGTTCCAGTGTTTCACCACCCTCACGGTAAAGAATTTCTTCCTTATATCTAGTCTAAATCTACCCTCCCTTGGCTTACAGCCATTACTCCTTGTCCTATTGCAACAAGCCCTGCTGAAAATATTTTCCCCGTCTTTCCTATGGGCCCCCTTCAGGTACAGAAAGGCTGCTGTAAGGTCTCCCCATGGCTTTACCCAGGCTTTAACAAATCCTGCCACAGACGCTCATTCCACTTTTTTTTCTGCATGAAGAAATAAAACGCACTTGTACAAATGACATGTACGTCAATCTTTACGTCACGATACTTCCTGCAGTTGTATCTCAAGTAGGAGACATCAAGATAAAGGCATTTAAGAATTAACAGTCTGTACCCAAGATAGCAAATGGAGTTTATAAAACAGGTGGATGAAGACCAGTGTTCACTTGCATCACATTAAAGCAAATCCATTTATATTTTATTTCCTGTATAGTGACTTGAATGTGCATTTTTACCACAATCAGACTCCGCAGTTTCTGCAGGATATGGGATATTTGTGGGTGGATTGGTATGGCCTGGCAGACCTTCCATGTAAGAAACAGCCCATCAGAGGAGAAGAGGGAGACGCTGTCCAGACAATTCTGTAGCAATCCACCAACTACACCAGCCCAAGGTTGGGGTTTCCACCCTGAACCCACACATAGATCATAGGATTCTTCTGTAATGCCGGAAGTTACGCTTAAATAAAGGGAAAAGTTAGCACCCGGTGCTCTAGGCAGTGACAGTTCTCTCGATTTTTGTACAACTGCTCGCTTATATTGGTATTGCTATCCTGGGTGCATATTAACCATGATTGAAACAACGCCCATTGGAAGTCTTAAAACCTTAACCACCAGTTTTACTTCTAAAATAAAGTAAACTGCCAAAAGTTCTGATAAAAGTGACAATTTATATTTTTAAGTAGTACGTCCGGAATTTTCCTATAGCTGTAGACAAAGGAATTCTTACCCAGATAAGTATAAGAGCACCAATAAATTTAAGGTAGCTTATGCAAGTTAGGCACTAATGAATGTCATCTTCTGTTTTGTCATGAAAAAAGATCTTTCTGCTGCTAAAGGAGACTGATTTAGATTATGAATAGCTGTAGTGATTTGCAAAAATGGCTCCAGAGAGATAGACTGAGATTCCATATACTCATGGCACTTGAGGTTTCTGCCCTTTTTGTTGAAAATTAATTTGTCCTGTGGGTTATTGGATTCTAGCTCAGCCAATGTATATTGCTCAGTCATCACAAATTTACTTAAAATTTAGTATAGCTGAAGTTCATTCAACAAGACAAAAGTCTACAGTTGAAAGCTTCTAAAAATCTTTTTAAAAACCTGGCTAATGGTGTAATTGAAAGCGCTGGAATCAAAGTAGATTTACAAAACGTTTTGCAGGTATCAGTATCAGGTTTATTATATTAAAGAGGCTCTTCAGTTTCCTCTTTTGATGGTGAAAACAAATGGGTGGTTTACTGTCCCCTTGATGCAAGCAGCTTTTAGTGTTTGGCCCCATGCCTCGAACCCAAAACTGACGTTCCTAAAATGAGACAAGGCGCCTTGTAACATGTGCTCCAGCTTGCTACACTACTTCTTTAATTTGACACATACTCTTTTTTATGGAATAGGGAGAGAAATTCTGGTTATAAAATGTCAAATGCCTCCCCTTACATACTACCTCTTTTCTTTCTTTACTTTCTTTTTTTTTCCCCCTTCTTTTTTCCCCCCCCTTCTTTTCTTTGTTTGCCTTTGGTGCATGAGTAGAAATTTTGTTTGTATGCTTGGAACCCCCCTCTACTTCGTGTATTTACTTCTTAGGATTAAACATTGCTGATGCTTGTAAATTGTCCCAAAGA
>Ga0181612_115881_pt1 | contig 11527 bp, 5 predicted proteins | sample HoacroProtozoa21_FD_119630 | JGI IMG/M metagenome (GOLD analysis project Ga0181612, IMG submission 119630) | Hoatzin crop microbial communities from Cojedes, Venezuel. Combined Assembly of Gp0051906, Gp0051904, Gp0051908
GAGCACTGGAACAGGCTGCCCAGGGAGGTTGTGGAGTCTCCTTCTCTAGAGATATTCAAGACCCGCCTGGACAAGGTCCTGTGCAGCCTGCTGTAGGTGACCCTGCTTCGGCAGGAGGGTTGGACTAGATGACCCACAGAGGTCCCTTCCAACCCCTACTATTCTGTGATTCTGTGATTCTGTAACAGATGACACATTTAAGGATGTGGATCAAGGCTGAAGGGATTCCAAGGTTATATTCCACCCTTTGCAAAAGGCACCCACAGGATCCTGGATTAAAGCATTGAACCTCCCTGTCAAGCTTCACCTTGTGAAATGCAGGAAGTGCTTCTGCCTTGAGTCCTTTTGTCCATAGGGACAGTAAACATGTTAGTGCAAGCACTCTGCGGAGTGGCACAGACAAGCCCAGTTGTGTTTGGGATTGGTAATACACTAGCATTTATTAAAAACATAATTAGAAATGAGAGTCTTAAAAAGTCACAAAACACAGCCTAGAACTCCATTCTTCTCCTGTGGAGGGACAGACCAACGAATGTAATGAAGTATTTGGTAGAAACAGTAATAAATGCATGCTTGACAATTTCAGAATCTTATTCACTTGGTACCATATTGGGAAAAAAAGACTTCTAAATATTGAAAAAACTCATGGACTAAAAGCTTTAAAACTTTCTTATAAATTACACCACTATTATAACACAGATTTATATTAACGCTTCTTCAGTGCTTAAAAAAACTACCTGTCCTGAAATGAAACATGTGAAATTAATCTATTCCAATTCCTTTTGCATTATTCTCTTTACAGGCTGGAAACCTAACTTATCTGTATCTGATCAAGTGCCAATAATGACAGTGTTTAAGCAAAAAACTTACGCAAATTCCTGGCATGGTTTAGTTTCAAGATAACCAAGAACAGATTTCAGGGGTGTTTCTGTAACTGATTTTGTATTTGGTGTATAAGAGTTTTCTGTCATACAAGAGAAGACTGGGTCATTCAGAGTTTGGCTTTGCGCATGAATTACTTCCTACTCATTTTCTTTCAGCTGTGGGAAGATTATTGACAGTGTATTGACAAGGACTGGGATGTGACAAGCATTATACCTGGATACCCAGATGTTCCCATGTCTTGGTGCTGGCAGAGAGGGAGGCTCTGGAATTAAACTGCATGTAGTGTACGTTAGGGTGTGCATTAGTGTATGACAGTGTTATCTACTGCTATGTTTGGGCCTCGTGCTCCTTTGCAGTTAAAGGATTTCCAGGCTCAGCACCACAGAAAGACTCTCGCATCGGCCCTGCCAGGCAGGCATGCGTTCCCTGTCCGCAAGGCACAGAGGTGACAGGTCTGTGACAAGGCCAGAAATGCAAGTCCAGATCAGAGACTGGAACTCTTACGATTTCTGTCTGTATTATTGCATTGAAGCAGCTTCTGGCAACGTGAATCACAGTTCAGTACTACCCTCTACAAATGCAGATCAAAAAGATTATTATTGCCCCCAAAAAACTTTCACCTCATGTGCAGCATGAGAGGGGTTGGTGCAAGCCAGGTAGTACGGCAGAGAGTGAGAAATCATGTCCAGTGAGGAAATCTTATCACCCCTGCACCTTTGTGATACCACAGCTGTATGAAGATTTTGCTGTGCCATTCAGCCCTTCCCACAGCGGCCTGGATTCAGCAGTTTGGCTGCGTGCTGTATACTACATGTCTTTGAGTGATTCACAAACTCCTTGAAGTTTCCAGCTCAGCCAGCAGAAGCACAGCTGTTTATGCTTTTATCTTGCTGTTTTCTTTGTCTTTGGGATCAATCTTAAAAAAATCTTGAGAAGCAGAAGGTAATGTTTGAGCCTTTCAGGTTCTGCACTTACTGGAATGGGTACAATCATTCATATTTTGCCCAAAACTCAGTGAAATAGCTGAATATTTTTTAGACAGCTGCCATGTCTAATCACACTTACTTGTGTTTAAATGTTGACATACAGTTCCCATTTCTGGGAAGCCTTCATGCCATGTAATGGACACAACATTATTTTCAAATTGTGGACACGGGCAGAAACGCTGCTTGACATGAGACTGATTCTGAAACAAGGTGACTCTATTTAGAGTTAATAATGACCCCTTGAGGGGAGCTGGCATAAGAAGCCCTGAGAGTATTTACAAAATTGGGATGTTAGTCCAAGGAACATTTATTGGGCTTGAAATAACTCCACTTTTTTTTTTTTCTTTTTTTTAAATTTGAGAGGAACAAGTATAATTGAATTGGCAAAGTCTTCTCTCTAACATTGATTTTTACAACAACTTTACCTTTTGGACAAAGTCTCACATGTTATTGATTTGAAAATTCATTGTGAATGTTTTAAGATCTGGTTTCTGTCTGCTCTGGGGAAGAGAAAGAACAAAACACAAAATAGTACAGTGTAAAGTACAGGTCAGGAGCAGAGCAGTACATGTGAGGTTTTCCTGCTTTGAAACCCAGCGTTTGGCTGCATGTGTTTCCAGAGTTTGTTGTTTCTGTTGACTTATTTCTCTCTGCAACTATGACAGTTATGACAGACAGGGGCACGAGCTATCTCTAGAGTAATTTATGTGTGTGCCCACGCAGAGCTCCACTCTTCAGATGTCAGACAGCTCTCTTAAAGGGGGAAAAATAGCAAGTCATCTTTTGAAACTATTCTCTTACTTTTGGTTTTAATTAGTGGTGCTCAATTACATGAAGGCATTATCATTGTATCAACAGAAAGACCCCCACTGACTCTTTTGCGGTCCGGAGTATTACCTTGCACCAGAGGAAACCACATCTATATGACAACAATCTTTCCCTAGAGACTGAGAATATTCAGCTGTTAGATATGGGTTTACACTTCAACTCTCTTGGGTATTTGCTGTCTGTGATGCTGTATTTCTCCTCTGTGGTTTTTTTCCAGACTGGACATGGAGCTGATATGTACATTGGACAGATACTGTTTAGGTAGGCATTAGGGCATGGCTTGCCTTAGTGCTATTCAGTAATTCCTGAATTGGAGTCATTCATTTTCTAAAATAACACTTCCCTAAGCAGTGAATCACTTGTGACTTTACCCTTGCGATGAGGACGTCAGGATGGACCAACTCAGAGACTCTGCAGCCTATTCAGGCCTGCCTAAGTGACACAGCCTAGTGTCACATTCTCATTGCCTCCCAATTCATTATGTTTGTGGTATTTTACCACTATATTAGCTAGTGGTGGCAATCGGGGGATGATGCAATTGGAAATGAGTCTTTGTGCATTGGAGTGCTATGACATTTGAGGATAATTTCTCCAATAAACAGCAAAAATTGATCAGCACATGTGGATACAGGAACTGAAAGGGAAACGTGGGCTTAGACAAATCCCTTTAGGCTCTGTGTACAAAGGCAGTGCCATGCAATCTCCAGGCCTCTCAGGGGCCACATTCTATGGTGTTTTATACATACATCCCAAGTTTATTCACATTCTGGAAAGCTGCCCCAGGAATGTCTGCAATCTGGCATGTAGCGTATTACAGCCGCGTTGCTTAAAGCACGCTTCAGGCAGCAAATCCCACCCCATTCCTGTACAAAGACTTCTCTCTCTCCAGCTGCACACGCAGGTCGGGCATAGTCTCCCACAGTGCAGCTGTTTGCTCACCGTGTCTTCATCCCAGGAAGAGCGGCATACAGGCAGGCTCTGCAGGTTGTTAGACTGGGGGCGTGTGGACCCCATCTGAATCACCTGCAGCATCCTTCGCGGTGGAGGAGAAACCCAGCAGATGGAGAACTGATCACAATTCTCTGTGGGGTTCCTTCCCCTCCTCTGCTTCTTGGGCTCGCTTGGGAAATAGATGACCTGGAGACCTGGTAGCCAGCACTCAAAGGTGAGGTGAAGCCAGGCCACGTTTCCTAGGTGACTCTTTGCAAAGAGGAACTGGTGCCCTCACCTGCCTCAGGTGGCAGGGTCCATAAGAATTACGGTGGAAAACACCAGAACATGGTCTGAGAAGAAATAGAGGAAAACTGAGCAATACAGCCTCCCTAATCCACACATTACCCAGATGCCCAGAAGCTAACCTAAGTCCAAAGGGTTGCAGTGTTTTTTTAAGCTGAATAGCTCTTCTCATTAGGGACCAAGGTAATTAACTGCATTTGCAAAACTGACATGTACTGCACTACATTGCTTGCAGAAGTTGCTGATGCCCAGAAGCAAAGAGAATACTACATTCCCACTGTACTCCAGCCTCTCCCCTGAGAATTCACATCAGTAACAACCCATTAAATCTCAACACTGTTTCCAAGAAATGTGGCTAGAACAGCATTTCTTTGGAGGTAACAAAAATAAATGGGACTCAAAAGAAAAGCTATTTACCTAGGAAACTCTGAGAGCTCCAAACATCAGCATATCTCAGCTTTCTTGGGATTTTTTATTTTTATTCTGCATTTTCTAAATGGCATGGATTCAGTCCCTGTAGATGGGCCATGACGGCGCACATCTGGTTTTATGGTTAAGGAAATAGCTGATTGAATCGATACACTTAGCACAGCTGACTGGAGTAAATAAAAGAGGATTTGAAGGAAGCCTTGTTTTCCCCTGGGTGGATGAGTCCACCCTCACTGCTGTTGCAATTGCCCTGGAGTCAGTGGAGTGACACGAGGAGGGAAGAGCGGTCAGTCTCTTTCTTCATGAACTGAGCTTGCTTGTTCTCTGTCCGTCATAACTTTGCTTTTGTGAGAACACCGCTCTTAAAAAGCGGCAACTGTTTTCTGCCCAACTCACCAGAGTCAGCAGCAGAGAAATCTGACAGGCTGAGCCCTCTGCAGAACAGGGGGACTGACCCACTGGGTAAATGGCTTCCATCGCTGGACTCCATGATCTCACCTAATGATTCCGCGCAGAGAAATTGTCAAACATGAGCTGCTTTGTTCTCACAAGCCCACGGGAAAGGATGGGGGAAATGTCAGCAGAAAGCTGTGTGTCCAAAAAGGGTAGGAGTGGGAGGTGTTGGGGGCTCAAACCTGGTGGCAAATCCTGCCTCAGTGTAAATGAGCTGCAGAACTCCCGTGGAGCCCCGGGGTTTTGGAGGTCGCAGGTTCGTGTTTCTCTGCTCCAACATTTTGGGCACAATACAACTGTAAAAATTCTCTGTTGAGACATGTGAAAATAAGTCCCAATCCCCTTTTGCAGTGATGGGGCAGCCAGAGAGTGGCACCTGAAGAATTTGTGGGAATGCACGACGGACCTGACCTGTCAGGATGATCCCCTGGGTGGGCAAAAGGCTACAAGCACCAGTTTACTGCTCCCTGTGTTTGCCAGGTGTGTATGAGATTCCCACAGAGCAACTGGCTGGCTGTAACCATTCCATCAACTTCTCTTTAAGCTCATAATGGAAGGCAAGACACAGACCTTTAAAAAATACCTGAGTTTTATTTGTTGTCTTTGTTCTTTTCTTGTTCAGACCATACGCAGAGTCTTTCAGGCCCCTGTTTTCTTTCAAAGCCTGCATCGATCACAGCTGTGAAGTTATTGTCCTAGGAGTGTTTTTTCCCAGGCAGTGGGAAAGTTATTTTCTTAGGCACCTAATTGTCACTTCATATTCTTGGGAACTACTTAAGATCAGGGTCTGTTAGCTTTAGGACAAATCCCTTTATTTACATGGGGGGATGGCAGTTCTCGGTTTATCCCACTAAGACATTTCAGGAATGGCCTGCAGACGTAAATGCTGGTGCAAGGTTCACTCCGAGCCATCCCTAGGGCTGTTTCTGTCCCGCTCTCACTGCTGCAGCCTGGATCACTTCCTATAGATACACCCTGGAGCCTGGGTTTTATCTTCTGTCCTTGCTTGCAGCCAGGTCACTGACTCACTGTAAAACCCAAGCAAAGACAAGGTAGGTGGATTTTTGCCTAATGCCTAGGGGTTGTTGGTGCTCTGTGGCCCTAAACCAGCACAACTGGACCTCATTTAGCTAATTTGACCTCTCCAGAGAGGCCTCTTGAGCAGTCTCACATGGGCAGTTCTAGTGCAAAGCTGTAGGTGCTCTCCACGCTCATGGAAGGCAGGGACTTCTTCGTGTATAATTACACTCCACTTACAAAGAGCACATGAAGAAATACAGATACTTTCCAGTGTTTAAGGAGTGACAGAGACGGCCTGGAGGCCCAGCAGAAGAGAAGCTGCTGCCCTGTGGCTGGCTCTGGTAAGAGTCCCACAGGGACCTGTATTTCTTGGTACTAATGAGACTGGGCTGCCTTCTCTCAGCTCCACCAGCCCTAAAGACCGGACTTAACCAGCCTCCATCTCTGTGCGGTGAGAGGAGCAAATCATTTTATTAAATGGCATTAAAAACTCCAGAAATAATGGACCTGACAATTTAAAAAAGAAAAGATGAGCCTGAGCAATGGGTTGCCGGTCCTTCTGAAGGATTGTATGCAAAGGGGCAGTTTGTATGATGTCTGACAAGAGGCAAGACTGAGTTGATGACATTTAGTAATACCTTTTTGTCCCCTAGAAGATACTCGTCTCTGGGAAGCAACGTGGAGGAAATGTCTGACAGATTTGCACAACAGAGAGCAGCGCTTGCTTGGTAAGTGAACTTAGCAAAGAAAGAGTGATGGGTGTACTCACTGTGGCCGGTTCCGGGGAAGGGTAGTCTCTATTTGCTTCTTATGGCCTGTCTGCAACTGAGTTTGCTCTCTGCATCTCTGCTCGGACCATTTGGCCCCAGATTAAGAGAATGTATCTGCTGTTAATGGAAATTGTGTTTCTGAGTGACTACCAAGGAGGGACAAGGAAGGAGTTTTCCAAACTCTGCTAGTATTTCAGTGCGTGATCTGGAGCAAAACAAGCTGCTTCTCTGCACTTCGATTGATTACTCGTGAATAAAGTGGACTCTTAATGCTTGCCCACAAGGGCGTTAAAAAATGTAAAAAGTATTTGTAAATTCAAATGCTCGAATGAAAGGCTCTGGTATGTGTAATCGTAGAGTATCATGTTAAGTAGGAAGGCAAACTGTCAGGGGAGTTCCTGGCATTACACGGAGCCTAGCTTGTCTTACTTAAATAGATTTAATAAGCTCTGCTAGAATTGAAGAAAGGTTGCATTTAAACATATTTATTTGAATTTACATAAGCATATATCAAGAAAAAATAATCCAGGCTCTTGGTTACTTCAGTCTAGTTTTTGATAGTTAATATTTCATCCCTTCCATCATATCATAAAGTTCCTTTTCATGGTCTCAGAAGAACATAAGGAATTGAGTGAAAGGAGCCGAGCTTGTTACTCTGTGTGCTTGTCTGGAGGTTCAAGGTGGAGCTCTGTCTGTGTTTCATTGTTTTTTCCATGTTCATGTTTGACACTCCAGTACCCTTAGAAAGACAAATGACAAAGCCTAACACAACACTGATACCTTACTTGTCCTTACCTTTCAGGACTAAGCAGTGACCTTGATGAAGGTACAGGGAACAGCCACTCTGGGAATAGGTGACCATCAGTGGTCAGCACAGGACTGAGCAACCATCTTGCTCCTCTGAGCTACATTTTATGCTCTTGGTATGACTGAAAGTGGAAGACATGTGCTAGGCACTCGAGGAGCTGGGAGTTAGTGAGCAGGAGATGATGTGGGCGTCCTAGTGTCCCAGGGAAGCTGGGTACCAAAGTAACCCTGGAGCACAGGTATCTGTCTGATCACCAGGCCCAACAGCAGGAGGTTCAGTCCAGCAGCCCTGTTCTGATTTGACTTACACTGCTGGTGAGTGGTGTGTAACTAAGACTTGCATGTTGGCCTGCCTGAATTAGGGCATCTCCTTCAGAAAGGAATATGTGGCTCTCTCTCGCTGGGAAATGACCAGAGGCCGTTGATTTAATCTTCCTGTGTCTCAGTTTTCCAGCGAAGAAAATGGGGCTGCTCATCCTTCTCCCCTCTACTTACACAAAGCTTTATCCCTCCTGGCAGCAAGCATTATGCTCCAAGAACCAACCCTTAACGCAGCCAACTTGTACATCTTGGGTGATGTGGTCTCATCTGAAAAGCCAAGAGCCCTTGGCAATCATAGTCGGAACTTAAAGGCCAGTCTGTGGTGAGAAACAAGAGTGTGCTTTAATACAAGCTACAGCCAACTCTGCCAGCTGTTTCCACACTTTAGCAAGTATTTCCCTACTCAAACAGAGAAAATGGTTGATGGGAGCTGAACCAGATACAGCCATTCTAGCTAACAGCGAAGAGTTACACCCACGGAGAAGCTGAAAAAGACACTAGATGTCTCCAATGCAGTATGTACCAAACTGCCAGATGTTTAGCATCCCTTAAGTCATATAACAGGCCTTTTCAAGGCGATGTTACTCTTGAGTATCATGGCTCTCCTGAAAAAGCATTAAAGTGAACTAATTTTAGCTTTGAATTATGAGATTTTTCTCCAACAGAAGGTGTCCCTGAGGACCTGAGGGTAGAATTTATTTCCAAAACGTTGCCTTTGTATATTTTTAACGGTTCATCTGGATGAAATTCTAATGGCTGGTTAAGGCTGTCTGATTTATAGCAACAGCTGTTCACCTTTGTAGATGGGGAGATTATTGGAGATGCAAAACACGTTTATGAACTTGATATTCCACACCAAGGGTCAGGTTTTCTTGCCTCATTTTTACACAGGTGTAAATCCAGATAGGCTCCTGTGAAGTCAATGAAATGGCTCCATGAAAGGCATGGAAATCAGAGTTGCAGGAAATGGCAGATCTGTTATTTCTTTTTCCAGTTGACTGTATTTTAGAACCCACAGCAACTGGAGGTGACTAGGGTTGAGAAATGTACCTAAGTAGTGATAGGCTGTTCCTGCTGAGTGGTGGGGAAAAATGCTGATTCTTGCATGAAGCCTGGGGAGCCATTTCTTCATATGGCTGTAAAAGATGGCAATCAGAGAGCCCAAAATTAGGAGCAGGGTTCCTAGTGCTGAAACTTCCTGAAAAAAATTTCTTTAATATTCAGTATTGAAGTCTGGAAAAATAGTTGACCACTCTAGGTTTAAAAAAAATATAAAACTGCTTTCAGACAGCTGTATCAGCATATTTTTTTCATCTTCAGATCACATCTTTTTATTTAATTTACATTTTGCCAAAACAAAAAAGAGCTTCAGAATTCTTCATGGCATTTTCATGTTTTGGTTGAGCAGATACTTTATTTTTCTTTAAAAATAATAAATGTTTTACAAAAAGAAAAGAAGCTAAGTGCCTCCAGATTCTAGACAAGCTCCAACCCAAGCTTATCTTTGGGTACTTGCTTACACTTTAAGACTGTTGCTGGAGCATTAGTATCCAAATGAACATTCAAGGCTATATAACTTTATTATTACCAAATCTGCTGTGTTTCACACATTCACACTCTCTTCACTTCCAGCTACTCAATCCACCTCTATGTTTTCCATAAAATACTCTTAAAGCTGAGCTGTTGATGCCAGCTCTGATCTAAAATGCTGCGACGATTGAGTGTCCTCCATACTCCACTAAATGGAATAAGTGACATTATTAATCCAGTATGCAATTGTCTGGCTTACTACACTGAGCTTAATATTTATTATAACGTAATGGAGCTTTATTTCCAGCTACTGGATGCCTTCCCTTAACTTGCCTCTTCAGTCATCAGGCTGCAATAGCTTTGCTTAAAATGCTGTTCCACCTGAAGTTCAGAAAGGAAATTCCCTGCAAAAACTGAGGCAGAGATCAGTCATGAGCAACTGTTTTGGGTTCACAGAGGAGGCTCACAGGGCTCCAGACCGTGTTAGGAGTACAGGTGTGGACCGTGTTGGTGTCATGTCATGACTGTGGTAACTCAGGCTTGCTCCTGAGTGCATGTGAAGTGTCGTTGCTCATTTGGCTTATGGTGGCCACGTGATCCTGGAGGAGAAACAAGGACAGAAAGTGCCTGAACTCCATTGACATCAATGTAAACTCACAGATGATCTGCTAGAGGTAATGCTGTTGCTGTGGATGGATAGTCTGGCACAGCTGTAATGTGCAATCGAAAAGTGAAGTTAAATCAGAGACCTGGGATTCTTCCCAAGTGAAAATCAATGGGATGAATTCACCCTGGTGTCTTTTAAGCAGTCTTGATACAAAGCAAATTGTTCAGAGCTGGCTACTGCGCACCAAAACCTGCAGTTTTATTCGTCTGAAATATTCCAGCATAAGGAAAAGCAATTCAGGATTATTCTCTGCTTTGTCTGGTTTAGATCTCAAACTCCTGAGGACAGAAGCCGCCTTGCAATGTGTGATGCTGGGCCCTTAATGTTGATCCAACCCATTCAGTGCAATGATAATGAAATGAGCTCTTTGCAGTAGTTTCGTCTTGTTCTGTAGGCCTGGGCAATAGGCAATCCTCTTGTATAAGGTTTCAGAGATTTGCCTCACAAAGCACCTGATGATGGAGTTTTATAGCTAATTTTACTGCTGGTGAGTTTCTGTTAGCAGAGAACTAATCCGAATGCATGCATATGTGGAAAACACAGTTTATATCACCTGGCAATTTTATCTGGAACTTCTCATTCAGTCCAGGGATCGAAACAGGATGACTTGTACGATGTCCCTGGTCAATCACAAGCATTTAATTGGAAAGGTTCAAAATTGCATCTAAAATCACAGAGTGAAAGGTTTTTTAAAATGCCAGGAAGCTCTTTTCAGAGTTGACCTGGATTTGCACAGAACTAGTAATGCAAAGGCAAAAAACAGCTGGAGCTCTAAGTGGGAAGAGAACAGAGAATGCTTCTCAAGGGGTTTTTTTTTCTTGAAAACAGGAGGGGAATGAGATATTATTGCTTCAAATATCTGATCAACAAAGAAGGAAAGCATGAACCTGGGAGCTGGCAAGACAAGCCAGGTCAAGTGTCCGCCAGCATTAGTGTGAGCCAAACCGCTGGGCCTGCTGTGGAAAAGGATTTTGCCACTGGTTATCCTGGGACCAGTCTGTGACATGTGCAAACTCTCATGTGTCAAAACATGACTGAACTGCTTTTCTCTATTGGACACTCATGTCTTTTGCTCTCAGTGGAAACTTGTTCTTAACATGGTTCCACTGGAGCTTTATTCTTTGACAAGGGCATTTGAAATGTCCTAGATAGGGTTCTTCACGCAGAGAAAGGAAATTTGAGATGTGCAGTTCTTCCATACTGCCTTATGTTGGTCACAGAAGATACCAGAAAGCTGGCAGTCTGGCAGCAGGAGTCTGATCAAACCTGAACTCATGGAAAAATCTGTAGCTTGAGTAGGATTTTTTATGGAGGATTCCTGATCAGAATATATAAGGCTACTTCAGTCTATCCTTGATTGTAATTCAGATACACAGAGAAGTTGCAAGAAAAGCTTAACTGCCGCTTCCTTGAAAGGCCTTTTCCCTTTCTGCCTCAGGAGAGGCATGCAACATCTTGCCCTGGGCTTACAAACTATTGGGTTGCACAAATGCTTGCACTGGATGTGTTAGGAGATGGTGTTGGCTTTTTTTTTTTTAACTCCTATCATAACAAAATGCATGCTCACAGATGCATCCTTTCCATAAAGTGAAATA
>Ga0181612_136252_pt1 | contig 11527 bp, 11 predicted proteins | sample HoacroProtozoa21_FD_119630 | JGI IMG/M metagenome (GOLD analysis project Ga0181612, IMG submission 119630) | Hoatzin crop microbial communities from Cojedes, Venezuel. Combined Assembly of Gp0051906, Gp0051904, Gp0051908
CATGTTCCTTTCTGAAAAGGGGGACAGAAAGGTCAGAGGGATGTAGCTGTTTGTACCCTGCCTTGGATTTACTGGAATAATTACTTGCTTGTTCAGAATTAGCCATTACTTCAGTAAGGATTTTATTACAATTCAAACACGTGCTTGTGGAAGCAAAACCAAATCTCTTACTAAAATAAAAAATAATAGATAACATCAGATACAGTATTTCTGCTTCAAATATTAAAATATGAAAAACTACTTCATTAAAGATGTTTTCAGAGGAAATAAGCTGGCTAAGAAGAGCTCTGAACTTTGGGGACATTTGCTGAATGTGGAGCCAAGCTCAAACCTTGCAGCACTGGCATTGTGTTACACTTTTTCTGAAGGAAATGGGCAGGCTCAGAGGATGAGAATGCTGAGAACCATAAGATGGCTTCTAGACTGCAGTGCAGTTTACATTCCAGTTTAGACTGGAATCCAACACTTGCTGCTTTTAAGGATGAAACAAGAAAGTTTCTGGGGCACTTTTGGGGCTGACTGCTGTCATGAAGGCAGTTTCTTTGAAATGTCCAGTGCCTAGGGCGGAGTTCATGCTGTCTGACATGACCATTTTGCAAGGCTTTGAAAACAGCTATTTTCCAGCTTTGGTGTTAATTGTTTCAGCTCATATGATCTATATGCAGTTTTATATCCACTGGTTCCAGAGTCTGTAAAGTGCCTTGTACCGCATGTATCACGTGGCTGCCATGTCCAGAGGCTGATAATGCAGTGAGGGAACCAAACCTTGGAAAGAAAATGGAGAAGACCCAAATGTTGTGTGTCTTCCTGCAGTACTCCTAGGAATCACAGAATCACTGAGTCGTAGGGGTTGGAAGGGACCTCTGTGGATCATCTAGTCCAGACCCCCAGAGAAACACTAGGAAAATCTCCAAAGGGTTTTTCATCCTCTGTTTTATTCCTCACATTTATTCTCTCACCCCAGGAAGGGTGTCCCAGGTGTTGTGACAGCTGGGTGACAGGTTGATGACTTCCTAGAAGTGCACTCTCACCTCACTAGCACATGAAAATGATGCGTGCAAATGTGTGAGATCAAATTGAAACAAAGATTAGAGCATGGAGCATCCTTCTGTTCCTTGGTTGCACAGTGCCTGGTGCCACAAGGGTCCTGGTTCATTACTGGGGTTTTTGCATATTAGGTCTGTCACCAGAATAGACAGTCAAAATGTGACAGAACTCCTCTGATAGTACACGGACTATCAGATGCAAATAATAAAACATGGACACTGCTCTAAGCAGCTGTCATGTCAGTGTTCCTGTTCTCCATGCAGGCCTCCATTTTGTGAATGAGGAGAAGTCTGAGAAAAAGCAGACATTATCCTGTGTCTAGCACAGAAAGAGGAGCAAGTAGAAAGCTGTGCACAAAAACCTGGTGTAGAAGAAAATGTGGGAGCAGTGGGAAAGCAGTGCTGAGGGCTGAGGACAAGAGTAGGTCTATCTTTGCAGATTTGCTCTGAACAGATACGAACATGGTGCTGCTTCCACTCAGGACTGGGTCCTGGCTAGCTCTGATGGGCGCGGTGCTGGGCTGGTGACACTGCTGGGAAGCCATGGCTATGGCTGCAGGCTCCAGGCTCTGTTAACCACAACAGCAGAGCTAGCTCACAGCTGGCTGTGGACAACACGGTAGTACACACAAGGCAATGTTCCCCTTGGGTGCATGTCTAAGCTGTGTAGAGACCTTTGTGGTTTGTACTTTGCTTGCCGGAGTGTAAATGACATTGCATTGCCTTTACTGCCTGCTTCCTTAACAATGATTTTAGCTTGAGAATATGCCATGTTGTGCTTCTTTACTGTGATGTAACTCCATTAGCTCTTCTCTGACTGAATCAGTCCATATTGGACAAGTAGCTAGGACTTTCTGAGAAGGACTGCTGGTTGTCTGCTTGAGTAGAACAAGGCCACCATCTCTCCACAGCTACAACGCACTGCTGACAGAGGTGAACCCTAGGTGTTATACTTTAGACCCAGCTCCATCCTCCAGATGCTCAAACCCATATACACGTGAATAACTGACATCGTTATTACATTAATGGTGATTGTTGCACATAACCCACGTGTTTTGAGGAAGTGTTGCTGTGAATGTCTTCAGGTAAAATTATGAGCACCATGCATGCTGTGCCCAGCAAATGGGGGAAGAGTATGTGCTGCTTTACATCGAAAGTGTCTGACGGCAAAATAGGCAGGAAGTGAGGGGTGTAAGATTAAACATCTCAACCAGCCCTTGCTGTGCATCAAGGTAAATAACTGCACAAGAAGCAGGACCATTACTGAAAAACTTTGGATTTCCATCTGGTATTTCATTCAGGTTTTCCTAGGTGAGAAGGGCCATGTGCTGCTATGATCGGACAGAAAGTGAGCATTTGACATGAGACTGGTCACTTTGTGGTGAACTGCAGCAAGCCCTGGGCTTGCCTGTTTTAGAGTAGCGACATACACAGTACAAAATCCAACATTAATCAAAGAATTAACTTGAAGGAGTAATGAATATGGATTTCTTTTCCAGCATTTCACTGTTAGATCTTTGCAGCCCAGAAACTGGGATATTTCTTATTCAGGAGGACCTGCCATTGCATCTGGATTCAACCCAATCAAGCATTTTTGTTAGGATGAGGAGGGCTAAGAGCTGAGTGGGAAGACCATGGAATGACTTCTAAGACTAGTTCTCTTGCAGGAACTGCCTGTGTAGACAGAACATCTCTTTCATGTTTAATGTCATGTAAAGTGCTGCGTACAACAACTCGCATAACTGAATGAGTAATATGAAAGTGATATAATACTACGAAGGTAATATAAAAACCTCTTGAGACATTCATTACAAGAATCCCATCTTTTTTGTCTCAGTGTATTTCAGAGTGCCTTAGGGGAATCTTTTTTTCCAGGAGAAAAGCGGAGTTACGGATTTTCCTACTGTATCTAATTGTAAACAGAGATTCCCATAACAGAAAACTGAGCTACCTGAAGAGCGCCTTTATCTCTTAAAATTGAATACCCATCCATGAGCATGTGTGACCTTGCTGTCAGCTCATGTAGTCAGTGGTTCTCTTCTGATTTTAGATCTGGTGGTCTCCTGAGATAACAGATGTCTCTATGGGGCTTACTGGTATAGGTATGGAATAATATAAGTACTTGGTGACCAACCAAATAAGCAATAAAAATATACCCACTAGGAGTTTCAAAGCCCCGTTTTCAAAGGCTGGGTGGAAAGGGTTAAACATGCTTGTAAATATACCTGTTGTGAGGCTTCTCCTGGCTGCATGCCAAGTGGCAGCCTGTCCATTTGGATGCAGAAGGACAAGCAATGGTACTGGTAATGCTTCGGAAACCACTGGAACATTTGGACTCCCAGCAGCGATTAAACAAAGGTAACACTGAATTAGCTGTGCCTGTGTGTTCAGATATTCAGTGTGTGCACAGAAACTATTGGCTCTCCAGTGCTACTGAGGACCATTCACAATCTTCCTAAGCAGGAATTACTTATCAGAGAGAATGCCAAAGCGAGCAAATTTCAAATGTGTGAGTGTGGGAAATGGCTATGAACTTTCCAGAGTTAATGATCTGCTCCCTGCCTCCTATGTCTTTCTCAGATTTCTGCCTCCTCTTTGTGCTCTTGGTACTGAGGAAAGTGTTTGTTGTTGAAATCTTGGCAATTCATTCTGGAACTCTTCTCATCTTTGCTGTTTGATCCCTTCCTCTCCAAGTCCTCCCTGCACCTAAGAACCCTACAACTCTTCAACTGAGTTGTTCCTGCATAGTACCCTGTGAGATGTGGGTTTGTGGTTACTCCCTGTGCCATATTTGTTATCATGGTCAGAGTCCTCACATGTGAGGTATTGCCTACAGCCCCGGAAAGCAGGACAAAATACGAACTCCAGAGAGGAGCTGAGCAGGAGGCTGATGCTGAAGGAGATGGTGGTGGGTTCAGGAAAGACACCTATATGATGGTACATTTCTGAATTCACTGCATGTGAATTACTGCAGTCTTGGAAACAAAAATTCTCAGGGTTCCTCTTTTGCATCAGGCTCCTGGAGTTATTGAGAAGCTGTGCTGCGCAGGCTGGAAGGAGAGGCACGGAGCTGGGCCAGGGGCTGCATAGTGTATTTAAACCTGTTCACAGATGAAAGAATGTATGACAGTCATCTCTCCACATCCTAAGCATTATAATGGAGAGAGGGTGAAGAGTTCCCCTTCCTCTCCTTTGAAACCACGGTTCCTGCCAGGGTAGGTGATCCCTCTTCTCCTCCTTCACTGTCCAGCCCTTACAGTCCTGGCTCCTGCCTTACCTATGGGTGTGCTCACTCCCAGCAATTTGTGAGGTTATAAATTCATTACAAAGCCGAACCACAATGAACACAAAGACCCAGCCAGAAGCACAGCGGCAATACCAGCTGAAGCACCCAGTAACCTCAGCTGTGCCACAGAGCTCCTGACCTGCTCCCTGTGATTGCTGGAGGAGAGCAATCAGCCCCAGGCCCCCCGGGTGAACCCCACCGAGGAGCCGGTGGGGCCACCCCCTCCCCAGAAGGCTCTGCAGACTGGCGGGGATCAGCGCCTGCAGGGAGAGGGGCTCACGGGGGCTGCAGGGGAAAAGCATTTGGGGACGTTGTACGGCTTCTTGTGAGGTGTTTTAATGGGGCTGTGGGAATGTTCAAGACTTATTATGGGGTGTTGAGGGGAAGGATCAAAGGTGGTTCTGCGTGGGAAATCAGAGTGAGGATGAAAAGGGCTGGCTGGTCAGTACACTTCTCTGATAAAGCCCTGCACCTGATCACCACAGCCTATCCTGCAATTTTACTAAATATTCTTATGTAATGTTGTAAATAGTTATTTACTACTGCTAGTAATTTCTCTTACATTCTTTCTGTCTGCCTTCTGTGTGGGCACACCCTCTCTTCTGAGCCCGTGTGAGAGACCACCAGCAACCTCCCAGCCAGAGGAGTGGGCAGCAGCCCGAGAGCCGAGTGCCGGCAGCCGGAGTGGGACCACGAGCTGCAGGGGCTGGAGGGTGCCAGTGCCAGCACCTGGGGAAACTGGGGCCTGAGGCCAGCTCTGGGGCAGACGGAGAAGCTGATGCCAGCTACCGGTGAGACCCATTTTCCATTTGTGGGTACTTATTTCACTAGTAGATGTTAATTGTGATCAGCCAGAGAGGACCAGTACCTGCCACCTGTGCTGTTCATGTGTGTGCAGCACAGTGTGTGTGCAGCTACCTTACAACATAGTCAACAAACAGTTTTGAACAAGAAAGTTTTTTAAATGTCAAGTGCCCTATGGACAGCTTACACAAAAGAAGCGGTGTGAAATGTATTGAGAGGACTTAGGGCTGGAGAGAGATGATCCCCCCACATCCAGCTGGAGCCACCAAGGGCTCAGTTGCCATTTGCTACGCGGAGCAGCTCAAGTGGACCTCCAATCTCGCAGCAGGCAATAGCAGCTTTCTTAATGCAAGCAACCTACTTAAGATGTTTGACCTGAACAAACCTTTTTCATCTGAAACATCACTGAAAGCACCAAGATTACCCATTCTGGCAGCAGAGCTGGAAGGCTGGCAGAGTGGGGGTGGTAGGAAGGAGGCAGGGCTGCAGTCAGGTGCTTTATTGGCACATATGTTTGGGAAAGGGATGTCTGATACCACCACTCCCATGTCCACAAGCACCTTTGGCTCAAGAAATCTGAGGTGACCAGGCAGCCAAGGAAGTTCATGCCCCAAAGTCACCTTTTCAAGCAGGGCTTGGTCTCCACAGATCAGAGCAGTGAGGACAGGTTGGCATTGAAAGATGCTCTCTGTTGCTCAGGCCCATCTGGATACTTCCATGGCATTGCTATCACTCTACAAAATATCCTCATAATTGCAGAAATGTGTAGCATCTGAATAATATTGTTCTTTTCATGCAGAGATAGCCTGAAGAGTCTGGAAGGTCAACTTTAGCAGAGTGCCTGGGCTTGGTCTTAGCTTAAATGTGTAAATAGCCCCACAGAAGTCCAATCAGATTGTTTACATGCTTAAATTCCTTACTGGGTTGCAGGCCATGTGCCCATTTTCTGAATAAATTAGAAATTTTACCAGATGTTTCCACATTGCTGGAAAAACTGCTCCCTATCACATTTTCATTTACAATTTTAATTTCTATTATAGAAATCTATCTATTATTATATAAGGTAGAGACTTTGAAAATACTTTTTCATAGTGTAAGAACTAAGAAAAAGTATTCAGTACTTATGCATCCTGTCTAGATTTTTTTTTTAAACTGAAGAATTTGTCCAATAAAATGTTTGGCAAAGCCAAAGTCTGAATTTTTTGCATTTTTTTACCTGGGGGTATGAGTTTACAGTATACTTGTCTGAGGTGTGCAAATTCAACAGCATGGTAATTGGTTTGTTACACAGAAACAGGAGGCTCCAACTTTGCCAAGAATTTTTACTGTGTAAATTCTTCACTTTTCTCACCTTCAAAAAGGCCATAAAAGCCACAACTCTGCAAATGGATCTCTGTGAACAAAATTCCAGCCCTGCCTCGTGGCCAGGAGACCCACACGATGCGGGTGCAGAGCAGGTCCCATTGTAAAACAGGTTGTTAGTCCAAGCACATCACTCCAAGGTATTTATAGCCTTAATGCAGTCTCTGTATGAATTCACTTAGCTTTCTGCTAGGAATGCATAGGGTCTCATCTTGTAAAGGGATGGATGCTCTCAAAGATGGTTTTCTTCCATGGCTGGTGGAGAATCAGGCCCTGAAGCCTATTTATTTTAAAATTAATTTATTTTATTGGGGTTTATTGCAATGAACTGAGCAGGTAAGTATGGCGGTGCTGGGGAGATGAGCAGGGTGCGTGGAGGGTTGAAAGATGCCCATGATCAGGGCATGGATTAGGGTATAAAAATACTGTGCGTGTCCACGAGGTGAGACGATGCTGAGGCCATGCAATGAGCCAGGCAATGGCAGGCTGTGGGGAAGCGACTGCGGTGCCCGTGCTTCTCTGGGCAAAGCCCTGCGGGACTCCCAGAGCAGCACAAACACCACAGAGAAGGGGAGGCGGTGGGATCAGCTGCTGAGCTCCCAAATGCAGGGAACAGCACCTCTCTGCTCTTCAGGTCGGGGTCCCCAGCTGGGATGTGAAATACCTCCAAAGGAGGGACAGGGAAAGGACAGCCCTCGAGAGTCGGACAGGGATACCTGAAGTCTGGATCCACATCCAGAACAAACACTGATCTGCTTCTCCATCCTCAAGGCATCCCAGGAGACCTTTCACTGCTTGAATGCAATAGAGAAACAGTTCAAAAGCAACCTTCTTCTGAATTGTTTTCTAAGAAAATGAAACAATCTCACTGCAGGTGATAATTCCTCCAGGACAGAGCATCAGATCAGGAGCCAGCATATGAGTGAGCTGCATCCGTGGTTGTGCCTGACCCTGCTGCAGAGGTCAGACCTGGAGTGGTTGATGCCCTTCCCTGGTGCTCTTTCCTGGCCATACGTTAGATGTATGGTCTGTGTAGGATGTAAGCGAGAACTGGTCTGTCCAGAATGTAAGGGGGAACTGGTCTACCCTACCCTGATCTATCCTCTCCAGCTATATTTTAGACACCTAAATTCAGCAGACATGGGCTCCCTCCAAGGAGCTTTAAGGCCACTTTCTTCTCTCCATGCACTAACTGTAGGAGGAATGATTCATTAGCCTCCCAAAATCATGAATAAAGAATAAGCCTCCTCCATGGGAAGGACTAGATTCCACCCTTGGAAGAAGAATCTGTCTTGTGATGTGTGGATCATCTACCATGTAGACCAGAATGTCCATCACACCTGGAATCATCAGTTAATAGCAGTGTAAATCACCAGCCCCGATGCTGCTTGTATTTCCAGTGACAAAGTGGCTCCGTTATCACTCTTGTCACCTTCACCGGAAGAACTCATCATCCTTTTGTTGTTGCAAGCATCCTGCTGGTTTTGTTTCTGCCAAACTCTTGTCCTTTGACCTCCTGCCTGGGTGACACCAGCATAACTCAACTCCACAATGTGGCTGCATGTGCCAGACCCAGTGGGTCGGCGTTCAGTTCCAGCAGGCGAGTCCCTGTGGACAAGCACAGCCATTTTACCATGAATTTCCATACAACTGCAACTCAAAACAAAAAAGAAAATGTCTCACACCCTACAGGGGTGTACCAAAAAGGAACTTCAGAAATGGAGCACATTTAAGAGGCTCATTGCCGGGATGGAGAAACTCAGCTCTCGCCATCTCCTGAGCATCATGTCCCCGCTGGACCCCAGCCAAGGTGTCCGAGTGCTTTCCTCACTCAGAGCTTGGAGGGCGTTTGGGCAAACACCCAACAAACCCAAGATAGCACATCAGGTTTGAGGCAGGAGGCTGGATTACTTTGATTTATTTTCCTCTCAGCAAATGTGATTACAAAATAGGTCAGCCCAAATGTTACCGATTCAGCTTGTTCCCTTGCTGATGCTTGATTTCAGCTCTTTTTTATGTGGGTGTTACTGATTACAAGGAACTGACAAAAACATGCACCCAAGAATTCTTTTTCTGTCAGCATAGGTATTTCCAAAGGAAAAAAAGGACACAATGATCTTTATAAACAGCAAAGCAAGCCCTTCTTACAAAGGTGACCTTATTCTTGAAAAGAAATAAACAGACAAAACAACAGCAAAAAACAACAAGCAAAAGTTTTATGTTAAAAGCTTGGAAAATTCGTTATTTTCAGTCATGCCTTCATGTACCATGAGACTTAAACTAGAGATTTAATGACATATTGCCATGTGTACAGCATTTTGGCTGTTGGCTGGGCAATGTCCATGTTCAGCCCAGCTCTAACATCCCCTGTGGCGAGCTGTCCTCAAGAGGCTCCCTGGTGGCCACCGGATTTAGGTAGTTCATTGCCCCTGAACACAAAGAAATATATCAAATACTGAAAAAATTGCTGCTTTTGACAAAATTGCCCAGGACAGCAACTCTTTCCGGAGGTGGGAAGGTGAGGACAGGGCTGTCCTGCGCACCTGCTCTGTGATGGGACGATCCATGGAGGAAGCCTTGGGGCTGGTGCTGGTGCCAGCTCTGCCTCGCTTCTCCCTCCTCAGGGAGGAGGGGGATGTGGGGACATAGGGAGTGGGGACGTAGGAGGGGGGGACCAGCTGCGGTGGCCTTTGCCTCCTTGCACAGGTGACTCCTACTCATTTCCGTGTAGGTGAAGTAGGCAAAAAGCTTTTTAGGTCCACGTCAGCGTTTGGCATCTCAAACCTGCTGGTAGCAGCATGTTCAATGTTGAGCTCTGCCTGTGTGAAAGAGGCATCCTGGGGCTTTGAAACCTGCCTCCCATGCCAAAGTGCTGATAAAGGGCTGGCTGACATCGCAACCAGCGTGTCCCCAGGCCCAGGGCATCTGAAAAGCCTTGGGATCCAGATGGGGACATGTCTGAACCTATGTGCTGCAGGACCTTGTCCTCCTCAGGAGGCCAAGTCACATACAGCCTGCTGCTTTTCCTGAAGCAATGGGGTTCACGCGTATTTTGAGTAATTAAATCTCTCTGCTTTTCAATACAGGGTTTCTTACTGGTTGAGGGTGTAGAGGAGAGGTTTTCATTTGCCTGAATATCAGGAAATGTATGTGTTTTGTAGGTAACATTGAGCCTTATACCAAAATCAGTCCAAAAGTCTGTCATTTGAATCCCTTATTTGTAGACTTACCAACGTGCAATTGGTCTTAACTGGAGTCTGGGCACTCCACGAACACCAGCGTGTGTGTGAAAAGCTACGTATACATATGCAGACGTGTGTATTCATCTGTGTGCGCTGAGGAGGAACATGCTTATCATTGCTTATTGCTTTCTCTCCTGTTCAAAGGTTCGCTCATGCCATTAGCGAGACCTGGAGGCTGTCACCCTCCTCCCGCTGCCCCTGACACGTGCGCACACGCTCTCACGATTAGCAAGCAGCACAACGAGCTGTGCGCTGTGGGTCGGTCACCCAAATTGTTGCAGAGACGCTGTTGGCTATGGAAAAGGGCATCAAAGAAAGCAGGCTGGGCTCGCAAACAGCATAAAAAAAAAGAGGACTGTATTCTTCAGATAATTTATTTGCAATGAATAATTCAGCCAGCTTTTGCTGTGAAGCTGAGTTAAATACAGAGCATTAAGCACACTGAGATCCCCAAATAAAGGGCACTATTCACTCCTAGCACAAAGGAATATTATTTACTATCATTAATTAACTTCCACACAGAGCCACAGCCATTTCTTTAGGTTCTGAGAAAGAGTAAGAGGAGAACGTGAGCACAGAGCTGCTGTAATTTCCCTTTGGTTTTCTCTCTCCCTGCAGACACACACTGGCTGCAGGCGGAGCTTGGCTTGCTACGGCATTTTTGGCAACACCGTCCCTGTGCCGGAGCACAGGCTGGTCGCTCGTTACAGCGGGGTGGGATGCACCATGGAACCCACCGCCCCTTGCCCCTCGTGCCCGGGCTGTGCCGGGGGTCCTGCCCCACGCTGGGGCAGTGCTGGGCTCGGAGGGTGATGGCCAAGGGGCAGCCAGCGCTCAGGCCTCCCAGTGCTGATGCAAAAACTGGTAGATGGCATAAACTGGCATTCCCTGAGTGTACACAGCTTAATGGATTCAGGTTGCTCTGAAGAAAGCCCAAGGAGGCAGAGATGCATTCGCCTCTGGGAAATGGGTTAACAGCCTGGATGCTCCATCTACCTAGGCAGCAAGAGTGATTTTTAGCATTTAATGAGCCTGTGTGCTAATTAATTCTCTGAAGCCTCTCATTTGAAATATCAAGCTTTGGGATAACTAGAAACGCAAATTCTTGGCAATATCAGAAATTATTATTACTGCTGCACTAGTGACTAGAGAGCAGCTCTTTGCAAGCAAAAAGGGAGACACGAGGCTTGTGTCGGGTGGTTACGGAGCTTGTCTTCAGCAGTTACACGGTGTTCTTCACAGGTGATGTCGTAGATCACAGGCAAAACTGGGTGGAGAATTTTGGCCAAAATATTTTTCTGTTGGAAGACAAGATTTTAAGTCATATTGAAACATTTCATAAATGCACATCCATTTTGCTTAACTGTTTCAGTTTAAAGAGCGCTGAAGCCCTGCTCCCTTTATCCATGAAAGTCCATATTTTCTTCTGACATTTTAGATGAAAAAAGCCAAGTAAATCCTACATCAGATCTTGCTTCTATTTACAACATACTTTTAGAAAAGTCAAGGAAAAAGTCAGAAATTAAATATCTCAGGTTGGATTAAATATTCCATTTGATTACATATGAGTTCCTTCAACTTCTCTGTTTGAGAAACCTCCAAGGTTTTGCAGCCTGAGTAATCTACTGGGAGGAGGACACAGGATGGCTCAGCAGGGAACAGAACGATCAGCAATCACACAGTCCTACACAGACCAGCCCATCCCAAATCTGGAGACGCATACCTGACAAAGGGCAGGACAGGGAGATGTAAAATGCCATTTTTAATTGAAGAAATACCTGGCTAGG
>Ga0181612_178195_pt1 | contig 11527 bp, 9 predicted proteins | sample HoacroProtozoa21_FD_119630 | JGI IMG/M metagenome (GOLD analysis project Ga0181612, IMG submission 119630) | Hoatzin crop microbial communities from Cojedes, Venezuel. Combined Assembly of Gp0051906, Gp0051904, Gp0051908
CCCCGTCCCTCAGCAGGATGGGGAGGAGAAATGGGCAAAAGCAGAAACTCCTGGGTTGAGATAAAGAAAACAACAAAGGAAATACTAATAACAACACTAATATTATTAATATCAATACTAATTACAGCAATAATGAATATGCAAAACAAACTATACACAATACAGTTTTCTCACCACCCAAAGACCGAGTCGCGGCCAGTCCCCAAGCAGCGATTGTGGAACCCAGAATGCGAAGACTTCACAAATTTTACAGAACTCTCGAAAAAGACCAAACTCCCAGGAAAAAAAAAAAGAATATAGTTGAAACTCCTGGAAAAGAGAGAAAATCTGCCCCGCGGCAAATCCCCACTCATAAACTGAGCATGAGGTCCACGGTATGGAGTATTTCCACGGGCCAGCTCGGGCCAGCTGCCTGGCTGTGCTCGCTCCCGGCCCCGGCACGCCTGCTCATCAGCTGAACACAGGAGACTGGAAAAAGTCCTTGATTTCTTAGCAAAAACTAAAAACATCAGTGTTATCAACATTCTTGTGGTACTAAATCCAAAACACAGCAGCTACCGGGAGGAAAATTAACTCTATCCCAGCCGAAACCAGGGCATAGAGCATCTCACACAATGCAGTCTTGAATGGTAAAAGATGATTCCTAATAAGAAACTCTCTGCATAAAACTCCTTGCCTTTTTTCTAGTTGTCCATTTCCTGGAAACAGCACACCAAGCAGTTTGAGGGTTTGTGACTTGCCACAGTATAGGCTGGCACCCATGCTTGGTGCAGTGCTTATTCTGCATGCTGCAACAGCAAATAGGTTAGTGCTCAGTATTACCTACTGAAATACATCCCAGCAGGAGAGGCTGGGAGGGTGCTTCAGAGAAGGGAGACAAGACGTTTGTGAGAGAGGGTTTGAAATAGGTGGTAAAGGGAGAGGTGTTTCCATTTGGCAGGAGCTGTGACAGAGAAAGCTCTTCCACCAGCTAGAATGGAACAGTGGGAAAGGGCAAAGGGAGCACAGAGGATTGAAGGACCTCCTTTTTATTCTCAAGCATGGATAAGAAATAAACGTGAACATAACTGGCTGACGTCAACTGTCAGAAGAAACTCCAAGCTGAGGTGTGTGAGGTGAGTTGGGGGAGGGGCCAGATCCCGGATGGGCAGCTCTGAGAAGATTGAGGTGATGTGGAGGATGCTAATGAGAATGCCTTTGCATGAAAGAAATTTTGCATGCTTAGGAAGCTAGGTAGACGTGGGAAGTAGAACAAGCCAAGTAGGATTTGGAACAACAGCCACAAGCTCAATCAGACAGAGGAGCAATTACAGATGATTCCTTAGTAGGACAATTGAATGGTCACATAGAGTGACCACGCTTGTGCTTGTTGTGTGACAAACAAAAGAGCTCACTAACCTGCTGTTCACTGATGAGCTGTGTCAGGGTGGAACTTAAGTCCAAACTTAGGATCCCTGACATGGAAAATCCAGACACCTCATGTGCAATAAGCACATGAGAAACTGGGGTGAGAAATTGCTGCTGGAATGCTGCCAAGGAGAAGCCACTGGGGCTATTCTGTCTGCTTGCTTGCCATCCTTTCCAAGGGCTGTCACTAAGCAGCAGCCTTCAGCTTGGGCTGGGTTTAGAGGGGCTGCAGAGAAGAGAGTGACGGACAGAAGGAGGGCGACGGATTTCAGCAGACCTGGGCTGCAGACAGCTCAGAACATCCCTGGAATAACTGGACTGCCGAGCGCTATTGTGCACTCCTCCCATGGATGTCTGGCCTGGTACAGTTGCTGGATCAGGCTACCTGAATTCTTGTGTTCAGTGGCAGTAGATCCTGCCAAAGATGTGACATGGCTGTGAGCAACCCAGGGCTTCACTGGCTGCTGTGTTGGTATCTAACCTGCAAGCTGGATGTCATCAGCAAGAGAAAGGACCATGCCACCTGCAGGATCTAAGAGCACAAAGCTGTTTTGTCTCCTTTCTCTGCCTGCTCCTAGAGCAACAGCTCCAGGTGCAACTTCTGTTGTCTCCCACTACAAGTTTTGTTGGTTTCATCAGCCAAAATTCCTCCTGCCTCTCCTTGCACTGGAAGAGCAATGACTATGCAGGCACGTTCCCTGAGAAGTTAACCAGCTTGTGGTGTGGCACAACACTGAAGAAGGCACCTTTGGGACCATGTGAGATCAGCACTTGGTGAGGCCTTGAGGATGCCAGATGCTCCAGCCGGACTCCAGCTATTGGCAGCAGCTCTTTGCAGTCAGGACTGGGTGTCTGGACTCCAGTACTCTGTGTCTGAGGCACTTCTTCTGCAAAGGAATTGGTGTCTTCTGCCTGGAACATGATGCTACTGTGCAGTGGCAGGGAGAAGGGGCATGGGGTATCAGGACAGCCAAAGCCTTTGAGACTCAAGGAAGTCCTAGCTTTTACCAGTTTGAATGTAACCAGGGGGACAGTGTAGACGTAGAACTAAACTCTGTGACTAGGAATGGGCTCAATCGTTAGCTATCTAGCTATTATGTAGGCTTTCAAAAGGATTTTGCAAATCAAGGAGCCATCTTAAATCTTTCTGTGGGTTGTGTGTGTGCTAGGTTCAAAGCACCAGTATAGTGTTGAATCTTTTCTGCTGTAAATGTCTAGCGTGTAAAGCTGGGAATGTATTTGTACACAGAGCTGATGCCAAATTGGGGCAAAGCATGAGCTCCTTTACAGGTCAGGCGGTGCACTAAGGGGTGGAGCAGTTGTGGAGGATTTGCAAACCCTGCCCAGTGTGCCAACACAGAACTGTTTTGTGTCACTGCGAGGTAACTGCGACCTTCCAAGCTCTGTCAAGGTTGTTGGGGAAGCAAGTTCCATCAGGACTTGGGGAGGATTATGACACCTGGCTGCACTGTCAGGAGATTCAGACCTCTGATTCATAGAAGCTTAATAAACATTTCATTCTTGCTTTAGGCAGGATGGGGAAGTACAGGATCTGTGTGTGATGATGACTTCCTCTGATGCTGTTTGTGTGACCTGCCACTGGAGTCCTGTACAAATGGAAATGCTGTCAGGATGAAAAAAAGCATCAGTGCTACACAGTATTGTACTACTCTGCTGTCTGAGGCCTATGACAGGATATTTTTCTCACAACCCACTAGGATTTCGACTCCATCTTTCTCTGTGTCTCTCTGCTGTGGAGTCAGCAGGAAGAAGAGGCTGTTTCAAACTTACCTTTGACTAAACTCTGTCCAATTTCACTCGCCACTGCTCACAATCACCCTCTATCATTTTTCTAGTAAGTTGCAATGCAGCAAGCGCTAGTTATAATGGGAGCATTTGTGCTCCTAGCATTTGTGTTTTCTTTCCAGTGCTTACTTTAAGTGTGGGGAAGGGATCACAGAGGGAAGTGCATGGCATATCTGTGTGCAGGAAGGAAAATGTCAGCGCAGAAATGTTCTCAATGTTTTTTCACAGTGGGGAGGTCACAGGAGTTTCTGGCTGAACATGATTTGTTGCAATGGGGACAGACCAAGAGCTCTCTCAAATGGCCCAGTTGGAAAAATCGGAACATTTGTGTGGTAGCAATTCCTCTCTGGTGTTTACCTTTTTCTTCGTTCACTGTCTGCCTTGCCCTTTGCAGGATGTGGTGCCAAGAGAGCCTACTCTCTCAGATAATGTGAGCTAATGTATAATGAACCATGTTTGACTTGGGAAGTCTATCCCTTTACCAGTAAATAGTCGTCCACAAATACTAAAGTCAGTTATAAGTGAAGAACGGCTTGTACAGTGCTTAGCTAGCAAGGCATTTTAGAGCCTGTGCCTGTGTCCTTTACTGACATTTCCAGGCAGGAGGGAAATGCAGCACAGTAATGGTAGGGGGAGTGGCTGGCGGGTAGAACATGAGCAGAATACAGCATCTGGATAGGAGGGATGTCAGGTCAGAGCAGACCCTCCTACTGCAGGGACTCACTGATGGGGGAGGAGGCACTGAGGGGAAGCTGGTGCCATTCTGCACTGCTGCTCTGCAGGGTCTTAAATTATTCAGGTAGTAATGACACCTATATGTGCTTGGTGAGCCCACCAGTTAGCACTGTACTGGAAGGAGCTGAGCAACATTTGAAACCTTGTAGCATTCAGAAATCTCTTTTGGGAGCAAGTTCTTTCAAACTGTGCCCTATCCTCAGCACCCTGTCCCTTGGCCAAGGTGTCTGCCCAAGCAGGGCACTTGCTGTGTACAGGGAGTGAGTCCTGTCGAGACCCAGTGTCTTCAGGAGATCAAGAAGCAAAGGACAGTGCCCTTTGTGAAAGTCCTGTGCTTGGTAGCCTGTGAGGCTCGTTTTTTTGACGATAGGAAGCCGCCCTGTAGCGTGCTGAAGCTGAGGTACAGCGAGCTGGAGCTCAAAGGAAAGCAGCTTCACAGAGTGCTAAAATTAGAAGTTTAGTCTGAATTGTGCTAATTTGGTTTAATTGTCTAAGTGTGTCAAGGTTCTTCAGAAATGTACCCTCTTTGTGCTGGTCTGGAAAGGTGCAGCATCACTGGGGGCGTGATGGAAGGATGGGTCAAGGATTGCAGAGATTCCCTACCCTACTTGTATCTCTCTAGCAGTCCTCACTTCCAGCTCTCAAAATGCTGTGAGGGTAGATTCTGAAAATGTTAGCCCTGGATTGGATAGGCCAGCCTTGTTAAAATCTGAGCTAAGTAGAGGGCAGCCTCCTGGGTGCAGGGAAGTTCCTGACATCTCTCTGTAAGGGGACTGCTCAGTATGGCAGAACCATCTCAAAATTCACATTTCCTTTCACAGCTGAACTATGTCGTGTTTTGAGCCACAACACTGCAAACAGCAGCAAAATTCAAGCTCCCTTCCTATTTGCAAACCAAATTTTGCTGACTGGGTGAAACATTAAGCCAGAGCCATACATTTCTGTGTAGGGGCTGCAGGTGGTAGAGGACTGTGTTAAATCTATGCCTTCAAAATGTTGCAGCCTTAGTGAAAAATCTACAGCAGAAACAAAGCAGCAGGTATTCGCCAAAGTGTCTTGGGAGGCGGAGGGAGAGAATGCAGCAGCAGGAGAGCATTTAGAAAACAGACAAGGTTTCTATATTTATACAGAGATGAGGAAAGAAGGAGAGAGTGTGCGCGTGCGTGCGTGTTTGTGTGTGTGTGTGTCCAGGTCACTGAGAAGACTCCTGTTTAAGCAGAAAGGTACTGCAGCAAGACAACAAGCAGAAATGAAGGTTATAGTCCTTCACTGCACTGGGGTGACAGGACTTTTCAGGGCTTGTAGGGTACGTTCATATGCATGTGTTGGACCTTTTAAATGGGAAATGCAGAGAACAGAGTGCTGAAACCCTTTGCAGAGTTATAAACTATGTTAGATTTTTAACTAATCTGATGGTCTCTGCGAAGGAATAATAAACATTTTCACCTTTTCACAGTGTCATTTGTCCAGAAAACTAAGGCTTCCAGACATTCTGCAGGAAATGCATAGAGTATTCAGAGTCCAGTTAGTTTGTCATGATGCCATGCCTGGAACAGGAAGCATTGTGTCTTTCCCAGGACTCACTGACTACAGCACAAAGCAAAGAATAAGATAAATGCTATGAGCATGTGCTGTTTTGGTGGGTGAGACAGACAGGTGTGGGGTGAGCTAAGGACAGTTTCAGCTTTAACAGTGTACTTCCTGACTTGCACAGAGCATCTCTGAACATGGGAAAGATACTGCCCCTTTCTGTGGTTGCCTCCCTGAGCGCTGTGCAGATATCTGACTGCTGACCATGGGTTGCAAAGGCGCTGACCTATCAGTGCGACTGCTCCATCTACATCTCGTTCCAGTTCTACCCCGTGTCATCTGGCGCTTTCATGGGCCTTGAGGCAGTACAGATGCCTGGCATCCTAACACACTGGATGGGATGTACTCTGAGGGTCTGTCATCTATTTTAAGGAAAATACTGGAAAAGAGGAGGGTGGTGTCTGTGCTGTCACCTTACAGGGACTAAGCTGTCAGCTCAGCTCTCTGATCAGCTGAACTTGCCTGTGTTCACACAGGGTCTCAGAGCCTTGTGTTGGGTGAATGTTGTGGGAAATGCTGTACTAGGCTTTCCAAGCATTTGACCCTTCCAACTCCAAATGTGCTGCTATTAAACTCAATGTCCTCTCAGATACTTCAGCAGTTTTCTCTCCTTCCTCTGTCCCCAGGTGCAGGCGCTGCCTCTCAGGCCTGAGAGCTGTGTCCGAGCATGCGTAGCTTGGAGAAACTGTTGTGCTGAGCAGTAGATGCTAGTTTCTTCCATAGTCCAGCTTTAAGTTGTCATTTACACATTAGTTGTTGTGAATGGCACTCAGAGACCTTGGAATCTGTTGTGCAAATGCGGAGTGTCCTGGGAAATTTCATAATGCATGTGCCGTCAACCTGCTATCTCCTCTCATCTAGCAGCCTTCTAGGTAAAGTGCTGGTGAGGTTGTCATGCTGTTTCTTGGAGTATGCCTTGGTTGTGCTGCTGGAGGTACTATAGTCTGCACTGCTCCGTGCCTGGTGTCTCTGACTTAGGAGTGTGCAAAGAAAGAGATTCTTGTGCTGGTGCTTTGGATGGACTTTGATCATGACTGGCTTTGCTGTTGGAACTGGGGAGTCCAGAACAAGCCAGTCCCTTTCACTCTACTGTTCTCTATAATCTTTTAAAAACAAAGTTAAGCTGGTGTTATCGACATGTGGAAGGATTCAGAAACTACCAGCCTTTTTAACACCTGATATTAGTTGGCTGGGAGAAGCAAAAGTTTAACATGCAGCACATCAAAACTGTGAAAATACATTGCAACACAAGGCAAATTCCTACAAGTCAGTTGTCCCTCTTTATGCAGGTGTCACACAAGCTGTAGTGATGGAGCAGAGAAATGGCTGCTTTGGGCTGTACCTTGCTTCCACTGGATAGCATCTGTCAGAGCTTTAGGCAGACATGAGATGCCAAACAAGCTCTGAATGGGGAGAGGAGAGAGTGAAAGGGATCTTCCTTTGGTCTGCCTGGGTATCAGCTGTATTCTGTTGACTGAAGTGTGAGCTTTTACTGTGTGCTGTAATCATATGCACACCTCTTCCTTTTCCAGGTTCTTACTCTGCTATTTGAATCAGTAATGTTCTGCTGGAAATTATTTCCATGGATTTGATTATGGGAGTAAATCATGTGTTCTTAAATAAGTTGCTAAGCTTCAAGAATCCATTGTTCTTTACTTGTGAATCTCTGCATGGAGTTTCTCTTGTTTTGGGGTGTTGGTTTGTTTCTTTTTTTCCCTCTCTGTCTGTCTGTCTCTGTCTTTCCCCCCTCCATTTGGCTTGTGGATGAAAGTACTCAAGCTGGCAGTGGGCATGTGGAGTGGACTGTGGGATGGTGGTGTGCTAAAGAGTTCTCAGAAAGTGAAAACTTACCTAGTTGGATTTTGATCTTGGACTTGCTTTTACTGCAATGACAAGTGTTATGGTTCTGCTTCCCATCTTTAATGCTGAAACAGAAGTTATATCTGTGGGCCAGTGTCTTTGACACAGGGTATTTCAGCTCTAGGAGATGCCTGCATGAGGTCTGTATTTGGCCTGCAGGCTATAATTTTCTAAGCTCTTTCATTCTTCAGCTCTTCTCCTGGCAGAATCGTCTCAGCTCACAGTGACAGTAGATTCAGTCCAAGCAAGCATTGCTCAGGAGAGCATGGCCTGGCAGCCCTCTTTACACACAGCTTGGACGTGCCACTGCACTGATGCATAGCAGCGTGTTCCTGTTGAAGAGCAACATGATGGTCAGCAGGCTGACCCCTCTTCTGTGAGTGCTGGGAAAAATGCTTCCTGTCAAGCCTGTTGTGAAATGGCTGCAGAGCTGAGATTGCAGTGAGAGGAGCTGCAGTATCCCAGGATGAAGTATAAAATATCTGCTGCCCATCAGTACTGTATCAGCAAAACTTTCAAAACTTGTGAACTCATCCCCACCAATGGTGCGATATGCCTCTCGGACCTGCCAGAGGAGTCCTCCAAGGCCATCAGCAGCTCAGTAAGGCATAGACAAGATCACCCTCTCTCCATCCAAAGTGTCAGGCAGCAGCATTTACTGTCTCCTGACATTTCAGCAGGGATCAGTAGCACCTCCCTAATGGGGCCTCTCAACGTACTATGTGGCACCACTGTCAGCAGCAGCAGAGGGGTACTGTCGCAGACACTGTGGGAAAATTGCAAATATATGGGTCAAGTGCTGCACTAATTCACTTTGCTTTAAAGTCATGCTTTAGAGCTAAGAGTACTGTGAGGACACTTGAAGCGAGCTGATCCAGAGGCTCTGCTCACAGCTGCAATAGAGGAGCAACTTCCGGACGAAGCTTGGAGATAAGGTCCATTCACTGTGAATGGGCTTGCATATTGGGAATTTTAGTCTGAACAGACTTCACCTCTGCAGAGTTGATGTGTTTTGTCCATTTTGCTGGAAATAAATGCAGTATTGCACACAGGAGCAGGATGGAGGATGCCCAGTAATAACATATGAACCTGTAGTTTGTTCTTGACAGAAAGAATCTATTGTAACATACTGGGAGAAAAAACAGAGCTCAGCAGTGGAGGAAGCTTCAGAGTTTGCTTTATTGTTCTTGTGAGATTTCTGGAGGAAAAAAAACCACGAGCCAAACAAAGCAAGTAACACACTTTTTGTCCTCTTTCTGGAGCTGCAGCCACTGCAGTTAGCTCCCCACCCTCAATCTGTCTGCTGTTTACTGTCAAGCTTTGCCAGCAGGTTACTGGGATAACGTTAGGCTTGTTTGATGATGCAAAGGCCTGGAAAATATGCATATATGATTTTTGTGTTTAAATTGAGAGGTGCAGAACATGACAGTGATGTAGTTGGGAGCTGCCGGGAAACAACAGAGATTCAAGAAATCTCTTTGAGTGCCTGACCCTGAAAACAAGGACCTAATTTTGGCCACGTTTTCGAAGACCAGCATGAACAAACATGCATACAAACATGTTGTTTGGAGGATGTCGTGCCTCTGAAGAGGCATTAAGGGTTGGAAAGCGGTAGCAGAACAGACTGCAATGCTGGAGGCTTCCAGCAGGCCCACATTCCGAAGCACAGTCAGCAGGTAATGCAGCAAAGCAGCTGTAATGAAACCAGTGTGCTGTCACGTCTTTGCCATAGTGGGCATCCTGGCTAAAACTTGTTTCTCAGCTGCTAGCTGCTAGCAGGTGAAAATGGGTCCTCTTTTCTTTTGAAAAGATCTTAGGGAAGCCAAAAGAGGAAATAATTAACAGGATTTTCTTTACTGTCTAATTCCATTCACAGGCATGCACAACCAGAGTATTCATTGTAAAGCACGTACTTAGACTCCCCCTACACTCCAAGAAGTTAAAAGGAGTAAATCTAAAGGTTTTTAGATTTAACTGCCTTTGTAAGCTTGGTATCCAGCATCCTCTGTAGTTGCTGTCAAAGATCCTGTGATGCTTTTCCCAAGGAAGCGTGTACATGTGTATGTGTGCATGCGCACATGTGTGGATTGGCTTCTCTGTTCAGCCAAAAGCTTTCTTAGGTAAGTGCATTCTGCTTCCCTCAAGTCCCTTGTTTCTCCCGTTCCTTGAGTTCTGTGTAGCATTTCTGTGGTCTGCTGAGGCTGCCTCCTCTTACTCTGGGTATGGGAACACTAGTTGAGCGAGAGGGCGAATGAATATGGGGGAAACTTTGCAATTGTGGAGTAGGCTGAGTCTTGAAATGAAAGTGGTGGAAATGGCAGAGTGCAGAATATAGATGTTCTCTCTGTAGGAGACTTCTTCAGGTTTCTGTGTTTCATATTGTAAAGCAAATTCTGTCAGATGTCTAGCATAAAACCCCCTCAAATGTTTCAAATCTTCCTCTGTGCCCTCATGTTTCAGAGCTTCTTGGATTCTACTGGACTGCCCTAATCTGGTAGCTCAGTAAGGGCACGTGGTATGCAGGGATTGGTGTCCAGCATTTCCTGGCACTGACAGCACTGTTTTTTTGCAAAGCCTCAGGGAATCCTAATGCTAAATGCTACCAGAGGATTCATCTTTAAAGATAAGCAAATGTGCCATCCTTCTGAGCTTGGAGGTGTCCTTGCAATGCAGGGGATCTCTGTGAGCTGCTGGAGGGGGGATCAAACAGCCTGCTCTTGCTGCGGTTTGCACAGTCTGATTGTCAATTGAATGACTTCCTCCTCCTCCACCTGTGATGCAGTGGGAGATGGGGACAGCATTACGCTGCATGTTACTTGACTCTGCTGGCTTTTCTGTGGCCTGTAACTGCCCTTCCTGATTCCCCATTAGCTGCCCTGTGGCTGGCACTCTTGTGGTGCTCAGCTCCCAGCACTTGCTGCCAGCACTGATAACCTGGAGTAACAGCATCTTATTTTTGAACCATTGAGGAAGGGAAGGGGGATTTTTTTATTAATAACCAAAATTGCCCCGTGAAATAGCATCTTGCCTGATGTTAAGTATTAAACTCCACTAAGTGGGTGAGCCCGAGCACAGAAACAACAGCATGCTGGTAATGACTTGCTGTGGCAGGAGATGGCAGCGGTGCTTGCCAGTGTGCTGCTCCTGCTCCTTGGAGAGCCGTCCATCTTCGGGGCAGTCAGGTACTCCTCCATACCGCTCCCCAGCTTCTGAATGGCATTTTGCATGCTTTAAACAGATCAGCACATCAAAGGCTGGCAGATCCTCGCTCTGACGTTGCCATGGCAGCAGCAGCTGAGAGGATTTGGATGTTTCTGGGATGGGATTGTGTTGCTGGAGGTGTTGGGGCAGCGCAGGGCTGCTCCCCATACACTGGCGTCCAGTGTCATCATGGACACGAGCATGCCTGGTGCTGCCAGTGACGTGTAGATCTCTTGCTGTGTAAAGGGACAGTCTGCCCCAGTTTAGGGGTGCTATGATGCAGACCTCTGCATCTGAACCGCTCACCTCAGCTCCCTCTAGTCTGGGAGAGAAGGAGGGAGTCCTTCCCATGCTGCACCGCACGTGGAAGTAGGTCAGCTGAATTATACCCTTAGAAATGCTTGTTTCTCTCCGCTGGCTCTCAAGGGAGCTGAGACAGCAAGCCCTGCTTGAAGTGTTGACTCTGTAGGTGCCTAACACTGTTATGCGCTGTTATGGTGAGACATCCGTCTGCCTCAGGTGCCTCTTCTGCGCCCTGCAGCTCTGTGTGTGCTGGATACAGCGGATTTCCAGGAGTGAACATAAAGCTGAGCTTTAAACACTGTGAAAATAGGACACAGGTCTGGCTGGGCAGCACGCTACAGCAGCATGATCAAGGGGTCTGCTGCTGGCCCTCCCTATTAATCTGTCAAGCTGTGTTCCCTTGGCAAAATGCTCCATACTCCTTATTGCATGCTGTGAAATTGCGCCTGGGATTTCAGTGCTGTTTTGTGAGCATTTCTCTTTTGGGTGATCCTGGCATCTCCAGCCAATGTCTGCTGAGGGGACAGGCACATGTATGGCTTATTCCAACATACACATAGCAAATGTCCTTTGGGAGGGTGGTAGTGGGCACTTGGGAGCAGCTGGGTGGTTTGATGAAGGAAAG
>Ga0181612_108206_pt1 | contig 11526 bp, 7 predicted proteins | sample HoacroProtozoa21_FD_119630 | JGI IMG/M metagenome (GOLD analysis project Ga0181612, IMG submission 119630) | Hoatzin crop microbial communities from Cojedes, Venezuel. Combined Assembly of Gp0051906, Gp0051904, Gp0051908
CAAACACTTTCCTTACTGCCCCACCGACCCACAGCTGTGAGATCCACTCGTGCATGCAGCTCTTCCCCAGGACTTCTGGAAACCGGAGGTGGCAAAGCACCCCTGGTGAGTTATGCCAACATTTAGTAGTTGACTTTGCTGCGATCTGGATTAGTCCTTGAGAGACACTACGAGCCCTGACAGTGCTGTTGGAGAGACAGTGGGGCAAAGCCAGCCCTTCGCTGATCTAGACTGCAATATCTTCCAGCAAAGAAATTTTGTTTTTGAAAGAGACTTCCAGCCATGCCTGAAATTCTCCGGTTCCCATCCTGCACTCCCCTCTAACCTGTCCTTACCCTTCAGCAGCAAATTGCAAGTATGAAGGGGGAAAAAAAATCTTTTCATGGCCTTAAAAGTGAAACCTCTTATTTAACGACTTGCTAGCTTATCTGCAAACATCAATTCTTTCAGAAATTATTGCTGCAAAAGAGGAAATCAAGATCATTTATATCCATTTTATGCCCCAGACAGCCTGGAACCCAAAGCGGTGAAGATACTTCTTTATTTACTGCTGTTGTAGGGGGTGAATACGAAAAGGTCTTTCTCTTCTTCATGAACCTGAGCAACCAGAGGGAGTAATCCCAAATCCACGAGAGGGAAAGAATTCCTCAAAGCGACTCTAAGTGTGCATCCTCTGAGGATCTCAGGTAGCTCATCTCACAAGCAAAGCAGGCAATTAGCAGTTTCGGTACTCAGACGTTTTGTGATGTCTCTAAGAGGTGTCCTATACAACGGCGTCAAAAATGCTCACATTTGTCACCGGAATAGGCCCTGCTGCGGCAGAGCACAAACCCGTGGGCACGGTCAATGACAAGCACCGGTTCAACAGAGAACGCTCCTCCTCAATGTTCAATGCAGGAACACTCCTCCTCAGTGTCAAATGCGGGACAGATTCGGTTACTGTAACTTTTTGCTGTGTGTACCCTGTAGAACTCCAAATCATAGACAGAGGCGTTAAGGCTAAACACCAAGAAAACATCAGCAGGAGTAGAGTTATGCATTCAAGGCTTGTTTTTTTTTCAGCAAATCTAAACCAAATAGCCTCATCACTGCCTTTTTATTTTTAATCTTCGAAGTAGTCCTTTTCATCCCGAACAAACACAGCCAGAGAACCAGACGTAACAGCACTGTGGCAGCAGGAAACGCTGAGCAGGTAATCAGCTACAAAAAGGAAGTGAATAAACAAAGCAGCTGATTTTCAATACTTTGTCGGGGCAAAAAATACGGAGAAAATTTTCCAAAGTGGATATAAATACATTCACTTAGATTTACTTCACCTTTTATAATGCAAAACGGTGATCTTAAGAGTCAACAATGGTTAACCTTTTTTGTTTTTTGATTGTAGAGTTACTTTTTAACAGGCAACAGAGAATGAAAGAAGCTGGTATTATGTCTAAAATTAAAAAAATAAATCGAGTATTGGGTTATAAAATGAAAAAAGAAATCACCACCAGGAGCCCGGAAGCTTTGGAGCGTATGTGCTGTGGGCTGGTTACAGCGTGGGAAGGAACCGGGCAGAAGGTCCGAGGAGGAGCACCACGGCTCTGAAGACCTTCGGCAGCAGCTCAGCTCCCCCCACCTGCTCCAACACCCTCCTCCAAGAAGGTAGAGCTCAACCCGGAGCTTTCCCAGGCAGATCCCGGGATTGCTCCCGGCTCCGCACCCATCTCCCATACGCCCACCCGCTCCTTAGCCTAAGCAGAGTCCCCAGAGCAGAAGTTAGCAACCACAGCCCTAGAGCTATACAACGGTGGAGTCCCACCAGACCGGTGGGTTTTTGCAAACAGTGAGTAATTAAAACAATATCAGAAGGGAAAATATTTTTAAATATTCTTAGTTACAGTGCAGTTGTGTTTATCCTGACTCTTTCAATACTTTTGAATAAGAAGGGTGATTACAAAAATCACAGGGTTTTAACAATACAAGATGCAGATTGAATCGCAAATCTCTACTCAGAAATAAAGAGGAAACACCTTTTTTCAGTGCACTGTTGTGAATGCCTACTATATACTCAAATCTCTTTTTCTGTAGGGCTGCATGTGAGTATACATGTATCGATATGTGTACGTAACTAGAAAAAAAAAAAAAATCACAAACCATAAAGGGTGGACATATATATTCAGAAATCCTCAGTAATATTTCAAGTCAGAAGCTTCAACAAATTCACCAGTAGGGACTAAAGCACAACTTCTGCTCAAAGACAAGCTGAAGTGGGTTTCCCCATCCAACAAATGAAACTAACTCAGAAAAAAGCGTTGTTACTTTTCGTTTAATTTCCTGTATCTACTTTTTTTCCTTCTGTGCTCTGGCTGTTAGCGGTACCACAGGCAGTGGCATACAGACAGGGAAGGGACATGACATACATAAAGCAAACAGGAGCTGAACAAAACACAAGACGACGGCATTTACAACCCAGCTGACAAAGCCAGTCACTTCACTTTAAATAATGTGGCAGGCAGCAAAAATATAGTAATTACAAGAATTTCATTTTCATTAACTAATAAACCAAGGAAAACAATTTAAGTATCTGAATGTCATTTTTCAAATGAAAATAAACTGTAAACATTTGAATAACATCACAGCAGGGATAATATACCTAAGGAAACCTATTGAAATATGCTAGTGAATTCATCCTCTTTTATCACATTAAAACTGCAATTGACTGTAAACCTCCTACCACTCTCCACTGAGACTTTAATTGTAAAGATTCCTGTTACATATCATATTAGAATTTAGTTAAAATTGTAGAACACATTATTTCCAATCAGACAGCCAACCATCACTCACAAAGATTTTTAAAAAGGTGATTAATAATTCATCTCAGATAAGGAAAAGATCTATATTTATACCATCTTCTCAGCCACCATAAACTACCTGACAATTGTTCAGTAATGATGCCCAGTAAATTCTTTAAAATGGTAATTTGTCATTCTGTCACTTCATTTGTGACCTAAAATTCCTCACTTGAGGCATCATCAAATAAATTAATCACTTTCCAGGATCCATTTCTCTGTTCTGCACGTTATTATGCCCAGGCTCTCTTGTGTTTCTCTTCATTTACATATATTTAATGGCTCAGCAGTGGTTCACTATGGCACATAACGCACACATCTCATTACAGGTGAAATATTCTAACTGCCACTATCACTGGGAAAGAAAATAACTCTCCCAATTTAATTTTCCTGATGTAACAAAACCATGATTCTTCACTATGAAATGTTGATGCCATCCATCAGTCACAATCAATAAAATCATCATAGAAGTACGCCTTCTTTAGCATCATTCCTTCATACTGGTATTATTTGAGGGAGGTAATTAAACTCATAATATGTAATGAATGTAAATGAAGAAAAAACCCTCATGTTCTCCCTCTAACTATGCTTATTTTACTGCTTTGATTTAAAGTATTTTTACATCTTACAATCTATGAAATACACAAAGCCCTGAAGGAAAGGCATCAGAAGTACAGTAAGCATCAATCAATACATATAATGACTAATTAAAAAGGAACATATTTTAACATTAAAAAAACACCAAATGCTGTTATTTATAGATTTTTCACTTAAAATGATGCATTCCCTCTGGACTAATATATTTGCTGTCTTTCTGAAATATAGATTGCGATACACTACTTTCAGATCCTGTTGCTTGCATGCGTCAAAAAAAAGCAAAGTGATTTTATGGGTATCTGGTCCACCTCAACCATCCACTCAAAAAAGACACACATGTAGACAAACATATGCAAACTGTTCTCACACTAGAGAGAAAACCATCGTAATTTCAGTCTTATATATGTGCCTGTGCTCATGTAAGTCATGAAAGAAAACAGAAATTAAATTCTCTTAGAAATGATAACTTTTAAAGAAGTCTGCCAGAAAAAATGGGTTTATAGCAATACGTTTTTCCATAAAGAGCAAGAAGACATCATCTCCCTTGCAAATATTCACTCGGCTTTGCTGCATTTAAAAAGCATGATGAATAACGCTTCTCTGGTGATGAGGAAGCCCAAAAGGCACCGACACTGCCCGCTCCTCGGAGCCCACCGGCAGCCAGCCCCCCGCTCCCCCTCCGGACCCAGCCCCATGGTCACAACCCCCCCATGGCTGGTGGCCACCTGCACTCCTGGGGCATCGGGAGCCCCCGGGACATCCTCCACGAGAAGGATTTTCCAAGAATGAGAAACGATCCCCAGCTTCTGCTCAAAACCATTCACTTTAGGTATTGTTTCAACACAGCGCGGCGCAGGGAATTGGATTCCTCGCAACGAGCGTGAGGAAGACGGGGAATGACGGAGAAGGTGGCTGGGGTGACCTGGCTGGGCGGCTGGCAAACTGCCCATGGCGCTTCACTCTGCTGTCCGACTAATTGCAATACTGGTATAATTAATAGACGCTTGTTTTCATACCACGTGCCTCATTCCCCCCACCCCATCGAGTCTGAGGGATGCTGTTAGTCCGGGTCACGTGCAGCGTGCACCCAGGCTTCAGAGGCCAGTATGAAAGGAAAAAGCTGGACTACCTGCACGCTGCCCACCCACGGGGAGTCAGCTTTGAATGGTGGTGGCTGAAATAACCTTGCAGAGGAGCTGGTGAAATGCTTGTGCTGGGAGGTGAAGTTTATAGCAAGGTTGAGACAGAAATTGGAAAAAGAACGCACAACAGAAAAAGTTGCTTTTAATAATTATCAATTCACAGCTCTGCGTGAAACTTCTGCGCCACAGAAAGTAGCAGAAGGCAAGGGGCTTTTTTTTTTTTTAATAAATATAATTGTTTTTGTTCTCAAGGAAATTTCCCATCAGGAAAGTATGCCCAAAGATGTGGGCTACCCACCCTGGGGCGAGCTGGGAAAGGGGCCCTGGCGCGGGGCAGCCCTTGTCAGAGGGCTGAAAACAGGACAGCAGGTCACAGCTTAGCTACGGTTCTTAAAAAATTCCGGGCTTCAAAAACACTAATGAGCAAGCATTTCTATTTCCATTTGCTTTTCCTGAAGTTTCCCTCCACGGAGTTTCGCAGCAGACAAGCAGCCCAGCTGGAGGTACTGGTGCTGCCACATCTCGCTCCGTGTTCCAGTTCAGCCCTGTCCCAGACCAGGACAATTAGTGCAATTAACACCTACAGCACCCTTCCCCAGGCACGGCGGCCTCTCTGCGGGCGCTCAGGGGGCTGGAGCCGAGGGGAGGGAGTTGTCTCCTGTGAATAATGCTGTTCCAGCCCAGCTGGGCAGCGGCTCCGCGCTCCTCAGCATTTTTCTTCTGAGCCGTGTCCAGTAAATGTATGAGCCCTGCACCACCTCTGCACCCCCGGCCGAAACCGGCCTCGATGGGGGGGACGGGAGGGACCCACCAAAACCACAAAGCATTAAAACACACTTAGCACCAGCTGTATTTACCAGGTGAGCAGAGGTCAATTAAAAAATAACAAAAAGCCGCCGGTTGTCTATTTCTTTGCACTTCTTTGCTAGCAGAGATAAAAAGAGGGAGTTGTTCTCATTAACCCCTCGACGCTGGGACTTGCCGGCTTCTGCTGCGCCCGCACCAGGGAGCAGAACGCACTACGAGTGTATTGCCAAGAAGGGACATTTCTCCTGGGTAATTGCGTTCTGCCGCCATACAGCGACCTCGCGGCCATCAGCTGGCGCGGACTCGTACGTTCCTCGCCCATGTACATATACACAAAGCCACACGCCTTTTCTGTCCCCGTCTCCCGAGCTGTTTTGCTGCACGCTGTTGAGCTGTCATGTTTCCCTCCAGAGGTGGTTGTAGTTCTGTTCAAGGTGAAGCAAACTCTTGTTGTAGGTTCCTTCTACAGAGGTTACACAACTGCATTTACAGAGCACGTTCAAACTAGATAAGAGCACGATGTAACACAGGACCCGAGCTTATGGCACAAATTGCACACAACTAAAACTGCCTATGCCATGGCCACGCTCCTTTGACCTAGGGATCTCCTACAGACCTACCCACACAGAGCTCAGATTCTCCAATGTCGGACAGAAAACCCCTTAGTAGGCAAGAATCTGTCCTGCAGTATTTCTGTAGTCCTCCTACCCACAGAGAGGTGAAAGATGAGGGAAATTAGAGCAGGAGCTACCAGCAGTACGCACCAAATAGATGAAGCCTTTTGCACCACCAACCACAGAAAGCCCAAAGCCAGATGGTCCTGCTCCTGGTGAACCCACCCTCCTGACGGACAGGTCCACAGCCTTGGCCAGACAGGAACCAGATCTGGTCAGGCATCACCAGCTACCCATTCTTCACACCTGCAGAGCTGCAGGGGGAATTGATCTTGCTCCTCACACCCTACCTCACCTACATCTATACCTATACAGTATTTCAACGTGCCAAATGGGCCTACCATCATACCGTATCAGGGGCAGGCAGTACGGATTCAAGGGGGATCTCAGTCCCAACTCATATTAACCATGCAAATATAAGCTTTTCTGTTAGATTCTGACTTGGATATCAGTCTACTTCGTTTCAAAAAAATTTCAACCATGTGCGAGTGCCAATTAACTGAACTTTGAAGTTAAGTGCTCAAAACGCAAGGGTTCAAAACTTGATCCTACGGGTGAAAGTTTGGTTAAATCCTCGCCTCCATTTTCTGTCTGCAGACTAGGTTGATTTACTGCAGAAAAATATTCCAAGAACTGATTAAAATAATAGCCTGTTTATCAGGTTTGCCACAGAAGCTCAGTACTATTCTGGAACCAGTATTTACTCAACTACTCAAAAACAACATTCCAGATCATATTTCATTCTCACTGGCCGTTTATTGGCATAATGCTTGATTTTGGCTTTTTTTGTAACCTAATCGTTATGACTCGTTGAATAGCATTAGCACATCCCTGGTAATGTTCTCCTCTGCCTGTATCTGGTGTTTCTCAACTCACCCGTGCACTGAGGGCACCAAACGACCTACGGGAGGCTTTAGGTTCACGTTTTGCCTTTTGCTATTTAATTTCATGCAACATTCAAACATTTATGATCTTCATGATGTCTAGAAATTTTAGCCCCATTGAAGTAAACAGCAGAACTCCCACTGGTTTCCAGAGGACCAACACTTCACAGTTACGGTAATTTCAAATGACGGAAAAGAGGAAATATTACATCAATGTGTTTCTGGTTTTCTCCCTTTTTTCCAATAAGTGTTATCACTGTCGCTTGTATGTGAGGCCCACGAGATACAACAGAGCTAGCAAGGTTCTCTTCACAGCCATTATAATACTTGCGCATAATATGTCTTGTGAGAGGACTATGATTCATTTTTACTACTCATTAGGTGGCTTTGCTGGTGCGCTATGAATATTGTAGTTTATGCACAAAAAGTCTGCTACCTGCAATATTTGTGATTCTTAAATTCTTTAATAACTACTTAGATACCTAACAGATGCAAGAGTGCACATCAGGGTGAATATGTTATGAAACAGGACCATTATTCTGCTCAGCCTGGCAACTCTGGTCTCATACTTATGATGTAAATGAGTCTGATACCAATTAGGAGAGGCACGTTTTAATACAGTTACTTATTTCTCCACAGCCCCCTGGAATTACACCCGTTTTCTGTCTAAAAGTTTACTTCTGGTAATTTTGTATTTATTTTAATAATTGTTTGCAAGACGAGAATTTCAAAAGTGCTGAACACAAAACCAGCCTGATACAAAACCGATACTGCCTGTTAGCGCTACCGAGGATGTAAAGCTAACAGTCTAATAGGGTCCCAGTCACCTAGTGTGCTTATCATAACATTTGCATAGCAAGGACACATACAAGGTTAAAGGCAATTAAAAAAAAAAAAATTGGTCTTAAGACAAATTTGCCTTGGCTCCAAGCCTTCGTATCTTGGGTTTTAATGACAGCTGGCTATTCACAAAACGTTCTGAGGTAATGGAGAATTTATAATTCTCTGCAGCTTGGATTGCAGGTTGTAGGTCTTGAAGATGAAATTTGCTCTCTAGTGCAACGGTTTCACTACTGTGGTTACACTAACTTTACCATCAAAATAACTTCAGCTCCATCTTGAAAAGTTGTTCAGGAGGACTTTGCAACTCTGGAGTCTAGATTGTGATCTTTTATAGGTGAAAATAAAATCGTGCCTCTTTCATCAAACACAGCAGGACTGCAAACATGCCATGGAAGGCATGACTGTGGTCCACATCTCAGACACCTTTAATGTTCTTACCGGGTGGGAAAAGCACCCTTGTCCTTGGCTGCTGTCCCACCACCCACAGGTTATTTAAAACTCCTGGATGGCAAGCCTGGTAACTAAGAACAGGTGATGTTCTTCAAAAGCACCTCCAACAGGTCCTTTGACCTAACAGCAACACCAACACCTTATCTCATCCAACACGGTAACGTGCAAGTCTCAACCTTGCCCTAGCACCAGTAACACGGGCTGACTGGGCCCTGTGGGTGCTGGTGAGGAAGAAGCAAGGGCACATTGACAGCACAGCAGACACCTCCGACCAGCCCAGCAATGTCACGCGGGTAGAGATGCAGAAGCTCCGCCGGGCAGAGCTGCATGGTGCCGCATGCAAAACAGCAGCCAGTGGTAACCCAGGGCAGATGCTGAACACAGGCTCCGCCACCAGAAGTAGCAAATTTCAGTCTCAGATAAGCAGATCACCAAGTACAATACTAAAAATGGAACTACTAGTGCTGCTGCTGTTGCCTCATATACCCTTTTACATGTCTATTTTTCAGACGTATCACGTACTGCCAAATGTTCACTCGTCAGTCTGGCAGACTTTTCAGATTTCTTCCTCATTCTACAATGAGGATGAGAAGTCTTGGGAAGGCAAAGTAAAAAACTCACCCACCAATGGAGACTAGGTGAAAACAAAGTCTAAAGTAAATTTACCATATTAAAAAACCCTCTAGAGTCCCCATGTTTTAAATTAAAAGTCTCGGCTCCAACATTCAGAGATGGACTTTAGTATGGCAGAGGGAGATCAACTCAAGGGCAGACACGTCCGCCGTTGCTGGAGACATCGCTCCCAGGCTCTGCTCCCCAGGTACTCGACTGGCCAAGCTCAGAGACCCGCAGACAACCCTCTGAGCATTCCTAGGATTGGCAGACAGAGAACACGGGCGGCGCTGCTGCTGGCTCCCCGGGGGCTGAGCCTCCCCAGCCGCTCTCCGAGGTCTCGCCCCAACAGCCACCCACAGGCTGCTGCGCACCACGACGACCACGGAAGCCAACGTGAGCCCATGGCCCATAGCTTTTGCCAGACCACCCTTCAGCACAGATGTGTCAAATACTTTCAACGTGTTTGCACCAAAGACAAACATAGGCTTTGTTTTGTTGTTTTTATGGGGAGATTCTTTCAGCCAGGAACACCACTAACTCCCAACAGTCCACTGCTGCTCGCTGAAGGTTTTCAATAAACCACCAGCAAAAGACACAGTTTACACCTGTCAGGGCAGAGGGAACTGCTCTGCAGACCATTTAACTGCCTGCTCTGGCACGGCTCTAACAGTCAGCACCGCTGACAACAAATTTTGGGATCCATCCGCTCTCAGACTACTTGGAAAACAAACCCACTAACCACCAGAAAATCTTAAAGATGGATTAAGACCCTGCAGGCAATCAGCCCTGGACTTCTCTAACTTTCCAGGGTCTACCGCAGCAACCTGGCCGCTGCCGTAACATAATCTTCTCTGCAGAAAATGATGTATGTGGTTAGCTGGCGCGCAGAACTGTCTGTCTCGGGACTGCAATCCATACATCTGCAAGTACATTAGGAGCTGACACCCTCTAAAACGCTGGCAGCATCAACATCTAATCGATATGCATGTTCACCAGCAAAGCTGACTAGTACATCTGTTCTGTGAAAAAACATACATTCTGCCTCTAGTACAATCACTGTAATTAAAAATTAACATGCATTAATTGTTGGAGCTGATGTAAACAGCTGATGTTCCACTTAGCCCTGTCTTCTGTACATATCATTAGGCAAAGCCAAATATTGTTAAGTAAACAGGCAACACTTACAAAAAGAAATAGAAAACTAAATCCAACTAAATAAATTGACAACACAGCGCAAGTCATTATAACAGTTGAGATAATTATTAGCCTACTGGACTAACAGAGAAAATCATAGAAGACATACTTAATTGTTTGAATCTCATTTCAGTAAATGTATTTAGGCACAGTGTGAAATATAATTTAACTTGAATGCGTGTGCAGTATTTTCCCAGAAGCAGGATGCGCAATATGCTGTTGAAATAAAAATATAGGTTGGAGTTTGATACGCAGGTAAAACAAATAACTTCTCAAATGCAGCAATCTCAACCGACAGCTTCAGTATCCGATAGTCTCCAGAGAAATTCAGGTTGGTTATGCAATGCTAAAGGATTTTTTTCTTCCTCAGATACATCTGCAAAATTCCCCATCAATACCAGTGGGAGCTACATGCAGACACCAAGAGAAGAACATACTCCTGAGGAACTACATCTTACTTTTTATCGTTGTTATTTAAATGTCATAGCAAAATAATTTCTCCAATTTGTACACAAAAAAAAGGCAAAATCTGCTCAGTACTACACATCCAGAGTGGCTGCTTCAGATCACAGTGGTACCGCTGCAGATTGCCTGGGGGGTGTCAGCTGCCGGTACCCCCAGGCTGCTCGCCCCGCTGCCGAGCGGCAGTGCTGGGTGCCTCCTCTGTCAATCTCAATACTTCTCCCTCAAACTAAAGGAAAGCTGAAGTTTAAAAGATGCTGCCAGGTAAGGGAAGGGAACTCTGCAAACAGAGCGGCAGCACCCAGATGGGAGCACCCACACTTCATCACTCCTCTATTTTAAAAGCCACGTGTGCTATGTTAGGAGTGAAATGCCCACGCGAAGGATGCTCATGCCAAAGATCCCCACTGGGGCTGGGTGCCCACAGTGGGCACCCACGGGAGACCACACAACCACGGTCCTCTGCCCAGGACAGAGGGAAAAGTCCCCTGGGTGCAGCCACAAAGTGCACACAGACCCGGGAACCACCACGCATCCTTGCTGCGACACACTGAATTCAGGGGCTGGAGAGTAAGCACTAATTACTCAGTGGCTCTTGTTATTTAAATGAGTCAGAAGTTCATGAAATTTAGGCTTGGTATGAGAGATAAATTCTGTTTTTGTTTGTTTACAAAAATCAATTTCAAGTGGGAATACCATGAAGGTGTTTTTTTTTCTTAAATAGACAAGATAAATTTTGTTTGTTGATTATTACCAAGGAATCCTGCTAATCCACTCCAATATCATTTTTCCACATGATTCCTGTCATAGATTTTTCTCTGCCGCATCCGTGAAGCCAGCGTTGGGCTGGTACCCTCAACAAGCTGACTTCTGTGTCATCCCCCTCTTCCACCCCCATGAGGCTTGAGCTCTGCTGTTTTGGGTACTTCCCCAGCCCCCCATCACCCTCCTTTTTTTTTTTTTTTTTTTTTTTGTCTGGGAGTTGTTTGAAACATTAAAATGCAACAAGACAATTGCAGCTTTACAC
>Ga0181612_109084_pt1 | contig 11526 bp, 4 predicted proteins | sample HoacroProtozoa21_FD_119630 | JGI IMG/M metagenome (GOLD analysis project Ga0181612, IMG submission 119630) | Hoatzin crop microbial communities from Cojedes, Venezuel. Combined Assembly of Gp0051906, Gp0051904, Gp0051908
CCAACGCAATCTACTGTTACTAAATAAAACTTAATGAAGCAGCACCAGTGCACTTCAAGGTCCTATATCAAAAAAAAAAAAAAAAAGATGCACAAACAAAAAACAGCTCTGCCAATATACGGTTTCTGAACCTGTGGCTCTGCAACCCGAATGAAGAACCTAGCATGGAACACACTTACAAAATATATTCCATACTTCAGCAATTCATTCAAGTGTTAAATGTTACTAGGTCAAACCAAGTTTTAATCAAAAACTTTTCCTAAATTTACTGAGGGGAAGAAACCGGAAGCAATCCCAGCTTTTAGATAGTGCCTGTTGTGGTTTGAGTCAGCATCACCAGAATAGCTGAAAAGAGAAGTTGGCATTGTTCTAGTTATATCTTGAACAAACTGTGACTAGAGAAGTAATAGCATCATTTGCTTTCAAAATTCTCCCACTTATTTGTGCAATTATTTTCTAGAAGCCTCAGGCACCAAAGAAAATAGGAAGTATTTCAGAATACCAAGATACATTCAATTAATCATGGTACATGAACATTTTTATAAGCATAGATCTATTGCAGAAGAGGTGAGAGTTGTCTTTCCCTGAGATCTCATACGCTTATCTCCAAGAGTATTTTTCTGAAAACTGCCTCAATAAACCATGTATCCCACAGCTTATGCTAGGCTAACTTAATGAACCCACAGCTCTACTTTGCGTTGTGCCTAAGAGCACAGCTGACATCTCTGCTCACTTCTTTGTTACTGTGAATTACATGCAGTCGTAATTCTGCTTTGAACACTGTGCTGAAACCATGAGGCTCCCCTAGTCATTTGTGAAAAAGCACAAGGTTTTTTTAATTCCCCTTTAAAATTTCTGTAACAGGGACCTTCTCTAAAGTTTTATAGGTATTAGCAGTTAATTTCGCAACAAGATACTTACAGTAATTTTCCTCAACTCCACCAGTTCAGAGAGATTCTTTCCCTCCTCCCTTATAGTAATGGGATCGATACACATCCTAGGGCATCTGAAAATAACAGTCCTCTCTGCTGCAGATTAGCAACACTCTTCCTAATGATAGCTGGAAATTTCATCATTAAGAGATTAAGGTATATTTGACTTAGCTTCCAGATCAGTTAAACCACTGTAGAGAACAGGGACATGTTTTGAATTTTCTCAGCTTCAGATATTCAAGCAGCACCCATTGACTGTATTTTGTATCAGAGGCTAGCACAATATTGTGCAGAAATCGAATTTACGTTAAACCCTTGGAATAGTTTAACTTGGAAAGTGCCCATGTAAACAAACAAAAAACCCTAAGGAGGATTACCCTCTGTACTACAGATCAGATATATTAACAATTTTCAGAATCACAATTAAGATGTTATTTAGACAGCTGATTCTATTGCATGCACTGTGTATAGCGCATGCTAACAGCGTATTTTACAAGTCTCCAATGGCTAACTGGGAGACTTCAACACAAACTCAGACTACCTCTTTCCAGATGTGCTGAGAGAGACATAAGATACCCAGAGAGCATCCCTAAAAATGAAATCAATCACACTTACCATAAAAAGGGAAACTGAAAAAAAAGGCAGTAAAGAATGTTACATACTTGATGAAATACCACTTAGTTTTTCATACATGCTCTATATTTTCACACTCCCTACCTGTCAGATTAACATACACTGTGCAGACAGTAAAATAAAGTTTCCTCTACTTGCTGCATAACTAGCACTTTTTTTGCTGCTTCTCTCCAGAAAAAAAGTATCACATTGTGAAATCGGGAAGAAGGATCATAAGATTAAATTTTTACTTTAATAACCCTTTACTTCTTGTATGATATACACAAAATGATCACAGTTCCACCAGGTCCATAAAATTCCATCTCCCCTTCTTCCTACTGTGCCTTAATATTTTAGTCGATAAGTTAGCACGCAAGTTAACATTTGATGCGTTGCTGAAGGGATGGATATCTACATGATGTTATAGAATTTTTAGCTATTAGATTACCATAAAATCAGAGTAATATAATAATTATTACTTGACTTTTTTAGCTGGGTTCTGTGATTTTTTTTCAACCAGGAACTGTTCCAGCACTAAAGATAATTAATCATCACTGAACTTGTATGCAAATTATTTCAGAAATCAAAACATTGTTTCTGGTGAAATATGCTCACCATTCCTTGATTTTCTTTTGTTAGAAAAAAAAAAAAAAAGACTAAAATCAAGCAACACCTGTTCCGGTTTGAATTTTGAGATGTAGCTGATTGCAGACAGACCATCTTAGATGTACAGTTATTCTCTTTCCGTTGAAAACATAATTTGTCAACAGTAATGCCTAAGGCAGTATTGTGAACTAGCAATGAAGTGTGACACTTCTGGTAAAGTAATTTGCAAGAAGAGTGCAATATTCACTATGACAATATTTGCATTTGCAAACTTCAATTCGGTGGCTTTAAAATTCATGTTTGAATACAGCAGGAACTAAGAATAATTACACATCTACTTTGCTGAATGCAAGATTGCATTAGGCAATGAAGTTCATGAAGTATTTATGCTGTTACTGACAATCAAAGAGAAACATCTTAGGCAAAGTCTAGTTTTATGCAAGTCTGGTATCAAAAGGAATTTCTCTATTCAACTTTCTCTTCCAGAGTTTTGTTTAACTACAAGGTGACACTGAAAAAGTAGTTACTAAATAAAGACAAACCAAAACCACCCAGCGGAAAAGAAGGAAGAGATCTGTCTGCAAGTGTCTTGAATGTAGTATCTAAATGAAAGTGGGATTTCACTTCGGCGAAAGGAGCATTTTGGAGTGAGTTTGGATCTATCACTTGTTTATTAAATTAAGACTTATCTTTGACAGTAGAACAGCCAGTGGTTTTGCTTGATGAGACGGATGTATTGATGAGAGTTTCAATATTTCTGAGCATACTTTACATTTATTTTAATAAGTCAGTGATTATCAGAGTGCTACAGAAAAAAAAGAGTCATTGTTTAATTTTGCATTTTTGTAAACCATCATACCAGCATGTTTTTCCTACCAGAGGACAGTCTGATAGCATTCTTGCCAATTTTCTAGAGTCAACATTTTATAACTGAAACTTCTGCAAGTGTACCGAAAAGGCTATTTACAAACACATAACCGGATTTGAGGACATGCTGCCGAAATGTAGCATAATGTAGTATAATATAGCACATCAGTAATACCTGCGTCAACGTACTTCTTCTGAATTAATGTTCCCGAGAGACAAGGAGTAAAAGACTTTGCTTTTAGTCTCACACTGTGAAATCCAGTCTCCCAAGTCAGACTAGCTAACAGCAACGCAAGGAAGAATTTATGCTGGGCCATCCTTGATCCAGGCACATTCCACATTGTCCCAGGAACTCTATCTTGCCCTAAGTCTACTGCCCCTTCCCCTTCAAAATCAGACTAGAAAGGGAGTTACTAAACTCCTTACCCATAAATGATGCTTTTAATTTTCCTTTAATAAGTGTGTAGTCAGGATTTGTGCAAAAAAAAAAAAAAAACAGTTTAGAATTGAAACATCCAAAAAGCATTAAAGAGTACTCACGGTGTACTTTTTCATATGGAAAATTAATCTTTCCTTTATCACACATACAACTGAATTCCTTAAAGCTTTTAGATTTTTTTTACTGATACTTTCTATCTTGTTCTACTGAGAAAAACTACGCCAACTAAAGCTTCAAATAGGAGAAAAGGATTAAAAAAATATGAGCATCCAAAGGGTAATATGTCTGAAGTGAGCCAGCTGAAAGCTCAAGATGGAGAAGGAAGTAGACTCTTCTCTCCCTGAACTGTCAAACAACAGGTATGGTTGCAAAGTTCATATCTAATCTCCTGAAATCCATTCGGCTATTTGTGCAGTTCTGATATCACGTCCAGCATACATGTGTAAAGTTAACTACATAAAGTCAGAAATAAAAATCTTTTAAGATGTTCTTCTATTTACAGGTTTATAGACCCAAAGATCATTGTCCAACGAGGCTGGGAGGAAAAAAGTAGATTAAATCTCCACAGAAAGAGGAAACATTCATCTTAAGAGGTTAGACAGTCCAAAGCCCTTTAGAAATATCTTAGCTCATTCACACTGACACTAATGTTGTGAGCTCAGCCTCAGTTCATAAGATTCTGAGCCCGAGTAATTGCAAGTCAGATCAAGTTTTTGGATACACACAGAGGTTTTTAAAAATCAACAAAAAAGCCCCAAGGATTTCAGTTAAGCTAGACACACACTTGGATTCTTAGTATTCACTGTGAACAAAAGTTAAAATTTTAACTCTGCAGCACTATGTGTAAGCACTGCAGTACCCAGTCATTAACACTGCATGATCTCACACCAGCTGCCAGGACATGGAGCCTCTCATAAGTGTTATTTCAGGTTATTAGTATTGCTGTTACAAGTGGTCATGTCATTCCCAAAACATTCCATCTTGTGGTGATTCTGTACAAACTAAAAAAGGATACTCCATATTAAAAACAGAACAGCTGGATTGAGAAATGACATGGTAAAAGAAAACAAAGTCTACACCCAAGACAGCGTACACCAGCCTGTCACACATGTCCCAAGGTACCGGTGGGGAAGAAATTTCAGAAAAGCTTACAAGGAATTCCTGCCACTTGGAAGGATCAGCAAGAGCAAAAATACACCTCCTATTTATACACAGAGATTCCTTTCCTTCTCCCATTGCATATATATTTGTTTTTCCAAATAACATGCACACATATAGTTTACATCAGATATTAAATAGACTTCTGTTTTGCATTGTAAGTGCAATAGTTTTCTTGGAGAAACTTTTTCATTAATTATATGCTAGGGAATTAGACCTTCTAATTCCCTTCAAAAAATCACCCCTAAAAACAAGTTTAAGAGATTAATAAGAATTCAGTTTTAAATCTTAAATTGTTCATGCTGAAACCTACTCCACAAGTCAGAACAGAAAAAATGTATTTTGTTTTTGTCGTGTTTCTCATTAACACTAAATTCCATTAAATTGATTTACATGTTGCTATCTTGCAAAAAACAAGTGTAATATCAGAGCAGACTGTGTAATATGAAAATTTTTTCACATTAATTTTAATTTTTTAGTCACTACTTTAGTGTATACTTTTTCCCAAATAATTATATTTGCATATATTTACAGCATAACAAACTATAAGAAAACCAGTCAATCTTTCATCTGCTTCTCTTTCCTTGTAATTCTAGCTTCTGAAAGAACAGACTAAAACTCAGTATTAGGTTGTATGAGTAAGATATTTTTTCCCCAGTTTCACCATTTCAGCACTGTATATTACACAAACCATAATCAGTCACATTTAACAGACCTCATATTAGTTTTGAATTCTTTTGGTTTTGACACAACATGTCAATCCACAGCATTATTTCATAGCAAACAACATGTTACATTGATAAATTTCAGCTTTTCCATGAAAGGCTCTGACAACTAACAAAATAGCTCCTAATGGAAGTCTCTACTAGATGCAAATGCTTTAGGTAAATTGATGCTGGAAATTTGAGCCTTATCTAATCTTTGTAGCTTTACTTTTAAAGTATATTTTTCAAAGGACTATGCTGGCAGCTTTGTAATATGTTTTTCTGACGAGGGAGCTAACAAAGACTTTTTTTTTAAGACATAGGAGCTGTATAATTCATTTGCATCAATACTTTTCAACACCACTGTGTAACACCCACTGCAAGCTGAAAATATTTTTCATTACAGTGACGAATGTATTGCATTGCCACAGAATGGCACAACATTTATTTTACTAGAGCAAGCTCAATCAAAAAAACCAAACACACAAACCAAAAAGAACACCACACACACACTTCTACTTGTATAAGTGTTGTTACCCTTCCCATACACTGCATTGTAGATACTGAAATGTAGCTCTGATTTCCCTTAAATGACATGCTCCTTCAACTTGTCCAATGAAACTAAACTCATAAATCTTTTCAGTTTATGTAAGATATGCATTCTTGAGATTATATTTCAGGTTATGAGGAATCTCAAATCAGTTCCCACTCTGATATATGTTTGGTCTCATCCAAAGCCAGTAAGAAGCCACAAGTGCCTGCCAACAGGTATTTTTCCCTACAATGATTGTTAAATTACAGGTGTGGATCAAATAAAAGGTTTGGGGTTAGAGACCTTTAGCAACAGATATGTATATACACAGGAGTAAGAAATAATCTCACAAATGGCACTACTAGTACCTTGTCCAAAGACTGACATCTCCACTGAAGAAAAACAAACCGAAACAACCAAAAAGCCTTCAGGGAGATAGCTAGGGATGAACACACTTGGTATGGAGTTGAGAGGAGGTTAAGGGGAGAAAGGCCAAATCTGAATGGCAAATCAGGAGAAAAATAGGAGATTACGCATGTCACCAGTGAATTTCTCCTCCATTCTTCCAAGAGATGCAGGAGTCAGTTACTCATTGGTCTTTAAAAAAATTTTCCAACCTCACCTCCACATAGGATAAGATCCATCAATCTCTTTTTACTCCTACTAACACCTAGAACTAAGAATATGAAATCAAATTCAAATCCACATATCAGGTCTGAATGGCCATCTAATAGACAGAAAGTAATAGCAAACTACTAGTAGACAAGCAATAGACCATGCTTCATACTAGAAAGCAATGTTTAGGGCAGCAAAAAATGCTTGTGTGTAAAACATAGATGCTCCCTAGAACACAAGGAAGAAGAGAAAGATTAACAGAATTTGGGAAGATGGATAAGAAACATGGCCAGAAACGGATATGTGAGGATGTAAATAAGGAGTAAGGCGAGATTCGTCTTACTGAACTGTGAAACATCTTAATGAAAGGAAATTACGGTCTTCATCCTTTTTTCCCTTACATTTGTTCTGCCAGAAGAAGGTTATGCAGGTATAAGGTACATTCCCCTACTGGATACTTTTCTGTACCTTTAGTGTGGAAAACAGATTTAGACCATCACTGTAATTAACCTTCCTGATTCTGGTCTTTTTTTGAAGGGGAAGCTTGTTTTCCATTGCATTTACAAGTCCATTAAAATTTTCTGTTTGTATTTTCCCTTCATCAGTCAACATGCAACATATCTATAATTTTCAGAGTTAAGTTTATTTCATGCAAGAGTAAGACAGGGGTATGGGAGGTAGATAAGTGCCAGAAGCTTCCTGCCCCCCCCGAAATAGTAATCTTCCAGTTTCTACTTGTCACCTATGTGTCTTCAATGAGAATATTAATAAACAGAATTGATTAAGAAATTCTAGGTTCTTCATACACTTTTGAAAACCTAATGTTTCTCTTACTCCTATCATACTCATTTCTGTTAGTCTTCTGCAAAATTCAGCAACTAAAATCAACAAATTAAGGCTGAAGCAAACAAACAGTTAAAAATAGGTCAGAACTAGAACCCATTCTACATCCCAAGGGATTTTTGCGACTACTGGGGAAACGGCTTGAGTGAAGCAAACTCCTCTTATTAAACAAACCCCTCTTATTAAACAAACCCCAGCCAAACAAAAAACCACACACAAAAAAACCAAGCAAGCAGAAAAGCCCACTACATTCCCCCCACCAAGAATCAGGGCTGCCCATCTCAGTAAAGATTAAGCATTTACGTGTATTTGAAGAGGACCATTGGATAATTTTAGTGATAGAAACAGATACCAACAGAACTAGGTGAACACTGCAGGTCACAAGCTTGATCTTAAGAGGAACTTCAGACTTAATCCTCTCCGAATCTGACCTGTTATAATCCCAACATGTTGAAAGTAGATGTCCTCCCTCAGATACCCTGTAAGAGGTGATATCTGGAGCGTTTAACAATAAGGTCTTTAATTATGCTTATTATATTTGGTGAAAGCCAGCAGAAGACTTATAAAAGCATTTCTAACACTGTCATTTACAAACACAACAATGAACTCACAAACAACACATACTATCACATTCATTTCAGTTGTGTCCAAGATATCACTCAAGAGGACAGTGAATAAACCTGAATCCTTCCGAATTATTGTAGCACAAGTGGCAACAAAACAAGATAGATTCTGAAACTGTGTTGTAAACGCTGCTATATTTTATATAATATTGTACATCAAAGCTCTGAAGTGACTGTGTGAATTTTATCTATGCTTGAAAAAAATTAAAATTTATCTCATTATAAACTGTACACTTTGGATGTATCTGTGTTGTGTAAAATTCATGTTGAGGCTTTTAGTAACAAAACTGACTTATTATTTAACTGTGTTTACAGTACTAAGGGACACTGTCTGAAAAACAGAGAAAGATTTTCTTTTCAAGTGTATATTAAGAAAACACACAGAGTATCAAGTCTGAATTAAAATGAACCCTGTACATCTGGTCCTATGATTTTTTTTATAAGGGGATACTTGCACTCTGAAAATATTCTGGCAAAATATTTCCTGAAACTCCATCTTGTCTCTTCCATCTTGTCCTTTTCTCACCACTTCCCAAGGGTCAGAATCTTACATGGGGGAAAGAAGAGACATCATCTCTCCCCTTCCTAAAGTGGGACATTTTTGAGCCATGTAAGTCATTCAAAGTATCTGGTTTACTGCAGTCCCAGACATTCCAGCCTTCAACTGCCAGTGGCAACTAGAAAGCCAAGTATTCGTCCATCAGCTTTATCACAAATTCTTACAGTTGTAATCAGCACTAAGCAGCAGCTAAAGTTTTTTCTTCAGTCACTTGGGTGGAGGGGGGGAAGGGGTGTTTGCTTGTTTGTTTCCAGCTTTAATTTCAGCTATTTTTAATGAGACACAATAGCCAGATAATACCATTGGTAGAACTATTACCCTGGAGACTAGTTTCTCCCTGCTCATAAACTCTATATACAAAAATTGGTTTTCCCTGTCTAGTGTTAAGACTTGCGAGTGATATGTCTGAAAAAGCTCATACTTCCAGATGATAACTTCTCAAATGGCTCACTAGTCACTGAGCACTCAGAAGACTGAGACAGAACTGATTTTGTGAATATAAATATGTATTTAAACTTCAATTTACTAGAGATGTTACATTATTTTTTCATAAGTTTCAAAGAACTAAGAGTCAACTGATTTAACATCAGCTGTTAAGACGTGATTAAGTCATGACTGATTGCAACAATAAATGTGTCTGACTCGTGCTCATACTTCTTGTTGAGCCTGCCTTTTGGCTAGTGGGCTAAAACTGAAAGCAATCAATTGTTTTCTGTGTATTGTATACTTGTGTATTCCAAAGTAACATCCAGGATAGAGGATCAAAACCTGCCCAAATAAAATTCACCTAAGTCAACATTTACTCAAAAACATATTACACGATACTTGAATTCGGAAAAAGCAAATCTAAGCCAAACTATTGGCCAGAAGGTTTAATTCTTCCTCACATATAAAACACTTCCTTCACAAATTCTGCACAAAAAACGTCTTTCAGAAAGACAAGTTTAAGAATCGAAGTACTTGCAGAATACTGCTGCTCAACACAGAGCTTTACAGAGCTGTAAGACTGTCTACATAATGTTAAGATTCAGGGCTGAAAAACAGAAATACCTTGATGTCATACATCTTTGTCTTAAAATTGCATCATACTGAAACATTGTCAGGAGCAAGACCAAGCTCAAGTAGAGCTCTCTACAAGGCATAGTTTAGAGGTTACATGAGGTTTACCAAGGTGTCACTGACTAAAGAAAATATTGTCTGTTTTTCTTGGGCAAAACATGAGTAATTTAGTAGATTCTGCATGTGGCTGAGTTAGCTATGCGACATTTTATGAAGACAGACAGTCGTCTTCACTTATTCTGTTGTACAATATACTTCAGAAGGGTTGTGATGAGTTACACAGAGTTTGTAGCAGCCCTGAAAAAACGTTCTGGACTTTGATTAATAGTAAGAGGTATAATTCAATAGCTAGTTGTATATCACTTAGAATGGAAATCACTTCTCTTACTTATAAATATAAATCTACAGCAACTAGTTGAAGACAGACCTGGTGGCAGACATTTCCGTTTTTAATCTGCCCTGCAGCGAGCTACAAATCTCCCTATTCTCCCCAAGTAAAAGATTTGACCTAACCTTGTAACAAAGCAGGTCAGAGGCAACACAGAGAGAACACGACACTGTCAGACTGGCATACGAGCTGCATTTAATTACCCATAACATAGTGAAGTTCACTGGGCTGTTGCTAGCCACTTCAGATTATTCTGAAAAATCTGAATAAAAATAAACACATATACATTCGTGGCTTTCCCATTTACTATAAATTATAACTTTTTTATTCTGTAATAGTTCCAGGGCCAGTAATCGATAGTAGGCAATGTATATCCTAGCCCGAATGTTGATACCACAGTGAGTTACTGGTACCCTGAAACCATGTAACAGTGGGGAAAAACAGCTGCTAGTTGTTTTTATAGTATTTGCAGTTCATAAAGAGCATACCTGAAGGCACTGTTGGAATCAATACTTACTAATAAACATTTTGTCTGCTCTATTATTATTCAATAGAAGAAAAAGCCTATTTACTGTTATAGGTGATCAAATGCATTTCCGGATTTTCTTTTCCCGATGAAGTAGAAGACTTACTATTGCAATAAATACCTTTGAATTTGGAGGGAAAGAAAGAAGAAAAAAGCACTTGTCAAAAGGTCGGGATGTGGTTGGAAAGAAAAGAGTTCTCTCAACCTTACTAACATGGAACACTGTAGCCACAAGAGTTAATCTTCTACGAGCACTGCTGCAAGCAATGACAGTGTGAAGGTCTTCAGCATGAATAAAATTGCTTGTACAAACCCACTGATAAAGCCACCTTTCCTTTCAGGAGCAAACATCGCTGAATTTGCCAATTAATTTGTTCAGAAATATATTCTGTTTAATTCAAAATAATAGATCTAACACCCAGATAACAAAATAGATTATTCTCTTTTCAACTCTTTTCACAATTCCCTCCATGTAGTTAAGACACCATCATGAAAACTTAGATGTTCCATAAACTTTTCTGCTTGTAAGATCATTTTATTACTTGCTTCTTGCCTGCTTCCACAGTACCTTGTGCTTAGGGTCTCTTTGGGTCATCTAACTGGCACTGTTATAATGCCATCCTCCAGATCTCCCTCCCATGGACACAGGACACCAACCATCACCTCACAAACCCAATATGTCATAAGTAAAATAACTCTGTAAAATTAATGTGATTAAAAGGAAAGAAGAAGTACTAAAATGATATTTAAAAGTTTTTTTTGACAATAAAACCAGTGGTTTATTCTGAGTGGAAGGAAATTATTAGTATCTTCACAACAAGGATTTAATTTTAGGGCTGACAGAATTCAATATCAAGTTAGTGGTATAAACAAACATCTCATCTAAACTACATATTGATGTAACAAATTCGGTTGGTTGTATTTATTTATTTTTTTTTTTTTAAAGAGTGTGTGAGTACAGACATACACACATGCTCCCTTCTGCACGAGCAACAATCCCACCAGAATAACAACTAATTGATAGTGAGGCAGTTGTTGGTCTCTTCTCCCTAGTAACTAGCAA
>Ga0181612_136904_pt1 | contig 11526 bp, 5 predicted proteins | sample HoacroProtozoa21_FD_119630 | JGI IMG/M metagenome (GOLD analysis project Ga0181612, IMG submission 119630) | Hoatzin crop microbial communities from Cojedes, Venezuel. Combined Assembly of Gp0051906, Gp0051904, Gp0051908
CTGTACCGTTGTTGTTGCTGTTCCCTTAGTTTCCTGTTCTGTTAAACTGCCCTTATCCCGACCCACCGGTTTCTGCCTGTTTCTTTACATTGTCCTCCGCACGCCGGCGGGGGGAGGGGCGGCCGCGTGGCACTTTTGTTGCTGGCAGCAGCCGAACCAGAACACCTCCTCTGGGTTCTGCCACTGCTGGCCCCAGGTAGTAACAGGAACAAAAACAACTGCCTGGCAGGGAAGTAAAAGATCTAGTTGAATAGACACTTGCAGTTATTCTCATGATTTTTAAGATATCTCCATAGACTCACTTTGTCTTAGAATTAACAGATGAACAACTTAAAATGTAGTTTTAAAGTAAGGCATTGAGGGGTTTGTGTCAACACTGCTCAGTGATGAGCAACACTGGCAAGTGCTGCAGAGATTTCCTGATCATTACCCGTGGTCACCAGTGGTACAGCTGTGGCAACAGTCTAGTCTGCCTAGTCTCCCTGTGGCTGGTTCTAGTCTGCCTTGACACCCAATTTTGCAAAAATTGAACAAGCACAAAACTAACTAGGTAAGGCATTTTAGTATTTATTCATTAAATGTGTATTTGTAACTGAAAGAGGTATGCATCTGAACCACAGATAGTTTGACTGTAAACTTCCCCAGTCATGCTTCTTTCTGACTGCAGAACACATTAACAGCTGACACCATCGTGAGTCTCAATAAGCAACTGTGTGTTTGTACTGTGGCATTTGTCTCATTTGTTGCTTCCCTGGTTGAACTAACGGGAAGTGTGTAAATGATCGGAAAGGAGACAAAGCAGGTTCGTTTCATGTATGTTGGGCAGTAGCTTCTAGTTAGTATTGTCTGACAAAAAGATATGCACCTGGCTTCTTGACTTACAAACTAGATAAGAGTTTAATTCAGAAAAAGAGAAAAAAAGAAGGCAGCAAGAGACTTCATTAGAACTAACCACAAAAAAATTGTGGGTAGCTAAAACGTTTCTTCCGACCACTGCAAAAAAAAAGTCTTTCATGCCTTTATCATGTCAGCCTGCATTTTTAAGCTAAATTTATATTTAACTCTTGAAGATTCTGAAATGCTCTGTCCTTCTACCTTTTGTTTCTGGTAACTAGGATCACGATCTGAAATGCGAAAATAGAATAAAGCAATATGTTGCAGAGTATTTGACAGAACAAGTATAAGTCCAGTGAGCATCTTTCAGACTGAAAGATACATTAAAATTTCAGGACAATGTTTTTTAAAAATGCGTAAAGTCTCACCTCAGGTTTTGAAATTAATGACCTCCAGCAGCTCCCACTAACTTTAATTAGCTTAGTGTAAGACAGAAGTGTGATTCATAAGTCTCGTGCATTTCTTCTGTAGACATGGTCCTATTCTGTACAAAAGCACTGCGTAGGAAGCATACACTGCAGGCAGAACTTGGGGTTGTTTTGGATATTCCTGGCAAGTGCTTTCCTCGGATTAAGAGGGATTTATAGCTCAACTAGATAACTGTGATTTCTGAAAAAAAGTGGAGGGAAAGGGTAGCTCCTTAAATTAAACTGGAGATAATGTAGCACAACAGTAATTTTGGGATTTAATACTCTACCCGCATCTTCCAAACACACAACCTTCCACTGGCATCTTCCAGCCCAACCTCAGCAGTCCTCCCCATCTTGCTTGTTTATGGACTCTGGGGGTCGTAGTTTCTTCTCTGTGTTGCTTTTCAGCGCCTCAGTGTTCCAGCTGCTCTAGAGCCAATGCAGACAGCACATTTTATAAACTATTGCCATTGTAAGCCTGAATATTGCATTTTAAATTATTTAGCTTATAGACTGATAAATTATGCATGCATTAACTGTGTTAACTCTATTAATACCTTAACACAAAACTAATGGAACAATTGAATTATTAATAAGCCACTTCTACGTAATTGCATGAAATTATAGCTAGGAGCAATGCAACTTGTGGATATGAACTTCTCTTTCTGAATCTTGATGTTCAGTCTGTAAGATATCTCTACTCTCGAAATGATCCTTAAGCATGTGCTTAATTTTGAGAAACTCTGAAGTACATGTTTAGGTGACTTCCAAAGCTGAGACAGATCGTGGTCAGCGCAGAAGGGAGAGAAAGAGATCCCATAAGAATAGCATTAGGGATTCAATAGGTGGCACTAATCATTATCGACTAGATCATTCAGCTTAATGCAGAATATTAAAGGGCTCATTTTTCAGCTGAGATATAAACTAATGGTTCCTGATAACTTCTGGCTTTTATGGTTCTCATGGTAATTTGAAGGTACTGGCACTGTGGAAAACTGTGTATCAGCTGGGCTTTCATGCTGTGCTAGTTGGGTAATACTCAGTTTCAGTTAGTGGATAGTCCTACAGTGTAGTGGGAATGTTTATATGGTCCTAAAGACATGTCATCTGTGGATGAAGCAACTCCCAAGCACAGTGTGTGTTTTAGTACAGGCCAGAGACCAGTCCTAATAACCACTTTGCATGAAACTACACTGACATGGAGAGAAAGCTTACTGAACAGCAGAGGTGTGGTCCAGGGAACGAGCCGTTGCACTGTTCAGCTTCCTGGCTGAGACACAGCGCACCAGGAGGGAAGCTTTGTGATAAAAATGGATTCAGCACCATGCTCCATGCCGCCACGCAGCATGGGACATTCCGGAGCACTGCTGCAAGCAGCCTTTCCAGGGAAATGAAAAAGCAGCTGCTCCAAGTACCGCAGCATTATAACTCACAAGCACAACCCATAGCTGTTAGGAAAAGATTATTAAATTTGCATGCTAATAATGCTGGTTTTTCTTTAAATATCAGAATTAAAGCTGTCTGTACAATCTCTGTTTAAACACATTCGTGGTATCATATACCAGGTACAATCACACGCTAGTTTTCCTACAATATGCAAGTCATTTCCTTACCATGTAAGCAGTGACCCGTCAAGGTCCTTCACCTTGCTGGGCTTCACCAGCCCAAGCGCCAGACTATTTTCTGGTTAATTAGTTTCCTCTTAGATTGCTCCTACCATGTAAGTTCAGAATACTGCTGCATTCAGACCCCTCACACGGAAACAGGTATTTTCAAGGAGAGTTACCTTGTATTTCTGTTGCATCAGTGCTAATGTTGTAGCCTTTTGACTGAGTCTTGTTATAAAATGTTGTCTGCAGGACAAGATCTGTTTTCCATCCTAAGCCCTAGCAAAGGTTATTGAGTTTGTCTCTTTAAATCTTTTAAATCGTTTTAGCCGTTCCCAGTGCATGCAGCTATGATGGCTGGGAGCGGAGGTAGGGGGTGGTTGTCCAACCAGAAAGTGAACCTGGAAGAAAGAAGTCAGATACTCGACTCTGCTTTCTACTTTGCACAATCATTTCATTGGTTCTGGCTATTACAGAGTTAGATGCTGATATCTTATGATCGATTAGCAATCTTTGGAGTTGCTCAGCAGCAAGGACTTTGAACAAAGTCGGTATAAGTCACTAAGGATGCAGTTTTGCAATTACATCGGTCTCTACAGGGCCATTGAAAAGGACAGTTCCACTCTTCTCCCATCTTTCCCCACCCACTGCACTAGTGTTAGACAAGAAACCTGGCCCAAGGAGCTACGCTGCATTAGTATTCTTCCAATTTCATGCTGCTTAGTGGCCTTAGCTTCCTAAACACAGGAAAGGAGCAGAGGAAAATTGGAGGTGGAAAGAGTAATGTGACAGGCTTGCAGCAGTTACATGGCTTGAAGGTACTGTAAAATCACATCTGAACCAACTCTGTTCAAGTCATGTGCCAGTCAATATTCTGAAAATACAGCTATCCATTACACCTAATTCTATCCCATCATGAGTTGCTGACAGAAGTTGACAACTCAGATCCCTAAACATACTGTGATGGACGGTGGGGAAACAAGGACAAGAGGAAGCAGAAAAGCAGTGGCATAGCTTACAGCAGTTTCCTGCAGCGTGACTGAGGAAGGTGGACAGACAGCAACATGCCAGCAAATTTTTCTGTTTTGTTCCTTTTACACTATGGATTGATGTAATGACTTATGTCATGACTGATGTCAAACTTTTAACGAGATTCTTGGTGTGAACATCACTCCTCATCCCAGGTCACTGCCCATGTTCACATCTTTCTCTTTCATGGCCTCAGCTGAGGGTAGGCAGCATGTTTCTGTATTATTGTAAAATAATTATTGAAGGAGGACCATTTCCAAGTATTTCACTAGCGTGACACTCAAATGGAAAAGAAAAATAACTTATTTTCCTGCCCCACATACTGTGCGAACAGATTAAATGCAGCCAAAGACACCTTACTAGGAGGTATAAAGGTATGAATCTCACCAGTATTGTTACTAAGAAAGACTTAATACTGAAGGAGTTCCTGCTATGTATCCAGTGTGGTACAGACTGGAGGGAAAGGAGGAGACATGTGCTTCCTATTAACTACAGCAGTTATGGATCTCAAAGTTTTTTTATGTGATGTCAGGATTGAAGAAATTAAATCTAATGTTGCTACAGGAGAGGACAGATATAACCAAAGTATTTGAACCTAAAGTGAGCACAGAGTTGAGTAAGGTTGATGTAGAGTGATCAAAGGGAATCCTTCTTCCAAAAAAAAAAGACGTTTGAACTTGAAGATCTTAGAGGTCTTATCCAACCTTAATGATTCTAGGATCCTATATGTATAAAGTATTCAGGCCTCCAGGTCCCCTTATCCTTCACTTCCTTCCGTAACAATGCCCCAGGTTGTGTGGCTTTGCTTTTAACATAATACAGGAATGGATTGAGAAGAATCAGTCACAGGGTTTCCTGTGTCACCTTCCACAGTTAACATTATACCATAGGATCAGCCACAGAAAGGCCAAAGTTTATTGTGTAGAAGAAATCTTTCTGTAGAAGGGAAGAACTCATTAAAACCACAGATTATTAAAGACACAGAAGGGTGAACAATTTTTAAATAAAAACTGCATTTTTTTGGTAACACAAGATATTGTCCATGACCTTGAATAAAAACTATATATAGTAACCACAAACTCAATGTACCTCAAAGACTGGTTTCTGCTGGATTTAGTTGCAATTCTAACAGCAGCTCTGGAGACCCAGAAGTGTACTGTGAAGGGCTCAGAGCTGAATCAAGTCAGTGTAGTTGCACAGGCATACTTTAGCCACACTTTTTGTGTTTCAATAATGCAGTTCATCAGTTCAGTGTAACTGAATTGGCGGGGGAAAAAAAATAAGTTTTTAACAGCTGGCAGAGATTCTTTTCTAACCACTGGGCAGGTCTTGCTTGGTGCACTAGCCCTCTTCCCAGCAGCAGGGGTCGGGCAGTTAGGGTGCAAGTGTCTGTGTACAGATTGCTCCTGTCATGCACATCAAGATATGCTTTGACAGAGGCAGGGAACTACACAGGCCCCCTGCTTTGCCCTCACACGTCAAAGGGCAGGCTTGGAGCTACCAAGAAGTGGTTACAAATTGTGCCTTGTGCCAGTTATGGCTAGGGAAGAGGCAGAGTCCTCATCCCCTTTCCTGCAGGAAGCTGCAGTGATTCTGTCTGTCCTTCCTGCCTCTGCTGCAGGAGCTGCAAACTTGTCTTTCTCCCAGTCTCACCATTCCAGCTCAACCCTTCAGCGTTCTACTTCTCTGTCCCTTCCTGGGGTAGACACAACCTTCAAACAGGGTGTGCCTGCATTTGGTTTTACCTGCAGATCATGAAGTCCTCAGTCAGTGCCACACTTTTTCATTACTACTGTTGGCTGAATTTCTTTCTAACTAAACACAATATAAAGTTTCCTGCCTTGGGATGTCTTCTGTTCTTTTTTCCCTTGCCAAAATTTTTAATACTGCAGGTTTTGATTGGCAGTGGGAAGTCAGCCTTACTGACACTCTGATCTCAAATAAATGTTGTTATTAATGAAAATTAGCTACTGTGGCTATGGTTAGCACAACACAAACAGCAGGACATGTCAAAATCTTAGCAAGACACAAGAGAAACCAAAGTAAAATGCAGGCAGAAAATGGAGTTGCTTATGTACTTGATGTTGAGCACGTGATTATCTCACTGTACTGCAACTGCACAAGTAATTGGACTAAACAAATATTCAGTCTCCAGCCCACTCACAAAACATCATAGCACGGGCTCAAAAGTAAATCGAGACAAGAGCTACAGTCAGTGCTCCTTGGTTTCAGACAGGACCAGGGAAATATTCCAACCCTTTCTTGCAACTTGAAGGTTATGATATAGGAAAGAAAGAGATCATAATGCACATTGTAACCTTGGAAATATTTTGAAATATAAGCACCGCGTCTGTTTATTCTGCATTTACATTTGGCTCTGTCGGTCAGCATCCAATGAAACTTATTTGTGGCATTGAAAGTAACATTTCCAATTACTGTTGGAGTCTGAAAGAACTTAAAATGAAAAATCTGAGGAAAGACATTCCAATGCAACCCAGCTGAAAGAACACTGTGCAGTGTAAAACAAGCATGTCCGGTAGGATTGTTTTTCAAGGAAAATAAACACGAATATAAAGGTAGTATGTATCAAAAGATATATTGCCACCAGAAAAACACTAATGACTGGAAAAAGACTACATATTTCACTGTCATTTACCAAAAAAAGTATGTATTATTCATTTTAATGAATTAAGTTACAGTAAGTTAATGATGATTCCCAAACTCGATAACCATCACAGAAAAAGACATTTTTTAAAAGTATTCTGTATTAGAATTTAGAGAGCTTGTCACAATGAAATATGAATGATGTCAAATATTCACTGAAGAATGGTGAATGAGGTTACAGGAAAGTCACAGGCAAAGTGATGCTTCTGGAAAGACAGAGTGGAGCTGAAGGCTTAAAGAATGCATATTAACAACAAATTCTGTTCAAGTACTGACAACCAAAACGCTCTCTAATGATGAGATTTGCAGGAGAGTTCAGCACCTATTAGTTCCTGAAGAAGTCACTTTGTCAGCGTTTAACGTTAAAGTGAGTTAATGGGTGCTGAATGCATTCTCACACCTGAAACCGGGCAGTGTTGTTTAAAGTAACAGGACCCTCTCTCCCCACCAGCTCACTCTGAAAATGAAATAAACCTTACCTGCCCTCTCCCTGACAGAAAAACCTACAAAACAAAAAACACACAGAAATCCTTGACGAATTTTTCTTTGCAGAAAGACAATTGGCAAAAATCTTTTGTAAAAGTGTTTGCTGTTTCGAGTCCGCTTTAGTTAGTTGCCTAATTTAATAAGACGGTCAATTATCCAGAGTTCAGCAGTTAAAATTCTTTGAATCAAAACCTATAGTGATTTAAAACTTGATAAAGAATGTGCTAGGATAGGAAGTCTGAATTATCTGAACCTCCTTGGCACTGCAGACCCTTGATGTAGAATACTCTTCAAGACAAATGCATAACACTGACCTTATACAAAAGACTTTGTTATGACCAGCAGTCATTTCTGCAGCAGTGAACAGTATTCATAAACCCAGCACCATGTTTTGTTTTTCTCGTAAGAATTTATTGTTTCACTGACTATATTCTTTTATATTTGTGTGATTATATTCCTTATTAGCAACCTGAAAGAAGAAGTATTGCATTTCTACTCAAAAACATACACAGACATTCACAATATCTCCCCCAAGAACACTTCACAATATTTTTGCTTCATAATTAGGCTATCTTTTAAGTGAAGACACATAAGGATGAGGCCATCTGGATACTCAAGAAACAGTTCAGCTGGAGTGTCAGGCTCCTTAAGAAATGTTGGACAGAAGACCAAAAGAGCATGAGTTGCTTAATAGGTGCAAGTACAGATGTACACCTGGCATAATTCACTTTTTTATTTTCTTTTCTGACTGTGTTCTTATGATGCATAGTGTTTAGGTCTTCCAGCACACCTTCCAGCCCTCTAGATTCTGTGCTCAGATTTATAATTGCAGTAACTTAGAAAATCATGTAATTCCCTCCAGCTGTCTCCTGCTTTCAAGGACTTTTTTACATGCAGGATTAGTCTGTGTTGCACAAAATAAGAGCATGGAGTTTGCCTGTTAGGTAAAGGTATAAAGACATAAACATTTCACTGGGCAATATAAAGCACAAGTGCTCTGTGTCAGTCACAGAAACATTTCTAACAAAAACTCATATGTTGCAACTACACAAACTATTCAATGGATAGTGATCGGGAAGACAGATTCAGTTTTGACACATCATAAATGTAATTGCCCGATACATACTAACAGAGGTACATACAAGTCTAGCAACAGGCAACAGAGAGAGAACATTTCAATTTTCCATTGGATTTGCAGAGCTGGCAAGACAGCCTTTGATGTGTAGAACAGAAGCAGATTTTTCATGACAACCAGTGAGAGAGAATAAATCTGGAGCTCCTCATGTCGTTTGTACAGAGTCACTCTTCCAACTGTAAGAGCACTTATTAAGAGTGGATCTAACCTCCCAGCTGTCTTTGGATTTTCTGCTAATGTCCTCTTTCGCATCTCTGCGGTAAATCACTCTTCCAAGACACGGAAATTGTGAAATTGGAACAGATTTTGATGGAAAAATATCTCTGTATCAAAGCCACTAAAATTTACTGCTTTCTCATTCCGTATTATTCCTTTTTAGTAGTGTTCTAGAATTTAGTCACTTGTCGTTTTTTCTTTGTTTAAATGTAATTTCTTGGCAGATGTTTTGAGAAGAAACTCATGAAATCATATTCTTCTTTTACTCCTCCTTATAGGTCAAAGCATGTTTTGTGGCTCAATAGCAACTTAATTTTTCCACAAAGGAAAAACATACTAAGTTGTTTTCTTGGATGAGTACCATCTGAGGGGAAAAAAAAAAGCCAGAGAGAGAGGTTCTGCCTGACATTTCTAAAGTTTTGCACTCTGTTGTAAAATACCAGCATTTCTTTGGACATGCTTCGCCAATTGAAACAGTTTAACTTCTTGCTGGGACAGTGACATTTCACTGGAAATAGCATTAAATCGTCTAAGATGCTTATTTGTGTCCATTCAGATGTCACAGTAAAGGATTTAATTTACATTTCTCTGTCTCATAGTCCTCAATTACTATGTGCAACTCAACACTCACCACTTTCCAGGACCACTGAGAAACAGTTATTCTGTCAGATCAAACAAGTTTTGTTTCCTTCTTGTCTAGGCAACTTTATGGTTTCTGTCACTTAATCTTTGAATCCTAAGAGCATATGGCTGCACCTGAAGGTGCTTTTAAATGGCAGAAGTAACTGTGACACTGCGATCTGGCTCCCTCTCATCCTGCTGGAGGTGCTCCCACCTGTGAGATGTGCCTTCCCAACAGAAAACAGCCTGCAAATTCACTGCTGAACAGTGCAACTGCGCATCGCTGACCGCTCCAACTGAACTCACCTGGGAGCTGCAGGATGGGGCAGCTCCTCCAGCCCTCATTGAGAAATGATTTCCCTGCATATTCCTGAAAAAGCTGTGTACATCTTGAAGGGTAGATGTGTGTATTTCTTGCCACAAATACCTATTGTTTGATATGAAACCCCAGGCGAACAATCACCGTGGCCTGGATCTGAAGTGAAGTAGGATAAACAACCTCATCATTTGAACTCTGAAAATATACTCCTTTTGCTTCTATTGACCTTGGATATTTTAGAGACACCAACAATTCATACTTCTTTAGTAACATGCCTAAAGAGTTTCAGCAGCTACAAAAAAGAAGAGTTACAGAAAGCTACAGTAAGAATTTTTTCTGACCCATCTCCTGAAAGTGCTGCTTCCAGAACTTCCCTGGCCTCTCTTGGACACCCCATCACACCAAAAGCAGCTTGTCCCAGCTCCAGAAAGGATGTTTAAGGTGGTCTCCTCCTTGTACTATTCTGAAACACAGAGCAGTGAGTAAACAAAACTAATGGGGTCCTCTTGCTGTTACAGCTATGTTGTTACCTACAATAAGCACGGCTAAAGGCAAAATGGCAAACAAACATAATTTTTTTAGGAAGAAAGGAGGCTTAGATACACTGCCTAAGCAGAAAGATGGTTTATGTTGGTTTTCGCTAGGTTTTGGTCGATTTTTTTTGTTTATTTAGCATTCTGGAACTGTCTTTGCTATTTTAATAACAGCATTTTTGAGCTACACCAGTAAATAAATCTAAGAGGAACATAACATAGACAGGAAAAAGATTTTAAAAATCTCATAACATTCTAATAAAGCTAAAGAAATGCATGATCATAGGTAGTCCTAGTTGCTATCAATGTGAGATGCTACAGAGCGAGATTCCCATCCTGACAAATGTTGACACCAAATAAACTAAAATATTAAACAAGTATTGCCAGACAGCAGGGAAAAGAAACAGCGTTGTAGGCCAAATAGTAATCAATCAGATGCTTCTTCAGAGAAAAAAATGAAAATACTGGAAAGGGCATTTTATACTTTCTTTCCAGAGGCCAAAAGTGTGAGAGAAAACTTACGAAACTGTGCTGAGAAATGGGAAGATTTTAATGTCAGTATATGCATAGTCATGGCCACCTTTAACCCTGCCTGCTGGAAGATGGACCTCTCTAAAGCCCTCCTTCACAAACTCTTGACAGTTCACTTCTCTGATGATGCAGAAGTTTCATCTATTACTTTTTTTTTCAGAAGGTAGTAAGTGACAGCACAGAGTAAAATGTTATCCTTGCTGAGAAAATAAAATCTTGCATATAACATATGATATTCCACTAAAACCTTGCAACATCAGAAATTCCAGATTTTTTGCTTTTTTTTTTTCTCAATAATTTTATTCTGGCATAAACTGCCAAGGCAGCTACACTAAATCAGTCTTCTGTTACATGGAAAGTCAAGGATCCTGGACTTCTCACGTTCAACTGTCTTCCATAAAAATGCTAGTCACAATGGCAGAGTGCGCTTGGCTCAGCATGCACCCAGCTGGGGCGAATATAAGCAGACTCAACAGTTTCTTCAGTGTGCTGCTGGTGTTATCATCCCTCTAGAAGCAAAGGGTGACCATTAGAAGGTTACCAAAAGTCAGGCAATTAATGAAGGCTACTATTTATGGTGTCTTTGTTAGTAACAATGACCCTTTTTCCCACTGCTAAGGCAGAGATGAGATGATCAGGAGAGCTAGCAGTTAGTTATTGGTGAGATTTTTGCAGCAAATGTCCTCATAATGTTTAGAGCCCTTATAAGTAAAGGTGACGGAAGTGGATCTTGAAAGAGATACAATGAAGGAAACTGGTGAAGTTGCTAGAATGAAGTCAGAAACAAAAATGTCTTGTTAGGAATAATTTTAAATTTTCCTTGAATTTCAGCACAGGTTATGTCTCACATCAACTAGTATCTATCTCCAAGAAAAAAACAAGAAAAAAGAAGAAACTTCTAAGAATTGTCAAACATAGATGTCAGCAGAATCAGGAATGTTTGTACATAGACAAGGATTGCCCATATATCTCTGGCTGAAGATCATAGAATCACAGAATCATAGGTTGGAAAAGACCTCTAAGATCATCAAGTCCAATCATCAACCCAGCACCACCATGCCTACTAAATCATATCCCAAAG
>Ga0181612_111580_pt1 | contig 11525 bp, 15 predicted proteins | sample HoacroProtozoa21_FD_119630 | JGI IMG/M metagenome (GOLD analysis project Ga0181612, IMG submission 119630) | Hoatzin crop microbial communities from Cojedes, Venezuel. Combined Assembly of Gp0051906, Gp0051904, Gp0051908
TGGCTCCCCAGGTCTCCCATGCCAACCTAAGCGACGCTACTCGTCATCACTCCGGGTGAAGAGCTGGGAAAGGGGATCTGCTGCAGCAGGGTGGGTGGATGGATGGGACCGTGGTGGCAGCGGTAAACTCGCCTCGTGCCTGCCCCTTGGATGGGGGGATAGGGGGCTGCAGAGGGGCTGTGGGTCAGATGGTGACACCTGGCCTAGCTCAGACCAGGCAGCAAAGGGGTGGAAATAACAAGGAGACATGGCTGGCCCCACTGGTGACAGCGGGGACTTTGCTGCTGTCACGTGGAAAATTTTCAGATGATAAATCAGACGGCAGAGAAGAGGGACAGATGGACAGTGTTATCCAAGTCATGCAAAGTGGAACATGGAAAACAGCCAGAAAATTCTTGAGATATAAGTAATTTTACCTTACAAAATAGGTAAAAAAGTACCAACAACCAGGACTGGAAGCCAGAGGGACAGAGATTTAATGCTTTAAACATTCACAAACCAAATCTCGTATCACAGATGCCTTGCTGTTTTATCTCTTGATTTATTTCACTTTTGCAAGCCACAGAAAAATTGTACGTGACAGTTTTTCCTTTTCAGTTCCCACTACTGAGTTTACAAAGCTTGCCAAACGTGGAGAACTTCACAGAAATCAAGAAGAAAAAGCTTCCTGGCCGGCTGCCTTTTCCATTGCTTTCCCAGCCACACCGTGGTGGCTCCTCTAATTTGTTCTGCAACTGGAGGGACAACTTCGCACAGCACGGGCATGCGAGGCAGGAGAGAGTCACTGGCACATAGCTCCATAGCTGCTCTGGAATCTCAGGAAAATGGATTTTAGGTGAAAGGACTGGGTTCTCCTCACACCCTGGGTAAATGAGGAATGCCTTTACCGAGGACTGTGGCACTGCATGAGCACAACATGGTGAAAAGGAGGAAGCAGCCTGAAAAAACCTTGTCGTGTAAGGTCCCTTGGTTTTTTATTCTTAGTCGCACTTGCAGAGCACGTCATACTGGCAGGAAATTATGCTTCCTTTCTCCCTCACTTTCCTGGTTTAGATTTCAGTTCCTCCTGTCTAATACCACACAGTACAGATCAAGTTATTTTACAGTACCAAGTCGGTGCTTCTCCAAATAACTTAACTAATGATTATCACATTATACCCTGTAAAAGGGATAAGTATTATCCCTATTTTAAAGGTGCGAAAATCAAGGCAATTTGGTCCTGGTGTTGAAAGGAAATTATGTTGAACTGGCAGCACTGAATTCATGTAACTTATCCCACTTCTTGACTGTAGATCAGAGTTCATACAGTCATGCTCTATAAATATCTGCCAGCAAGTATATCTGAGCTTCATATGAATGTAAAGAAACCTATCCTTCCCTCAAACTTTGATTCAGTGTCTGAATATATCCTCGTACCTAGTTTTATTGTATTTAGTCTGAAAGCCGTAACTTCAGTCACAGACACAAACTTGGGAAAGAAGATTGCCTGAAATAGGGCTTCTGCTGTTGGAGGCTGAGCCCAGTCCTAACCTGTGCTTTTCATGTCTCAGTTACAGATGAGATGGAAAATCTGAGCTGCATTGGCCAGAAGCCTATCCTGGATTTGGATTCTCCTGTTTTTTTTGTTCCCTCTAACAGTATGTGCAATTACTGCTCTACTTCGCAGAACAGAAAAGAAAGATACTCCCATTTGTGACCACTGGAACTGGGATGCATCTGATTTATAAAGTCAAATGACATGCACAGAAGTAGGCAAGGAAGAGGGAAAAAAAACCAGTGAGAAGCTACTTCTAGGGAATCAGGAAAAAAAACAGAGGACAGGATTTCTTCCTTAGTGAACTGGTTTTGCCAAAGAACATTTTAGACCTTAAGCAAATCCAGAAACTGTTGTGAGTTTACGACATATGACCAGTGTCTTGAAAGTTTACAGCAGATTGCAACAGACTTTGATGGCATTTAGGCAGCTGAAGCCACCACATTCACTAAGTTCTGTTTTGCAGGGGAAAAAATACACTGCCTAGTGGAAATGTTTTGCTGTTGTTGGGTGGCAGCTTGTATTATTATTAGAGATGGCAAGGATCTATGTGACATTTGTACTTCAAACAAGAAATTTTAAGAAATTTGGAGCTTACGGGCCGGGCACTTCTTTGTTTGCTTGCTTTTGTATCACTTGGGTTTCTGTGTGTGCATATTTTAGCTAATGCAAAAATAGAGCCTCTTTTATTGCAACATTCACAGAATTTTCCAGCTTAAACGAGCCAGTTTCCAAATCAAATGGATAAGCCCTGATGAAAAGTTGGCTTCTAAATGTGAAATTGTTCATTGTCCACATTCCACTGGCTTTTAAAAGGAAAAAAAAAGTATTTTCTATAACGAAGGAAAATCACATTTTGAGGGAGGTGTAGCCATCCTCTAGTAAATGGTAAAAAATTTGTATCATATTGAGGAGGGCGGTTTTTTCCACCATTTTTACACACTTCTGGTTGCCTTATTCTGTTTGCAGAATACAATCAAAGACACCCAGTGGGTATGATGGAAATGCTTGGGAATGAAAACTATCTTTGATTTCCAAACCTCTGCTCGTCTTTGAGGAGCTGCCAGGTCTTGTGTTACTGGTGACTATGTAAATGTAAGTGATATGTTGCTGGTCTCCTGGGTGCAGAACCATTACACACAGCCCGCCAGCCCTTGCGAGAGCAGCCAGCTCCCCTCTCCCAGCCCCGGCTGCCCTGGGTGGCTTTCCTGCTGCCACAGCACAGCACCATGGGGTCTGTTCTGCCCCATGAGCCCAGCACTATAATCATGCTGACACCTCATGCTGGGGGGGGACCACTGGTGATTGGCGTCCCCAGCAAAGATCAGGGTGGTGGCACTGTGCTGCTAGGGAGCATGAGGTCTTACCACCAACAAAACACCTATGGTCAAAGGTGTCCCAGGAGAAGCTACACTCCCCTACTCCAGCCCTGTCCCTGCTAGCAGACCCAAAGTGTCCTTTGTGCCTGCGTGTGACCTGCCAGTCCAGCTCTCATCCTGTCCCCTGTGCTGGAGACATTGGAGAATGCTGGCTATAGGGTAGTGATACCCTATGGCTGGAAAGGGTAATATCCGTGTTCCCGCTCTCCCTCCCACAGCCTGAACCCAGCACTGTGGCCTGCATCCCGGAGGGGAGGCGTGGGAGAAGGGCTGCGCATCTGTGCATATATCACTGATGTGGGACCATGTGTTCCATGGTCTTGCATTAATGGGGGAAAGAGGGCTTTAGCCCTTGGGGAGGTCACCTGGGATGTTGTGGGGTGCTCTGGAAAAGGTATGAGATGTCTGCAGTGCCAGCAGCCCCACAGGGTGCCCCACAGACAGAGCAGGAGTTAATCTGGAGGGCAAAGGTGCTTAGGACCCCTCTCACCTCTGGGAAGATCAAGGCCTTGGTTATCTTGGCACATTTCACTTTTCCAAATGAGGCTGAGAGTTTTCTTAAGTATTTCAAAGGCAGATAATATCACTGCAGGTTTGAACACTGATTCCTCCCAGCTTCATCCAGAGTGACTCAGATTTTGTAAAATGGAGCCAGGAAAACTATTTAAGGGGTCTTAATTATAAAGTGCTCATCTCCTTTTCACTGATATTTTTTTTTGGTGGTATGTAATAAGCTATCTGTGACATGAATGGGAGAGCCCCCAAACCCTTCAATGTTTTTACAGGGTGACATGTTCTTTGCCAGGCTCTCAAAAAGAAAAGCACAAAGTGGACAAGTTCAGATAAGCAGTGTTTGGGTTGTGTCCCAAAGGAATAAAAGACCCAAAAGGTTTTTCAAGCAAGGTGCTCCACTGGAAAAACTGGCTGTAACCCAGTAAAATCCTGGACTATATATGAAGAAAGGACTCAGGGAGGCTGAAGTCCAGAGGGACTTTAACAGCTGCTCTGATGTCTTTGATAATAAATTTCATCCACATACCTCTTTTCTGAATCAAATAGCTTACATTTGAATAAATCTTATATTGTATTTGCCTAACACATAACTGTCCCCTACCAGGGATTGCTCCAATGATTAAGGACCCCCACTTAAACATGTGTGCAGAATTGCTCATGTGGGTTTGCTGAGCTTGCATGTCTAGTCCCTGCTGCTCACTACGGCTTTTCTATGTTAAAGTACAATTTAATATGCCATCGCTTCATCTGCTCAGGCATTCTAGATCATACAACAAAGCTGGATCACTGACTTCTTTAGAGTGTTGTGGGTTTTTTTTCTCTCCAAAATCCAGACTTGAAATTTGAACCAAAACTCTGTCTCATCTCAGATCATGCCGCATTATGGGAGCTACCATTTCTGATGAATCACTGTGGGCCTTCTTGACAAGTGAACAGCAGCACACATTGAAACTCACCTATCTGCTATATTTCTGACTTCAACTTTATGCGGAAGGAAATGTGGGGGTTGCTGGTCCTCTCCTCCCTTTGCTACAGCCAGATACACTTTTTTTCCTTTATGCTCTTTCCCCATGCCCAGCTTTGGCATAAAGAGTACTGGCAGCTGGAACAGAGAACAAGAGGCTGCCCTGAACACTCCTTTCTCAACATAGACTACATACATCTCTCTCAGCAATCCTCCTCCTGTCAGGACTAATCAGCAGACGGTGAGTGAAGAGGTTATAGTCATTTAGTCTAAAAATAGATTGATGTAACCTGAAAAAGCCTAAAAATATAGTCTAAAAAAAAGACTGATGTATTTTCTTATATTCCTCCAGTTATATAGTGCTTGATGATGCAGAAGATGTTGATGCAGCAAATTAATTCCTGATTCTGCAATTGCTTTTTGGGAGCTGAAAAATTGCCTGACTAAGGTGACAGAAGGGTCAGAGAGGACAGTGAAAGTCAGCCTTCGCAGCATGGGAGCTGGGCCAGCTAAAGGATTTGGCTAAAACAAGACATTTGTAGGACTTTTCTGTGCTCCTCAGTAACTCTGAGAAGTGTGAATAAAGGAGGTTTTATTCGCTCAAATAATGCAGAATTGCACTGGAAGGGGAAGACTGCTCAAAGGTTTTTCAGCTTAGCTCAACATTATGGACTAAAAGGCTGACTGGGAAGGATGAACACAGATGGGTTTGTAAGCATGAACCTGAGTAGCCCAGCTTTGATGCTGCTGCAAGATTTACTGCCAGATTGGAAGAAAAAAAAAAAAAAAGCTGAATTACCTAGATTTTGTATAAGTCCTTGGTATACAGTTTGGCACCAGCCACTAATCTAAACTGGCCTGGGAAGAGTCACAAACTTGAAGTGGAGGGAAAGGAGATGCCCTACTTGAAAGGGTAGAGAAGCAGAGGAAACGTGTGTTCCTGGCACAGGGAGGTCTCCCAGGATGAATTGGCAATGGATCTATTTATAAAATCACAAGTGGGCTTTGACATTCAGTATCTGCAAAAGTGAAAAAGCCACTCCAAGAGGCTGTGGAAATGGTTTACAGAACATGACTTGGTCTTTGCAGCTATTCATTAGAGGCAGCAGCAACTTTTACAGAGGAATATGCAAGTAGATCATTCTGAATGTGGTGCTGCTGAGAGGGGATACTTGGTGGCTCGTGACTTGAAACATTGTTCAGTCTCTGTGAAGCAAGAAAAATTGCACTGGTATAAAAAGGAGTTCTGTTACAGTCTTTCACTGCGCAATTAAAGAAAAAAAAATCCTGGCTGCAGAAAAAGCCTTTAACCATACAAAATAATCCAGAACAGAATTTCAGAAGTGCACAATACAAGCTGCTCCCCCAACATGGGCTAGAGAAGGAGGTGACACAAAGCTGCAGAGTCAGCTCGTGGATGTTTAGCTCATGGCAGTCAAATGGCAGGAGAGGAGGTGCGCTGGCAACTGAACGTTACTGTTGGGAGCACACACAGGCAGTGGATGTAGGCATGTGAAAACAGGCAGAGAACAAGGGATCCAAAACTGAGTCTCTGATTGGTGTCAAGTGATGGAGGAATATGTCCAAAAAGGGCTTAAACAGGGATTAAAAACTGAATCTCTGAAGTTTGAGCCCAAAGATTGATTAGCCAAGGTAACACAGGAGTTACTGACCACTCTGAATTTCATTAGGTCAGGTGATGAAAGGTCTTCACAGCAATTTGTTGGAAATTCCCTTTTTAGCATGTGGTTCAGGGTTGGGAGGGCAGGCACATGCACCTCTTTTGCCGTGCAGAACTCCTTTTGTCCCCGGGGACAGAAACAATCGCAGCAACTTCCTCCTGTCACAGGTTTCCAAGAGAGGAATAAGTGCCGCATGGTTGAAATCTGCACAGAGGTTCGGGGAATCTGGGCTTTTGTGGAGTGCGATGGATTCCTGCTTGCCTACTGAGCAACTCTACTAAAGAGCAGAATATTATAAAATGAAGAATGACTGCAAAATGTGGCTATCAAAGATGTGTGTATGGAGGGGCAAAGGGCTGAAGAGGAAGTTGGAGTGCAAGCAAATTCTCACAATTGTCCTTGGACTTGTGCCGGCACAAGGCTGTACCTCCCAATGAGGAAAACTGACAGTCTAAGCCACTTTTTGAAAAGGCATTAGGATTCACTTTCCAGATCTCACAGAGGTATAGGTATTAAAACTGGTCCAGGACTGGCAGAAGCAGGCTCATTAAGCAATCACTCCAACACTTACTAGTAAGCAAAGAGAAAAAACTTTATACATTACCAAAAAATGGGTTAACTAAGCATAATTAAAACTGCAGTCAAGCCCTCATCCAGTTCTTACTGTGAAATAAGATGGCAGCACCAATTTCTGAGTGAACCTTGGCAAGTTAAGTTCAATGATTTTAAAAGGTGTCTATTTCTTGCATGAAGGAATGGTGCTCAGAATGCTGTAGCAGATTCAGCCGGGCTTTCCTTATTGCATCTGGAAAAATAGTGGTGGATACAAAAGACAGGAAAAGAAAAGCCCTGCCCTTAGTGCAGGATAAGGCTTGTACTCATTCAAAGAGATGGCTTTCAGTCTGAAAATGCACCTCCTAATTAGGAGGCTGCTGTGTGGTACCTGCCTTCTGTCCAGTGTGTTGTATCTAGCCGATACCCTGACGCATGCTGCAGTCTTTCAAGGGGAACTCATCAGCTGTTTATAAGTAGGCTGTGATAAGCTCAAGGCAGCCCATCTGAAACCAGAAGAAATGTGAGGTGTCCTGAAAAGAAATAATTAGCTTTTCACACATTGTGGAGGAGAACACCAGAGATGGAAAAGAGCTACTCAAGGCACAACCGCAGCATGGAAACAACTGGGTATAAACTGCCCAGAAATAAAATTAAATTGGAAACTGGAAGGAGTTCTGTCCTGGGTATGTTTTTATAGGAGAAGTGAGAAAGAGTTTATGAAAGAGACAGCAGATTCCAGAGAAAGAATAAATATTCTTCAGGGACTCTCTGAAAAGACAAATGGAACAAAAACAAGGAGGAAGATTAAAAATCCCCCAGGAGGTTTGCATAGGAGAGAGCTCAGACTGAGCTTGTGGTATGAAAACATCATGACAAAAACTAGTGGCTGCCTGATTATGCTTGCGCCATTTCTAATCTGAACAAAGTTCTTTTCTCTGCTTGGTGTGGACCCAGCAAGAGGCAGGAGAAGATGGGCAGAGCATGCTGCTCGCTGGGAAAACAGTCTCCCAAAGGGTGTGTTTGGTCTCAGGGTAGTGGTGGTGGCGTAATTTCTGCGTTCCCTTCTCCTGTGAAACTGCTCCTTTGCTTAGTGGCAGCTGAAAAAAAAAATAGAGTAGAACGTAGGGCAAATGGTTAAAAACAGAGCTGTGAGGCGAGAGGGCTATCAAGGCATTCCCGGGACGTTTCTGTTTCCTATAATAAAGGGGCTGATGCTGTTTAATAGAGCAGAGAGGGCAAGAACAGCAAGGGATAAAGCACATCCTGAAAAAGAACAAAGAACAAAAGCTTTGGGGCAGGGTGGTGGTGAGCACAAGGCCTAAAGGGTGAGCAAAGAAATGGCCTCCTGCTGTTTGATCCCACCATGTCCTGGCACACAGGGATCAGCTTGCATTTCCTAAAAATAAACAGAACGGCAGTGGATTGGCATCTGCCTACATCTCAGCAGATGTATTCTCCTCGTGGAAACACTCTGAAAGCATCCAGGGCAAGGGAGGTGACAAGACACCCACGTGTACGTACACTAGCAGTTACAGGTCTCCAAGTATTTATTCTTAAAAAAGCCAGATGCTACAGAATTGTCCTGTAACTACACCAAAAGCAAAACCCATTTGCTTTCAGCTCCTCTCCAAAGAATTTAAAAATCCATCGCCTCTTGGGTCTAATCTTAGCCCTCTGTGTGCACAAGGTGCCTCTTTATATCACAAAGAGGGTGCTAAAATAATGGTTTATTTTCTGGTAGTGCAGGTTCCCAGTTGTAAAGGAGGAACATGAATTCCAGGTATGCCGAAAAGCCTGGAATAGGCCGAACTCCTGCTCTTTCCTTCTTTGAACAGTTCTCTCTTTTGAGCTTGTTCTGTACCTCCTTGTTGCATTTCAGTTTTTGATACAAGAGGACAACTTTTGTGAAAACAGTGAATTTCACAGTAGGCTCTGAATACTTTGAATTTCTCCACCCTAAAATTCGAGGGTGGACATTCACATCCCCAGTCCATGCTGGGTTTAAGGGAACCTTCTGCAATCTGAATGAGAATTCCCCAGGAAGTATTTGTCTACCCCTACCCAGAAGTTCAGCCCTGAGCATGTGAGCAAAGCCCTCAGTTTCTTGTTAAATTTGGGATCAGCCTACACTAAGTCTTGACCAACGTGTTCCCTGGGCGTGGAAAATCTTCTAATTGCTTCTTGAGATAAAACCCAAGCATTGCACATGCAACATCAAAAAATGCATGATGTATCTGATTTTAGAAACCAGTAGAGCATGTAGCATAAACTAATAACGTTATTTCATAACACACTGCTGTATATCAAAGCACAGAATACTGGTGCAGCTTTTTTATTTGTTTCCAGAAAAAAGATTTTGCTGATAATCCCAGAGTTTAGCTCTCACTGGTATAAATTACTACTTCACCTTAGAAACCACTGTGACTCTCAAGGTTCATAGGCCCTGAGAAAATGGGTTAAAATAAAGAGCTGTTAAATAGCTATAAAACTTAATGCAGTTGCAGTAGTCCTCAAATCAGCGTTCTGGAGAAGAATTAGAGCACATCTCAAGAGGAAGCGGAGTGTTTGTCACTAACTAACTAAATCCCCAGAATATCTTCAAACATCAGAGGGCAGTTGCTCAAGAGGGTGTGACTCCCACTAGCTGCCTTGCCAGCCTCAGGAAAGAATGCGTGTTTTGATTTGTTTTTTAAATGCCTGCCAGGTTTAGCTGCTGAATGCTCTGCTAATCTGCAAGCAAGTCTTCCACTTTGGGGTTATTTTAAAGCTGACATGTAGCAAGCTACTGAAGTGAACGGAGGAAACTTTTGCACAGGATCAAACCTTTTTCTCCTCCTTTTTCTCCCCTTCAGTTTGGGGGAACAACCCTAAACTGTTAACTGTGGATTAAAATGTGGAACCTGGATTTTTTCAGCATCTCAGGCCTGCAGCTCAGACAGGAGCAGTGGTGATGCAGGATTCCCATCGCTTTTCCTAGGTCAGTTGCCTAAGGGCTCAGACCACCTGCACAGCATCTGCAGGCAAATTATTCAAGGTAATTAGCCTGAAGATCTCCACCTGCTATCAGCTTCCCCCTTTCATTCATATCAAACGTTGAGCTGTCTCAGAGAGACTGTGACAAGCATTGTCCTTGAATGTGAGGGCCTCTTGTTCTCTCTGGAGGTGTACTGGAGCATTTACCCAAGCTTCAGCTCTTCCTGTTTGCAAAATGGACAGAAGGCTTAGGAATACCACCAGCAGCTACAAATGCTGCATCTCAGGTAACACCAAAGCGTATCTATTCTGAATAGCCCTTGATTTCTACTGAGCCACCTTTGCTGTGTCCTTCAGGATGACCCCTCATTTCGGTCTTCCTATCTGTGACACCACTCTTGCTCACAGGACATGAATGCATTAAAAAGGGGACAGAGGGAGCAAAGTACTGTGTTGTGGGGGGTCAGCAAAGACTGGGCAATGCTGGTTCTGAGTCCCCAGTGAGGTGCAGGAAAGCATGGCAGAAGCACGTTGTAAGGGACAGTCCCTGCCCTTATGTGTGTTCAGGATAAAAGTGAGCTAAGAGCCTACTTCTTGGAGAGACAGTGCTGTCTGTGGATCGGTGGAGTCCTGCCTCTGCACCAGCAGCAGAGTGAGACAGCGGCAGGGGGCCCCCTTTCACCGCTCAGGCAGAGGGACTCACCTGATCCCACCCTGGTAGGGGACTGGGGACAAAGCAGGACTCAGGACTTCAACCCTGCTGTGCCAGAGAATTGTGCGGATCCCCTGTGCAGAGCTGAGCTGCTGCTTCTGCCCAAGAGCTGTGTGTGAGCGTAGGGGAAAAAAGGGGGCAGCCATGGAGGAGGCTGCTGCGGGACAGGTCCTGCTGGTAGATGCAGAGGCTGGACAAGCCCATAGGCAGGGGTAGCAGCATGTCTGGAGACTGAATGATGCAAGAGGCTGTGTTCGGCGTTGGGAGAGGCAGAGGCACCAAGTCTCGCTGTGTGCCACTTGCTCACACACTCCGTCCACAGGCTTAACCCATCTCTCTGCTGCAGGAGTAACAAACTGGCTCAGAGGGCTGCATATAGCAAGCAATGGCCGGCGGGGCTGTGAACCTCCCATAAAATCTGGGCCCTCTCCTAGTCCAGGTTGAGATCCCTGGGCCGTGTTTTCCTCCATTGACCCCTCTATCTCTGGCCTGGGGAGCTCTCACAATCCCCTGGCTGCAGCAAGGGGACAAGTTTTAATCCTGACATGTGCACTGTGTGATAAAACCTGAAATAAGAGGCAACCCCCCGACCACCTGATCCAACTGAGGGGCCATGGTCCTCTCATGATGAGACCTGGGCTGGCTCAGGTGATGTTTTGCCCTGTGTCAGCCCACACGATGGGGATTGCCCCTTGTCATAATACCTGCCATGGACTGGGGCAAGGGTCTTATTATTTTTATCACTGGGCCTTATTATTTTGGTGATGGTGACCATAAGAGGCCAACAGTCCTCATGGTGCAGGCTGGTAGCTGCTGGGGAAGAACTGGCTCCCTGCACTGTGAGGGAAGAGGCTGCACCCGGACGGCATCCTCTGACAGGGTCTGCGCGGAGGTACTTGCTCAGGATGTCAGGGGTCTGCACACAGGAGTCAGGTATGGTTCCGGTGTCTCATTTAGAAGTGGCTTGTGCATCAGTGTTCAGGAACATCGCATTTCCCAATTTTTCTGGTTTTCAGTCTTGTATGTAGCAAACACACCACACCTTCTGTTAGGGAAGGCATGCCAAGGTAGCTTCCTGTAAGCAAGAAGAGCTCCAGTATTTTTCTACAGTGGCTTTCATATGATGCCTTTTCTTCTCTGCAAGAAAAAGAACTGTTTAGAAACAAGCCCAAGCCACAGATATCAGATCAGGATTCAGATTTTTTTTTTTTAA
>Ga0181612_136638_pt1 | contig 11525 bp, 5 predicted proteins | sample HoacroProtozoa21_FD_119630 | JGI IMG/M metagenome (GOLD analysis project Ga0181612, IMG submission 119630) | Hoatzin crop microbial communities from Cojedes, Venezuel. Combined Assembly of Gp0051906, Gp0051904, Gp0051908
TGCAGTCCGAGAGAGCGGGTCTGTTTTTCTCATGTTTTCTCCTTATCTGTATCATCGTTGTTCCTGTTTCCCTCTGTTTGCTGTTCTGTTAAACTGCCCTTATCCCGACCCACCAGTTTATGCCTCTTTCTTTCCATTCTCCTCCGCACACCGGCAGGGGGAGGGGCGGCCGCGTGGTGCTTTTGTTGCCGGTGGCAGCCGAAACCAAAACAGCCCCCAAGACCCCTGGGTCCCTCTTAGCAAGGCTGCTCTCCAGCCACACAGATCATAGCCTGTGCTGGGCTCTTTGGTTACATTGTCCCAGGTGGAGGACTTTGCACTTCTCTTTGCTAAACTTCATACAGTTCGCGCTAGCCCACTCTGCCAGCCTGTCCAGGTCTCTGTAAGATGGCTCTCCCTTCTGACGTGTCCACCTCAGCACCCAGCTTGGTGTCATCAGCAGTTTAGGTGAGGTGGCTTTCAGTCCCATTGTCCAGACCGTTTATGAAGATACTGAACAACTTGGGGCTCAGTATTGATCCCTGGGGGACAACATTTGTGACAGGCTGCCAGCCAGAGTAACAACCATTCATCACTACCTTCTGAGTGCAGCCTGTGAGACAATTTCCTACCCATTTCGCAGACCACCCATCCAGTCTGTAGCCTGGCAGTTTGTCCAGGAAAGGGCTGTAGAAAACAGTGTTGAATGCTTTTCTGAAGTCCAGCTGAACAACATCCTCTGCTCTCTTCATGTCAACAGAAGATGTTATTTTGCTGTAGAAGGTGATCGGGTTAGCCTAGCATGATTTGCCTGTGGTAAATCTGTCCTGGACTTTCCCAGTCACCTGCTTCATTTGGTGTGTAATAGTTTCTAGGAGTCATTCCACCACTTTCCCAGGGACTGAAGTAAGGCTGATGGACCTGTAGTTTCTTGAGTCCTCTTTTGGGCTATTCTCCTAGATGGGTATGAGATTTTCCCTCTTCCAGTCATCAGGGATGACCCCGATTGCCACAGCTTTTCAAAGATAATAGACAGTGGCCTTGCAACCACGTCAGCCACTTCTGTTAACACCCTGGGGTAGATTCCCCCTGGGCCCATCAATTTATGTGGGTGGAGCCCTTGCAGAGGGCCACTATACTGGGTAGTGTGGGTCAACACATGCAATGTTGTAGCTACTTGATCGCATGATCTGGGGTCCAGCTACACCAGTAGAGACAGAGGCAAAGAAGGTACGGAGAACCTCTGCCTTGTCAGCATTCTTTGTAACTCATTTCCCCACCCTGTTTAAGTAACAGGCCTATGTCTTCCCTGTGCTCTTGCCTAATTGCTCGTATATCTGAAGAACCCTTTTTCTTCTTGACATCTCTTGCCAATTTCAGTTCTAGCTGAGGCTTAACCTTCTTGTCTGCATCTCTGCATGCCCTAAGCAAGGTTCTTGTAGTCCTCAGCAGGTATTTGGACACCTTTCCATAGCTTGTATGCTTCTTTTTTGCTTTTAAGAACATCCAAAAGCTCATTGTTAAGCCAGGGTGGTCTCTTGTTCAGCCTTCCTTTCCCTTTGTAGATGATGGACTGTTCTTGTGCTTCCAGCAGGCTGTTCTTTAAAAACTCCCAGCACTCACAAGCTCCTTTGCCCTCCATACATGCTTCCCATGGAATCTCTTGCATTTGGGCTCTGAGCATATTGAAACTGGCTCTTCTAAAATCCAGGGCCTTTGTCCTACTACTGGTCCTCAGTGTGCTCACCGGGATCTTAAACTCCACAATGTTGTGATTGCTGTATCCAAGGCTATCACTGGTAGTCATGTTGTCAAGTGCACCTTCTCCGTTTGTGAGCAGTAAATCTAGCAAAGCACTGTTCCTAGTCGGCATGTCCAGCATCTGTAGCAGGAAGCAGCCCCCATGCATTCCAGAAATCTCATGGACAACTTGTGCACTGCTGTGTTGTTCTCCCAACAAATCTCTGGATAACTGAGGACACCCATGAGGACCAGGTTCCGTTGGCCCAGGACTTTCTTGAGCAACCAAAGTAAGGTTCTGTCAGCCTTGTCATGCTGGTTGGAAGGTCAGTAACAAATACGTAACATAAGATCCTCTTAAGTGATGAACCATCTAATCTTGATCCACAGGCATTTGACAGAACTTCTGTCATCTCCATAGCTTACTTCTATACACTCAAATTTCCCTTTTTTTATGAAGTGTAACTCCACCTCCTCTTCCTCCCTTCCTATCTTTCTAAAATAGTTTGTAGCCATCCACTGTTGTCTTCCAGTCATGTGAGTCTTCCCAACAGGTTTCTATGATTCCCATTACATCATAACTCTCATACTGGGCATGGAGCGCCAGTTCCTCCTCTTTGCTGCCTAGACTATGCGCATTGGTATACATGCACTTGAGGTGGCTGACTTGAGGTTCTTGGCTTTGTAAAGGGTTGGGGAGCATTCCTCACTACTCTAGTAGGTGTGCTCATCCACCCTATTGTTTATGAATATGTAGGTGTCACAGCTCTGGATCCCACCCACCAAGTTTTTTAGTTTAAAGCACAATTCACTAAGTCAGCCAATCTGCTAGCAAGGTTAGGGTGCATGTGATTACTCATTTGTCTGTTTCCCACAACATTTTAGGATCTGTGAGTCCCTCCAATTCATATCAGCATCATAGCAGCAACAACGTCAATTGACACAAGTCCTACAGGAACAGGCTGATATAACTGACTACTTGAAGTCACAGTTAACTAAATTCTACATCTAACTGGCCACTGATACTTGTGACTGTCTTGTTTCAGTGGAGGCAGGATAGACAACAACTCCCCTCTAAGTGTGCTGGACTATTAAAATAGTAGCTTTTAGGTGGGTGCTGTATATACTCATTGCTGGCTAAAAAGAAGAAAATAAAAAATCAGTGGTACAGACTACAGTGAAACCACATGTGGATCAGACACAAACATGTGACAACATGTTTCATGTTGATATAAGAAAAAGTTTTTCAGGACAAATCATCAATCCCTGGAATAACCTCTGTAGGGATGTGGTAGGGTCCCCCATCACTGGAGGTTTTCAAGATGTGATGGGACAGGGTACTAGATAATCTCATCTAGGCTCCCCTTCCCATGGAAGGTTGGACCAGATGATCTCTTGAGGTCCCTTCCAACCTGGGCTGTTCTGTGATTCTATAATATTCTGGATCTCAGACAAAAGTCAAGAAACTCTAGAGATAAGAAAAATAAAGACTGTAGTGAACTTTATCTAAAAAGGGAACAAACATGCCTGTGTGAAACACTTATTAAATACCTAATGAACAGACTTTCCTTTTTGACCCTTCCTCTCTAGTACAATTCTTGCCACAAAAGTCATAGACATTTATTTATGAAAATAGAGGGAAAATATTATTAGTGTAATATCAGAACTGTTTAATTTGTACTTTAGGAAAACAAAACCTTCAGAAAAAAGGCGAAGCTTAACATACCTCCCTCCTATATCAATACTGAGATTTTCAAAATGGCCTAAAAGGGTTAGCTGCACAAAACACTCATTTGGAACTGGAGTTGGGTGCTTACTGCTTTTATGTCTGTTGAATGTGAAGTGTAGATACGAAGATAATTTTTAAAACACAAGTGCTACGAAGACAACCAAAGATGTAGACTTGAGCTTATCTTTCAGCAGTCAGCTAAACTGCTCACTAGGAACCAAAACAGCAAAGAAAAGACACATTTTTAATCATATTCCAGCCACCAAAACTGGACAACCCTTCAGAGCAGAAAGTGGAGCCGCTAATGTACGTCATATTGAGCTCTACTACACTGGCTTCACAATCACTGATGTAAACAAAGAACTTTCCTCTCTGAGAAAACTTAATTTCTGTGTTGTGGAATATTCAGCATGAAGAGGAAAGTTTTTTCTTTCTTCCCTCCCCCCTGCCCCCGGAAAACAAATAATAGGAAAAAAACACCTAGGATTAGACAAAAACTGAAAAGCATTTTTGGCATACTTCGTTATTAACCCAATAGTTAATAGCCACATAGATTCTGGAAGGATTTGCTTTGGCAAGGTACTTAAGCAGATGTCTCATATAAAAAATACCTCAATGAACCTCTGGATCTTGAAGTTAAGCATGTATTTTAGTCACTTACTGAGCCCAAGTGAAAGGAATTACAGCGGAAAAAGCTCATCAGAAACACTTTAATAACTTACTAAGTAGACATCCAAAACTGAAGCATTATCATTTTCCATTTCCAGTGTACTCTGTTCTGAAGTCAAATAAATGGCATTGTCTTCTAAAGTGAATGTTGAACTCGAAGGCAACCCTTTACTGCAAAGAGAAGGGAGACGACAGTCAACCAAAAATACAAGTTATGGGAACTCAGTAATAGCTGAAAATTTTAAAATATGTTTATCTCAAACATAAAACTTCAAATACTTGAAAAGAGGGAATGTTTGACTAACGTACACAAACAGTTTCTATTTTTGCATTAAATAAAACTTTGTCAGGAAGTAATACTGTTCCTGAACTCTAATATTTATTTGAAGAACTAAACTGTGTCACAGTAAACGTGGGATAATTTCATTAATTTCAAAATAAGTCACTTCCACATTACACATGGTGTAAATTTTGGCAGCATTTCTTAATCCACAATAGGGAAAAAATATTCAGTAATTAGGCACAGTAGCACTGGACTTTCTTATGCAGATATGGAATCACCTGCAGCCAACAGTTTAGAAGGGAAAGTGGGAGAAGAATGAGAGTGTACTGTAATTAGTACAGCTCTGCAAAAAAGTAGGTTTTGCAGGGCAGATGTACTGTTTTATTTCATTCATTTTTTTTGTTCTCTGCTATCCAGAAAGAATGTGAAACTTCAAATGCATCCATACAGGAATCTTCTTTTGTTTTGTTAACACCCTTGGAACCACAAAGCCGAAACTCTCAAAGTGTTTTAATGGCATTCATCATCATTTAATGGTGTCCATTATCACCCATCCTCACTTGTTGCCAAAACTAACAGACTCCAGGCTGCCGTGAAAACTCAACTGTCAGTTTTGCAGAGACGTATTTTAAAAGCTCTTATCTATTCAGACACAAGGTGAAAAGCAAACAATTCTGCATTATAACTGGGTATGAAAACATGGTTACAGCCATCGGTCCAGAAATGACTAATTTCCCCCTCCCTTTGCACTACTACTTCATAGTCTGAGTATGCTTCAGATGGGGTATAATTTCAGAAAGGGCAAAGCTAGAGTGCAAAATAGAAAACAAATTCAAGTGCTCAACAAAATAATGAATGATCAGTCACTCTCATGTCGTATTAGAAAACACAGAATTCCACAGAATAAACTCCGGCGTTAAAGATGCTGCTGTTGGCAAAAGGGGAGGGGGAGCCGGGGCAGAGAGTCACTTTTGCTTGCAGAATTTTGATCTCTGCTATCGCACAGTTCAGGCCTCTGAATGTTCAGATGCCCATATATGAAAGCCACGTGACACAAGATGAATGCGCAGTGAGCAGCTACTACTGCTATAAACATATGCAAACCCAGCGGTCAACCCTTCCTTCTGGAAAACAGCGTTCTGCATTACGAACTGTAAAGCAAGTCGGGCAGGCCACAGTGTATTCCTGTATCAGGTCAGGTTTAAAAGCAAAAAAAATTGAATAATTATTCCTTTTATATACATATCAAGCCACATCACTGTCACCTTTACTACTGTTATCTTTAACTTACACTTTCAGAAAATCTTTGGTACCCGTACTCAAGACAAGGTGAGGATTCTCCAGTTCGCACCAGTGGCATCTTTTATCTTTCACTTATCAGAAGACTAACACCTAGTCTTCCTATTATTTCAGCTGAGTTTACTAGCTTACTGTGACAGTTACTTTTCTTCCTCTCTTCTCTACTTTTCCATTAGAAGGCACTGCACTTCTTTTGATCTGCCTGTTTAATTATAATCTATGTTGCTTCACAGCCTGCTGTGGATAGCAAACAATAGCAATGTGAGTTCAGCACTCGGTCCTGGGATTGTTAAACTACTGGTTTTACCTATAACATAAAGACAATGCCATCTGCCCTTTGGAGTGTGTCTCCTTTTTTTCCCTACCTGTTACAGCAATACACAGGCAGAAAAAGAGGTCTGAAACAAAACCAGCATGTTAAAAGAAGTCAAAGAGGAAATCCTGTAAATGCCACAATTTGGTTATTTATTAATGAACGTCCTAAAAAAGAGGTCTAATATACAGAAACAAATAATATGTAACATGCATATATTAACATACAGAAAGAAAAGGGAGAAAAGGGGCAGAAGAAAGTAAAAAGATATAGTAATCTTACGTATAGAAAACCAGCAGTGACTAAAGTCCCTTGAACAAAACCAGCATGAAAGAAGGAAATGAAATGACACAGATGCCAGTCCACCTTTTTTTGTACAATGAAAGATCCAACTTTTTTGTAGATAGCCATCTCCTTGCTGCCATGACTTTCACACTGAATAATCAGAGTTAAACTCTACAAGTAAGGAAGACTGATCTCCCGCATGAAGAACTGTTCACTAAAAGAAGTGTAGGAAAACTCATGCAAGACAGAGCTTTCTTTCATATACCTTAAGTTCAATAGCTGGATGTTTTTCTCTATTTAAAAGAACAGGAACTGTTCACTTTGGAAAGCTAATCCATAACATGTATAAAGGAGAAAATGAAAATTACAAGTCATTCCCATGTTAGTTTGCATCTGGAGCCCACGCTAGTACCAGTACGAAAGCAGCCACTTTTGCCAGGAGCTGAACTCTGTTGCAGCTGCAGTATACTGCTTATAGGTAATAACACCTTCTTACTTACAGCTGCTTAGTTAGAAATCATTTACAGGGCAGAGTACGACAATCATTGTGTTTGTTGTACTTACCTTGCAATGACAGCATGAAGAACATGCATCCCATCTGGCTAAGTGACTATGAACTACATGAAGATTTGCATAAGAACAAGATTTCCAATTTTCCTATGAAAACAGGGAAAAGCAAGAAGCTTTTTTTCTTTAAGGTCTCATCGTTAGTGTTACTGTGGATACTATTTTAAGAAGCACTAAATATTCTGTCCTTTTGCTGAAGTGAGGAGAAGAGCCATACTTTGACCTTCTAAATCAGCACATTTCAACATATTTAATCATAACCTAGGCTCAAGTTATCTTCCTTTTGAGTAAAAATATAAAATAAAACCCTTATTTTCCAAAGTCCTTCTAAAATGCTCTCTTGGACATAAGATGCAAAAAAAACCCTCACTCAAATTAGCTCAAAAGTTAAAGCTAGTTAGGGATTGCTACTTGCAAATAAGAAAAATGGGGTACTGGGCACAAGATCTTCAGTAGGAACCCTTAAATTAGACCTATTTTCTGCAGATATGTAGAACAGTGTAACTTTTACACATTTTAATCTAAAGATGATATATGTAAGGTCCTATTAAGTTTCTAAGGAATAAAGGAAAAAAATTACACTTTGCCCAGCAACTAGCATAAGCAGGCAGGATTATGTAAAATAATAATAATAAATAGTAATAATAATTAACAAAATAATCAAAAGACTAGTGTCCTTCAAACCTTCCCAAATTTTAATTACTATTTCTCTCCTTCATAATTTATTTGTACTAAACTGAAGTGGCAACTTTAGAAATAAAAGACTTCTGTTTTCTTCATGGAAAACCAAATATGCCTCATCATGTGGTTACCTGCCAGGCAACCTGCAGGAAAGGTAGAACTCTTCAGTCTCCTTTCTAAGTCATTGCACAGCCTCTGAAAAACGGCAGAAACAGTGCCAGGTAGTAACAACTGACCGAAGCAGAATTTCAGGCTGTATTTTGGTTTTGTTTGGTTGGCATTTTTTTTCTCCTGCAGTGTGAAGAAGAGCTCTTGTACGAATATAATTATCAGCTTCTTTCAGTTCGTGCCAAAATGCAACAGCCACAAATTAGAATAAGCCACTGTGTCCCCTCCATTGTGACGACTTGTAATAAAAGCAGGCTTTGATGCCTATCTTTGGATGTCAAATATGCTTTGCTGTAGCATACCCCACAGAATATTTATCCCCTAAACAGCAGTGCATTTGCAACATGCAATGTGTTTGAAAACTCTTATACAAGCTTTTGAAAAAATTATCATCAGCTCATTGTATCATGAGTTTTGATCTTTAAAATCTCTGCGCATACAGGCTATTCAGAAAAACATCTTGCAGGATAAATGAGCAGTAAACTACTGTTCTAAGGTACAACTCAATACCAACTACTGCAAACAATCTGTCCTGCATACATACAAAAGTGAACAGGGACAACAGGTATTTGTGGACCTGTTGAACTAAATGCATTAATTAGTCTAATGCTTACAATGTAGAAATATTATATCAGCTCTAAAACCCAACCTTGCATTTCATTTTTATAAATTACATGTGTGCCCGAAAAAAAAAATAGGTCAAACACAGTAAAACTCCCTTGTAGTATTTCACTAACACTGGTGACAAACATCAAAACTAGACCATCAAAACAGTAGACATGACTGATCTTCTAAATGCCGCTTAAGTGAAGGAGTCTTGACAGTGAGTTTGCGCCACTACACTCACGCTAATGGCAAACCATGACACATGAATCTGTAAGTATCACAGTAAGCACATTAATTTCATGATGGTCAAACCTATACTCCTTTGCAGGTGCCAATTAAATTCCTAAGACCTGTCATTTTTGCACCTGACATACGCATGTAGTTGAAAAGAGATGGTGTAAGCAATCAGAATTCAGGAACTCAGTCTAGATTACAAAATACTGAGTAGTAACAGCCAAATCCACTGAAAGGTACATGTCAATGTGTATCAGCCCTTGGGGGGATCCACACATGAAGTCTGTTCTGAGAAGCTGCTCTGGATCCTCCTCACCAGAAAAAATTACGGAAATTAAATTAGACGTGCAAGGATGAGTATGGAATACGAAAACCAGCATACAGAGGGACAAGTTCAGTCAAGGAAACATTTGCTTATGTATTAAATAACTACTATTACCACTGGAGTTTCACACGCATATCTGTGTCTTTAACTGGACAATAATTTTAAGTTCCAAATTAAAAAAAAAAAGGTAGGTTTTCTTTCTACTTCTCAGCAACCAAGTTGCTTCCAGAAACTTTAGCTAAATAATTTATAAAACTTCTGTTTTTCTGTGAATGAAAACACAGTATTTATAGGGCTCTGTTAAAAGAAAAATTACAACAAAAAGTGCTGCAACCAGGGCATCAACAACTGAATGGGATTAGATCCAATTAATTTAGTAATTCAGAGGCATTCCTACTTCAGTGCCTATGCAGAGGTCTTCACAAGAAAGCTCACAGCAACGTTAAGGGGCTGCTTTTCAAATGTACCAAAAAGAAAAACAAAACAAACCACACTGTTCAGACCGCAGTGTCAAATTATGTCACTCTGTTCATCCAGCATCAGGATGCAAAGGATCTCACCGAATTAGGAAACATGAAAATTATAACTCTTTAAAATGATGTTGATGAAATTTATGATAATTCTGCAGACTAGCTTATGATATGGTAGCATGTCTCAAGGGAAGACAGTACAGAGCACCAAAGTATGAAGCAACATTGTGTATTTGATAATACTGCGATTCGGTGCAAATTATGGGAAGATTCACTGCTTTCAGATATATACTGCTGTTTTTACACTTACAGCATTGAGATTAAAAAAAAATCCATTAAAAAAGTCAGATATATACTTGCTGGTGAAGGATGGATTCTTAAGCTAATATTCCTTCCACAGAGGTACCAATGTCCATTCCCTAAACAATTGCTAATCTCAATTACTTGATGATAAGGTCAGGTAGCGTCACAAGTACTGGCAGAACCTCAGATCTACATTGGCCTGCTGCAAACAGAACATCAATTTTTCAGGAGCTATTTATTTTTCTGAATGGGTGGAGCCACCTTGTGAACATTTTACAAAAGAAGGGTCCCTCAGTCATGAAAGCGAAATGAACCTTGGAGCACAGCAAAGTCCTCTCACTCTGCGTTGAGGCTGCCTACCTATATAGCACTAGAATTGAGGAAAGACTCAGAAGCACAGGGTAACATCTCTTCTTACTCACCAGAACTTTATTAAAAACTTCTAGGCAGTGACCTTTGAGCAAAAAATAAATTAAACAGGTATGACATTAACAGGGTGCTATATTTATTTACTGCTCTTGATTCTACTAATTATTATGTTTTCTTAATATCTTGTTGAGTTACACAGCGGTGGTTACCAACTCTTTTCTAGAGAGTTTGTGAGAGGATGAACTTTTGTGACAGGAAATATAGTCATCTATGAAATCACACAGGCTACTTTTCTGAAAATATTATGTACCTTTTACATATCAATATATATCTATAGGCTTGGAGTAGGAACAGGTGAAATTAAAGGATCACTCAAGGCTAATCACAAAATACTGTACTGGATCACTTGCTCAAAGCAGACAGAAGAACTTCTGTTCACAGGACTAGTTCTTTCGTCTTCGTTAAGTCCTTCTTCCATTGTCAGGGACACTGGCCTTTGCCTTTTGGGACAGCACTGATCCGCTCAAGGGACAGAACCTCTGCTTTGCAAAATATTTGCCTATCTTACGCACTTTCATTAAGGAAATACTCCTGCTAGGTCAGTATTCCTCCGGCTATGAAAGTAACTCATATTACAACCTAGACTTCAGTGAAAAGCTAGTCAGAAAAGCAAATTTCAGGCTAATCTTTCTTAAGAACATGAACTCCACAAGATAGAGGTCATAACACTAGGTATATGTGTGAGGCTTAAACCATTGAAATTTAGACATACCTCAGTAAATTAATGAAACGGATGCATGATCTAGATTTGCTTTACACTTCACATTTGAAGTCAGAGACTGAAATTTTATGTTTTGATACATGTCCAGCAAAAGCATTTACATGCCAAGAAAGATTGTCTCTTCTATTTCCACAAACACTTCATAAACCAACTACAATAAAGCCAAATATCAACTTCCAACACCACCAGAGGATGGGGACTAGATGGCACTGTTTTCTTCTAATGCAAGCATGTATCTTTAAGAAAATATCAAACTGTAATACTAAATGAAATATATATTAGTCTTTTCAACAATGCTTTTTTGATGCTTTTTCAGGACAGCGGGTAGAAGTGTTAAGCTCTTTAAACCAGTATTCTCAATCTGCTTTTTTTAAGTTTCTTGCTGTGTTAACCTTGTCACACTCTTGTTCCAACAGAGCATAAGGGATAAGCAAATAAAGACAAATTGTTTATTTGATTAAGTCCCCCTGAACACTTTTAGATATTATGCATTAGCACTTAGATATGTTATTAACTACGACCGCTGTAATCCTATAACGTGAAGCAAAAAAAATGACAGCACACCTTAAAGCACACAAAGCTCTTCAGATACCACAAAATATAGCTTCTACCAGCACACCAAACTAAATAATTGAGCTGAAACTGGCATGTACATGGAATTTCTGCATAAAAGAGTAAAAAAAAAAAAAAAAAAAAAAAAAAATTTAGTAATAAATCTAAAAAA
>Ga0181612_163176_pt1 | contig 11525 bp, 8 predicted proteins | sample HoacroProtozoa21_FD_119630 | JGI IMG/M metagenome (GOLD analysis project Ga0181612, IMG submission 119630) | Hoatzin crop microbial communities from Cojedes, Venezuel. Combined Assembly of Gp0051906, Gp0051904, Gp0051908
CGGCTCTTTAACGTAGTTTTCTTAAAGCATGAGCACAAACTCTCTGACAAAATGTATTTTTGGTATAACCTCTCTCTCCAGTGAACAACATTAAGCTATCACTATTATTTTTCCTGCACAAAAAGGTTTGTCAAAATCAGGATGATATTTCCACTTCACCTTTTGGCATTTTAGAGTTTATTTTGTTCAGACAGTACCTCAAAGCTTTTCATTCTTCCTCTCTGGCAGGACTAATCACCACCAAAGAGGGAAAAGAAACACTACACGCTATTCAATACAGCATGCAGACGCTATAACCCTCCTACTTAACTTCAAACACAAGTACTAGAAGTTGATGAGGCCAGTCATGCTTAACCACTGCCTTGAACTAGGTCCTCATCACTTTAACCAAAACCTTTTGATTCCCCTTTTCTCTACTGATGTTTGACATCGGGGACATCTCACCTGAGAAGTCAGTCGTACTTGATTTCATACCCCATAGGGTTCAGCACTCAGAGTCAGCACGCAGTTAACAGAGATGTCCCTGATGGCTGCTTGTTGGGTTGAGCAAACTCAACCTCAACCCCAGAAAGGCACATCCAGTATCACCCTCTGGCTTGCTCAAGCCTCCCCAGACCAGCCCCCCCACAGTGGAGCAGCTTTCGCTAGGAGACATCCTTGTGAACGTTCCCTTGATGTGCTATTTTTGAGGTGGACACTCAGGAAGGCCAACTTGTCCCTCTGCTCCAGCCTTCCTGGGCACCTATGCAGGATGCCTGCAAGACACACGTGGGGCCGTAATTAGACAGCCCAGTGGTAGTATCACGTTTGGGGTAGGAATGTTGCTGTTGCTGAATGTTTCAATCTGCACAATTGTGCTGACATTTCTGAACTGTAAAAGCCCTCTGGCAGGCATCTACAGAGGAAACCTTTAAAATTGATCAAGTTTAGCACAAAAATTGTTGGCTAAGCCTCCATCCGTCCCTCTGCTCCTCAACCCCTTGACACAGCTTACAGCAAAAGACTTTTCCTTCCCTTTCATATGGCTTTTAACAGCAATTCAAGCCCATTGATCCAGGACTCTGAGTCAGTGTATTACAATGCAAGATAATTCAGCTCTCTGACAGTCAGTTTTGTTTAATTTCATTTTACTCCATAGTAAAACAGGATTGGAAGGAGGGAGGGCTAGGGGAAAAATTGGCAACATACTGCCTAAGTGCTCAGGAAAACAGAAAAATGTCACTCAAAGGAAAGTATAAAATACTTCCACTTGGCACATGCTGCTATACCACAATTGCTATAACACAGGTATCTGTATGCTTATATATACCTCCTCTGTGCCTCCCAACTTCAATCTCTGTTCCACTGAAAGATTTCAGAAGGCAGGTGGATAAACAGAGGAATAAATAAGCCTTAATGACACCTGAGCAAAGCTTGCCAGTGAATAGCATGAAACAGTGGAGTTTATGCCACCTCCTAGCTAGGGTTAAGACTAGGCTTGAAAACTCATTACACTCACCATTTACACCAAGTAACCTTTCTTTCTGTGGCTGGAAGAAAACTACTCATTCGCTTTATAACCTAACAAATCCCTTCATAATTTAAAACCGTTTGCAACGAGGTTTTTATCTGTTGGTTAGTTTAACTTTACTCCATTGTTTGCTTTAGTCCAGCTACAACTAGGCCAGCATTTCCAATCACATAGGTAGGGGAGAAGTTTACACTTAGAAGAGTAAGATCATTAACAGCATAAGGTGGTTGAAAGGGAGGGCATAATTGGTTTCACTCACCTAGAGGGAAGATCAGCTTGTAAGAGAAACAACACCTAATTAAGAAGGTTTGCACTGTTTTCTTTTTAATAATGTCCTCCCTCCACCACCAGCATTTTTACAGTACCCATCACAGCAGCTTCTGGACTCTGGCTTAGCCACGCGTATTTTGCAGATGCACAGGAGCTGACAGCATCAGACTCATTCATGGACAGACAGAAGCAAGAGTCTGGTGAGACACTAAACAATAGGAAAAAAAATAATAGTCTGCATTTTAATTTAAAAAAAACCCCAAGCCTAGACAGAGCCAACAGATCTCAACAGTTACATTTGTTCACATTAACAATTTGATTCCTGATCCATATTTTTATTGGTGGCTAAGCATCTGGGTGCCAGGACCAGCTGGAAAGCACAACCAGTTTGTCACCTGCCTGGCCATGCACAGGCAAAGGCAGGTCACACAGCGGACAAGCAAGTGACAGCACTGTCCCAGGCACTACCCTGGACCAACACAGAGCAGAGCCAGGCAGGAGGTTTACCTGCACTTCAAAGATCACCGGCAGACATTCCCCAAGGAGTCATGTGCTTCCACCAGCATGTGCTGATGACAAAGGGAAGGGCTGGGGTCAGCATGTACCCTCAAACACAGCTCCATATAGCAGGTTGTTAGGAAGGGAACAATATATGTGTCAGAGAGGAGGAGAAAGGTCTTCCTGGCTGTTGCTGACGATAAATGACCAAAGCAGAGGAACACAGCCATTTCGCAAACTGCTGAACAGCTTAAGCAGAGGCCCCAGACCTGCCTGTGACATTCCAGAGGCGATGGCAGACTTTGCAAGCTCCTCCAAACGCTTTTCTCAACCATTAACATCCTCCACGGGCTGCCCAGGCTGAGCTGCCACCAACTGGCACCCATCCACTGCATTACCTCTGGCAAACCTGGAAAGCACTCCACCTGGAGCCACGAACCCCACATCCTGGGCATATTTTTGGTACTGGGGCCTCTTGCACCCCATAATCTCCCAGCAATGGGGCTGGGAAGGGGGTGTCAATACTTCTGAATGGCAAACATCACTTGCAGCTGTGGCTGGCACCTTGTCGCAAGCAGGAGTGCTCCCATGCCATGCCTACCACGCCCACCTGGGCTTGCAGGCAACTCTGCAGCACCCAAAAGCTACCAGAGGGGCTCACAAGGTTCAGCAGGACCAGCAAGAAGGACAGACCCCTGCCTTACATCATGAGGAGGACTGGTGCAGCCCATAGGCATAGAGAAGCTGCCCCCACATGACCCCCTCAGCACTCTGCTCTGCCTAACGAAGGGCGGCTTCACTGCAACCACAAAAATGGGATAGCAAGCAAAAAGGAAATTACTGATCTCGAGCATGTGCATGGGTCTGGGTTACTCTAAATAATTTAAGTCAGGCTTCTTTTATCTCTCTCCTGCTCCAGAGATGCTGCCACTGCCACGCACATGAATTGGACAGGCTTCCTGGGCAGCTGGAGGTGGGGTGCCTCCCGTACAATGGAAGCTGAAAGGGAAATACTAAAAGACTATCTGAAGAGACTCCTTAATCATGCTGGACTGCAAATCTTTACCTCTCACCTGCATGTGTGATACAGCTGAGCGATGCTCCCCCCAACTGAAGGCATGCAGGCAGAGGCTGCGGGAGAGCTGCAGAAGCTCTTGGACACTGCCAACGCAACAAAGGGGAAGCCCCAGGCTGGGATCCATCCCCATGTTCTCCTGGAGTCCCGGAGGTGGAGCCTCTCCAAACTGCCCATACATGGGTACGTGTACAATGGTGAAGAGCCTCTTCATACCACCTGCTAGTCGCTCCACACAAACGACAGTGCCCGTTTTATACAGCAAATGGATCGCAGGGATGTGGTCACAAGGGAACATAGCTGCTCCTGCCTTCAGTGGCTTTGGCAGCACTCTCAAGAGCAGCCCTGCAGCAGCTAGGATGTGACAAGCAGCTCGGTACCATCCCCAGCAGGCCCATGCTCCCTTGGAAAAGGCCCTCATCCCCAGTCCTCCTCCATTACCACCTCCCCAAAAAACCACTCCCCGGGGGGGTCGTACAGCACCTGGCCCCCAGAAATGCACAGAAGGGCCACTTTACAGTCCATTCCTGCACCAAAACAGGAGCCTGCATTTCCACAGCACGCGACTCTCCTCCTAAACAGAAGTGGTTATTTCCAACTGTATCTTTCATACAAAGCCACTAAAAATATTTGCTAAATTAATGGGGCAATAGCTAATGTACATATATTTGGTTACGGTTTGGCAAACCCAGCTTCAGGATTAATTGTATATTAATTCTCTTCCTTGTTTGTTTTGCAGAAGAGAAAAATGTAATTCAAGCAGAAGAGTATCAGCTTGCAGAGTCTTTAAGTTTCTCTCAGCTGCAAGCAAAGCCCAAATCCATGGCAGAGCTGATCTGGGCTGCTTGCTGCTGTTGCATTGCTGGTAGGGAAAGGACGAGAGAGGAAAGAGGTTGCAGTTGCGCAAGTGGGGTTTTCAGTTTACATCAGGGAGGGGAGCTTGGTAGTGTGTACAGAACAGAAAGGAGCCTCCTAGCCCAGTTGTTCCGCCTGTTGCAATGCCCTGGACAGCTATAAAAATAAAAGAACAGGGCTAGGAGGAGTGTGAAACTCGAGTCAAAATCTGGCTGTGGGGAGCTAGCAAAAGCATTTACTGCTCAGAGAGAAGAAGCCAGCAGGGTGGTAAAAAATTGTAAAAAAAAAAAAAAAAAAATGCTCTGCAAGAGCCGGACAGAAATAGCTGGGTGGCAAGCAGGAGCAGGACCGCCATGGCAGGGCAAGGAGGACATGGGAGGTAGGGAGGGGTCTCGGGGTCACCCCTCCATGCTCTGCAGCTCCACCGAGGTCTGGTGGGAGGGAGCAGCTGAGGTAGCGCAGGAGCAGCACGGCAGGCGGCTGTCAGCTACCCGGGACTATTTGTGTCCCTGCGTAGGCAAGCGTGGCCAGGCGCTGGGGGAAAACGTTGGCAGAAGGGTGGGGAGGGAGGCAGATGAGAGGCTGGTGGCCACGCAGGCAGCTTTTTGAGGGGAAGGAAGGGGAGGAGTGAGTAGGGTCCCTATGCTGCCGTGTTGCATCTAGCAGAGGAGACACACCAGCAGCAGATAGAGGCTGATACCAAAGAGGCCTTGGCAACGGCACTAATCTAGTGGTACCACGTCCTGAATCTACCAAAAATGGGCTGGAACCTGTTGAAAGCGGGGTTTTGAGCATCCGAGGAAGAGAGGCAGAGAGGTCACTAAGGACATACCTGCATTACAGATGCCTGACTGGGATAGCACAAGAAAGCAGAGAGACCCGGATGTAACATGAGAGGGAAAAGCAACCGAAACACAAAAATAACGTAACACCTCCAAACACATTTAGGCCAGAAAGCACTGTCTGCCTTTTACTTACTAGCTGAGAGGCTCTGGGCATGGTGGGGTCGGGATGGAGCTGGGTGAGATTATGTTAGGGACTACACGGCACGTGACATTGGCCTTTAACAGCAGGGACCAGGCACCAACCACCCAGGCGCTGTCCCACACACACATCAAGGGATGAGAGCAATGTGAACACCTATTTACCATAACAGCGCCTGGCACTCAGCTACTCACCGCAACCGCAGCACAGGCTTGCCATTTCACTACTCGCTTCTGAACACAGGACAGGTCTGCAAGGTCCCACAAATCCAGGCCGTTCCTCATTTTGGCAATCAACCTCACCTTGGCCTTTTTGAGACCAGTTTAAACCAGTGGGATTATTTTAAGCTACCGTTTCTGCAAAAGTGACGTGAAAGGGCAGAAGCAGTGGTCCTCCCGGAGGAGCGCCATATCACCTATGCTTTTTGCAGGTAACCTCTGCTCCCACTCCACCTGCTGAGTCTGGGAACCAACTTGCTTTGAACACAGCTCAGGTTCATACAGCACAGTTGGTGGCTGATCACAGCTGGTGTGTAACATTTTGCCCACACCAGAAGCACGGCCCTGGCATGCCGCTGGCCTCTTGTAACCCACCCAGCACAGCAGCTGATATTATCACTGTGTGTGCAGGACTCCCTAGCCAGGTTTAAGCAGCCAGTTGGAGGTGTCCTCTTTCCACCTGGATTTCCGTGGCATGCACAGCCCTGCCCCTGCCCCTCACACCACTACTTGCACACCATTCGTCTCTTTACGCTTCATTTACTAATGGGTAAGGTACTAGGAGGGCAGTTACAAATAAAAACACACAGATATTTGATTTCCAGGTCTGTAATTACCTGGAGACTGCTTTGCCTCTTGCCAGCCAAGGACACCACTTGCTGGCGAGGCTCTCCTGATGCAACTCACTGTGGGACAAATGCTTACAGGGCAGCTTTGCCTAGCAAACTCCCCCTCCCCAAAATCCCTGTGCTGGTGTAGGGCTGGACTGCAGTGCTTTCCAGGAACTTCTGGGCAAAACATCCCTCCACATAGGCACAGCCACTCTGTAGCCTTTCATTCTGGGTACTCCCAACAGGCACCACTCCACATCCAGCTCCCTTTCTGCTGAGCTGGGACCTTACTGAAGCCTGTCAGCTGGGTATTAGGATACCATTTTGCTGCAGAAGAGGGTGCAGGGCAGTGCTGCCAGGCCTTCAGGAGCCATACATATCATCATAGTGATCTGCCGAGCAAACTGGAGAAGGCAACACCCTCCTGTCTCTGCACTCCCCGACACATCTGTTCAGACTGCAGGCTCTCTCCGTGCCCACGTCTCTGCCAAGATCTGTTGCCGGAGCTTTCAGAAGGGTCTGCTTAGTCCCATTTTGCTAAAAAAGACCAAAAAGCTTTTTTCAAAAAAAATAGATTACTTTTTTTTTTTTCTCCCCCAACCAGAAGCAGCTCCAAATGTCTAGCGGCCAGGCAGCATTGTTTGCAACCAGCTCTTCCCACTGCTGCTCTGGCAGTCCTGCCCCCTCGGAGGGGGTCTGTCTGACCCTGTCTTCCTCCAAGGTTATAACACATCCAGAAGCAAAAAATACATAAAACCCAAACCCCCAAATTCCACCCGCCATGACATATAAACACGATTGTAAGGAAAGCGATAAGCGTGGGCTGGCGCAGGTTTTCACTGAGCACGCAGTTATGTATGCTGACAAAGTGAAGATGGGGGCTGTATGTCTTTGCAGTAACTGCAGCGGCTGTAAAGCTGCCTGCCATGAAACGCCCACCCTGTTAAATGGCAGGCAGAGCGCTGCCAGTGTACCTGTGGCTGAGGGTGCTACAGAGATAGTATAGAGGTAAACGAAAAAAAGAATTTATAAAGCAGTGGTAGATGATTTTCAAAGGCTGTTGATTGCGGTTAGAAATAAGCTTCATAATCATTTGGAAGAGTTATTGCAGGGAACAGTGCAGAACTCTGGTCATGTCTTCAAAAATAAATAATCTGAATTGGTTAAATAAAATCAAGGCATAAGAAGACAATTTACTGTGAATTGCTAAAAGCCTAGGGATTAGTCAAAGATAACTCTTGTTTACCAGATGTGTTTAACAGAACAAGAGTGCTTGCAGAAGACTGTTTTGTGGTATACTAACTGTGTATCTTATTGCAAAAATTGAATACGGAGATTCTATTAAGAAATAAGAACTGTCCACAATACAAACTGTCAGCTTTGCCAAGTGAAACTAAAACAGGTTGCCACTTCTGAAACCAAGCAGTCGTTTCCAATATGAACCAATGCACGATCTGAGCTTTTCTCAATATTATTTTCTGAAATCCAAAGCAGGGAAAATAATCTCAGCTCTAGGCTTGATGAGACTGAAGGCACGCACCAGCTCAACCAGCTGATCTAGTTCCACGGAGCAAGTCCTAGCGCAAAAGCCTGACCTGTGCAATTAGTTGAAGGATGGTGGTGGGTTGGAAAGCAGTGGGAGACGGAGCCCGACCTCTTCCCACCGTCACAGCCAACTTGCTGGGTGAGCCTGGGTGCAACAGGGACAAGAGAGCTCTCAATGCCCGTTTCCCACCCCATTATTTGTCCTGCCCAGTTCAGTGATGCTCTCGGAAACAGCAAGTGCCCTTCCCTACTGCAGCACCTATGCCAGCGGAGAGCCTGCCATGGCCATGACAGGGAGGTCTTACTCCCATAAAAATGTGCTACATTCACCTAAGCCTCATATCACTGCCAAAGCTCACAGTGGTTGGACTCCAAAGACTGAAATTACCTCAGCATACATTTTTTGTGGGTAGGTTGAGACTCAGAAGAGTAACAAAGACAACCAGGTATCAGCCCATAGTCAGAAACATCTTGCTTTTCCCAGCACTCAAGCCTAGACACATTGTTTTCCTCCTACTGAGTGCTCCTTTCCTCTGCCAGGACTCACATTGCAAATGCGGTGCAATGTGAAGCACTGCACCTGCGGTGCAGGGAAGCACTGAGCAGCAGGAACAGAGCTGATGGAGCTGGAGGGTAGCACACGCAGAGCACAACTTCACACTGCAATTGCTCACCCTTGTTTTGGCCACCCACAGGCAAGCAATACCAAGACTATAACACAACCAAAAGCAACAATAAAACGCATAAAATGAAAACAGAAGATTTGTACTCCTGTTCTGCACACATACAAGAACACTAGGAAAAAACCCACTGGTATGTGCAAACTCTTCTCACATAAATGAAGCTCCCCGTGATCTCAAAGCCATGCACTCATTTGCAGGCCTGGAAGTTTAAGTGGTTGAGCACTTCATTGAGGTGATAGAAAGCCCTTTTTATTCTTAACCAGCAGATATCCAGAGAGCTAACTCATAGACATAAAGCAAATCTACTTAGGGAATAAATGTCTAAATAAAGATGAGAGATGGGATGCTGATCTTTTAATGTTCCTCTGCAGGGTAAAGAAAATTATGAGGTTTTTTCACTTCAATTCATTTATGGTATTCGTGTGTTATTGCAAGATAAAAAAGCCCAGCATGCCTAGCTCACTAGGTCTTTCCCTCTGTCCTGGAGTGAGAGGCTACCCAGCTAAGCTGAACACTAATGAGAAGGCAGGCGGGCACACAATGCCATGGTACTCACCAGCAAGGCATACAGAAAACCCAGGAGTGTGTCAGCTGCGTACCTGAAGTCCATTTAGTGGCGAAAGATGGCAATTATTGCAACAAGACTAAGGAAAATTGGAGCAAGTTGGAGAAGCATCACCTTGCACAAGTTCACCGTATTTAAGTCTGAGAGAGACAAATAGCCTTTCTTTTAGTTATCTCCAATCTGCCACCTTCATTTGGCCATTAAAAATATTTTTAAAATGATAAGACAAGTAATACTGCCTAACTAATGAATGTCGAATTATCGGTGTAAATATGCCAACATTTAATTATTTGCGTCCCAAAGAACATGTTCTCCTCTGTTTGGTTTTCTGTTTTAATGACTACAATTTATCATATTAACTAGACTTCCAGTTTGCTGGGGTTTGTTTCAAGTTCTGCTTTTTGCTGAGACATCTGCGAGAGGGCAGACACAGGTAAGAGAAGTAATAAAACTAATAAAAAAGTGATAGTAGCTGTCACCAAAAAGCACAAGTGACCGAACCACCTTCATTTACTACACAGGCCCCTTCATTCTTGCTTTCTATTGCTGATTTTACTGCTCACTTTCCACTAATATTTTACTCTACTTATGGCAGCTCTCTGCAAGTAATGTTAACTCCCTAATTTCCAAATAATTTGCTTTTCCTACCTACTAGCAGGCAGTGTAAGAAGGAAGGAAAGCCGAAGTGGAAGAACCATCCATGATGAATTCAAGCCATGCATGATGGCACAGCCAAGGGTTTCAGGAGGCATTGGAAACCCTGGCAATGCTTGAATCAGTGCAGGGACCCTGCCTGTGCAGGAAGTATCTATCTGCCGTCTGTCTAACATGGTGGGAAACATTAGTCCAGCTGCACCAAGGCTGTATCTATTTCACAGTACAAGCATATGTGTTTTCCCCACCTGTCACAACTGTGAAATGTATAGATAGCATTTACTTCCTAGGCATTCGTCGCTCAAATTAACAGGCAACCTGTTAGTCTGAGTGCAATTAGCACCCCAAACTTTACTCCAGACATATCTGGTTGCTCAGTTTTGCTTGCAGATCTTTTAGCAGCCTGGTGTATGCTTTGAGTAAATATAGGCCAAAGTATAGAGTGGAAATCCTGTGAAATCCCCAACAAATTTAACATGAAGCAAAGCTAAACACACTGTTGGACAATCTGCTTTGCCTTTGTTAGAACTTGTAATCGAAAGTTCACATTTTTACAAACTAAATTGAGCACTAGGTTCACCCAAGACCTGGTAAACCGAATGACTGAGTGTAACACAACCTGCTGGGGCTGACTCCTGCTGCCCTCTTCCTGCTGCCGGATTTAAACTTCACTGCTCCCGCTACGTGCTTTTTATAAAAATGCTAGTTACATACAGACACTCATCTTGAAACGTGACATTAGTGTTTTGCAGAAATATATGTGAGCGATGCCATATGATGCAAGCACTGTAAACCCTTATCTGTGTCATGGCTCGACTTCTTCTCTTGGAGAGTACGACCAGCAGAGCGTGCAACCACCCTGCCATGGGCTGCCATTTCTACCACAGTCCTCACACCTACATACCAGTTTCTTCCATATTGGAGCCACATCATCTGCAGCATCCTCAGATGCCCATCTGAGTACACTGGATCACTCCTTTACTGGAATATTTCTTCAAACACAATTAGTTTTGGAATGCCAAATAATGGTGGGCTTAAATTCTTTTAATTCTGCATTCAACTTTCCCTCCTTGTGGTTGCTAGCACGTTAACAGGGAATGCACAAATCACACTGAAATGATCCTTCACAAACCCAAAAGCATGATATCACTCAAAATCTAGACTAAGGCGGGCTGAGGGAGCACACACCCCGGACTCCACGGTGGCAGGACAGGCTTCATCTATCACAGACTACCCCTGGATGCTGGAGATTCAGTTAGGCTTATAACTCCAGTCTCATACATACAAAGCGTTTTATGTTCGTTCCATAATCAACTTTTCTTTTCTTAAATGCCCCACAAATGTTGCCCAGAGTTCTCCCCTAGCTTAGTCTACCAATCAGTCACTTTATTAAGATTAGCTTCTCCAAGCTTCCAGTGCTTATCTGCCCAATTCTCTGACCTTCCTAAACCCTACCCTACTTGCTCCATACCTGCTGGCAACACATACTGATAGAGACCCGCAAGGTGTCACCTTCCTGCGTAGTGACATGGCTTTCTCCTCCGAGTCCTGGACAAATCTAAACGACGCATACTCAGTGCATCTGTCACAGCAATGCCATTGGTCTTGTTCTCTGCACATCTGTGACATTTTGTTATATTACATAATATTATGTTGCAGTGGAGCTGGTGGGCAAGAGACTTGCCCTTCTCCAGCCCAGCTCCCATAGATACTCCCCTAAACACAGAAGACGGAGGGAAGGAAAAAAGATTGCTTACTCGCAGGAAGGAGAGGTCTCGGTTGTGCTCAATGCTGGTGATTTCCAGGTTGCCCATAACTACCTCACAGTTCTCATAGTACTTGCGCAGGGCCCGATACTGCTGTTCCAGGTCAGAGAGGGAGCTCAGCTTGTTCTCGGTGCCAGCACACACTGCAAGAAACCACAGGACAAACAATCAGGAGTGTGGAAGAGGATCACAGGAGCAGAGAAGGAAATGCAGTCTGTATACAGGGATACAGGTAATTGTAACAAAAATCCTGAATTATTCATGTGATTGGGTCCTGCAAAAAAAACCCCA
>Ga0181612_108305_pt1 | contig 11523 bp, 7 predicted proteins | sample HoacroProtozoa21_FD_119630 | JGI IMG/M metagenome (GOLD analysis project Ga0181612, IMG submission 119630) | Hoatzin crop microbial communities from Cojedes, Venezuel. Combined Assembly of Gp0051906, Gp0051904, Gp0051908
AACTTGCTTTTTCTTATTTTATGTCTGGTTTTGCGGCTCAGACCATTCAGCCATCATAACAAGGTCGCATGGACACATGGTGGATGTTATAAGTAGAGCCATGAAAGTCTAGCCACTTACCTGAAATGAACTAACACATAAGTGTTGATTGTTTAAAAAACTCACAGCAAAAATAAAAAACATGGGAACAGCAGCACTGGTTCAGGTCAGGGATTCTTTTTGCCTATATCACTTCTATAATGGTGACCATGAAAGATGCTTAGGGAACAGCTAAAGGAGAGCAAGCTAGAAATAATCTATTGTATAATTAAACTGTACAGAAGGTGCGACTACCCTAAGTAATATCTATGGATGTGAGTGGTCCTATATAAGTATTAAACTCAACCTGCAAGTTAGACTCTCACTTACTGCCTTAACAAAGACTGCCTCAGTGGTAGCATATTCTGGAAAATAAAATCAATTAATCAAAATAAAAATGTCTTTGACAGCATTGCTAACCAATGCCACCAATGGATCAGATCTTCTGCACACCCTAAGAAAGAGTATTATGAACAAGATTCTTATAAGTTCAGAGGTACTTAGTCAAAATCTGCCATCCAACAGGAGAGCGGTGGTAATAATTCAGGGATCCAAAGCTGTGTTTGCTGCTATGGATGTGTGCAACTGCTTCTCTGTACATGCATAGATGTCCTTAAATATCAGGAGCAACAGCTTCTGATGAGTGTGAACTAAGAAGGGATGACATCCATGCAGTCTTGTGTTGTCATGATGTATTGATTAAAGCAGTAACAGTAATTTCCATTTCTACTGCCTTTTCGTTACATGACTTTCACAAGCTTTAATTTGTTAACCTGTACAACAGCTCTGTGAGGGTGCCTATGTAAGAACAAGTCTGCATCTAGTTCTGTCGCTGTCGCCATTCTCACTCTTCCTCTGTCTCTATGCCTTGCTTAAAAGTGTGGCTCTGCAGCACTTACTCTGACTAAGTAATAATTAGGAATACAGGTATTCATCCTAGGACAACATCAAGCATATCAATGTTTGGCAGACACTGAGTTTCTATTCTGCAGAGCTAAACTGGCTTCTCTGGGGCAGAAACCTCATCTAGGTTCTCTGCTCCTCTGCACTCCATCAGCCAAGCACAGATGAAACAGCTCCACTCCGCTTTCACTGTGAAGTGCTTATGTTACAAACTTGTTTACTTTTATACTGTTTCTACTTCTGCCTGGGAACACTATGCGATACCACAATATAGAAAATGAAAACAACGCTACAGAATTGATACCACTGTCATGTCTTCAAGAGACTTTTCAATGAAATTCATGGTAATATAGTGTGTAAAACAATAGAACCATATCTATAATATTAAAATATGCATAATGTTTTAAAAAATGCTCTGTTCTTATGCAGCTCATAAAATAGGGGCTGATTTATTACAGTGCAGTGAGTGTGGCTTGTATCCCACTCATTAGTATCACTTCATCCCCCACAGCACACTACATGCATTGACTTCCTAGCCCTCCCCTCTCCATCTTTCCTAATTCAGGACAGGGATCTGCTGATCCCTGACTGCAGCATTGTTTTATAGATTTTTAAGGCTGAAAAGGATCATTCTACTATTCAATATTAGACAGCTAGGATTTCATTTAGGCTAGTGCTTACAAGGTTACTACTTGCTAGAGATCCTCGCCCTCAGAAAATGTGTAAACACAGATGAAAAAAAAAAAACTCAATTCAGTTGGAATAAAACCTCAGTTTGGTTATTTAAATTGGTCTACAGTCCTTCTCACTAATTAAATAGCTTTCAGGGGCAAAGTTTTATCCCAAGAGCAAAAGGAATGGAATCGGAAACCCACTCATATTATTAGAGGTTTTGTACAATTAATATCCTCTGCTTGGTAGTAACATATATTTTTCATTGAAAAGACAAAGAAAGTTCGGGACAGAAATTGCAGTCCTTCATCTATTACAACTCAGAATATCACCTTAAAACAAATTAAAAAAAAATTACTCCTTCCAAGTTGTCTTGAGTGGGATTTCCACAAGCAAATTCGCCTGCCTTTATGTGTGTGTGTATAAGCGAGAGAATCACTAAATCAGTGTATCACTTGCAACTTCTGCTCAAACAAGGCTTGTGCCTAGGACAAGTAGATGAGCTTTTACACACATTCTGTAACTGAATATACAGGATGGCTTCTTCTGGTGCAAATCCTTACTAACACGTTATGCTGTGATGTTCACAGAAGGTTGGTGCATGAGAAAGAAGGGTCTTCTGATTGCTCATGGCCATTTACCCGGGCTTCATGTTTGTTGAATGACTGAATGTCTGTTACTTCTTTCTAGTGGTCCCTTTTTTCTGGACATCAGTACCATATAAAGCACAATTTCTAAGGACCTTGTGTTGTAGTGTCCGAGCAAGTCATTTGTAGTGCACAAAATTTGACTGGTTCTGGCCATCAAGCAGGTAAAACTGTGCCCTACTTAGGCCCATCTAAGGTAGCTCTCTTTCAATGAGCTACATCAAATTAAATCCTGCAATGCCATATAAAAACCCTCTTAATCCACAGTTTTCCCACAGAACATCTTCCCTGAAGACACTTGTTTCCTTTTTTTAAGAACAGAAGGAATTGTAGTAGCTCAGATCCACCTATATATATATATATATATATATATGTGGCAAGTGTTGGTTTCTCCTGAGTGACTATTCTATGATTATGTAAAAATACATTTATCTCTTGAGCACTGTTGATGTTAGTGCACCTACCTAAGGAAACTTAAACGATGAATTATCATTTGCAAGGTATTACGAGATGAAGAACACAAGTGCTAAATGTATGATGATGATGATGATGATGATGATGACAATGATGATGATGATGATGAGTGACGGCACTGTTTACATCACTGAGTCATACTGCATTTCTGATAGGTTTAAAAGACACATCAGATGTAGCTGGTGAAGTACTGTAAAAAAGAGAGTGCCGAAACACTATAATCATGGACCTTACAGTATTTTCAGTATTTGTGGAGAGTCAGAAAAAAAACAACTGGAAAAAAAAATCAGATAGGTTGGCACATCTATATGTTTACAGAATGTGGCTGGATTTCCTTTTTGTTTTTTTCCTTTTTCCCCTGTCCTGTCCTGTCCTGTCCTGTCCTGTCCTCTCCTCTCCTCTCCTCTCCTCTCCCTTGCTTTTTTCCTTTCCTTCTTCCTTTCCCCTTTCCTTTCTTTTCTTCAGCAGTGTATGTATCAAAGAAAGTGTATCTCACACTTGTCACCCCTTGCATGCACGCACACACACAACTCCTCCCCGCCAAATAAACAGAGTTGCTTACATAAAAAGTGTTCAAGAAAAAGGCTGCTCTTGCCTGAAGCAGAGGCCAGATGCTTTGACTTCCAGCTTTCTTCCATCAAAGCTGTGCAGTTTCGAAATTAAAATCTACAGCAATAATGAAACATATTAAAATGCATGCAAAGTCTTGAGGGCTTATAATATGCTAAAAACTGGCAATGCATGTTTACATCCATATATCAACTTGGATGTGCTGAAAAGATTTAAAGTGTAAAATATGCAAATATGTGTCATATTGTCACACTTGGTCTCCCTAATGGAACTCCCTTTCATCTCAACTCTCCTTAATTTCATGAATATTGCATGCCCCTCACACCTTTTACTCCTGCTGTTGCTAGGCTGAGAAGATTATGAAAATATGTTAATAGTAACTTTCATCAAATTAAAGTTATAATATTCTAAATAATAAAAAAAGTCCTTTACAATAAAGATTGTCAAATTTTTTTAAACTATTTTGTTTTCCACTGGAAGCTCAGGTAACTCCTGGCCAATTAAATTAATAAGGAAATAGTAGGGAAATAATAAAAAGATTTGCATGTAATAACTCTGCAAATATTTGTGTGTAAGTGTGCGCAAATATCTGCGCGCGTACACGTAAATGTGATAAACATCTTGGGTAGATGTATTTGGAAAAAAAACCTGGCAATTTTGACATACTTTCGTTTAGACACCATATTTTATTTGATTTACCAGGTCTGCTAAAAGTAATTTTAAAATTTTCCTCACACTCACTATACAGCCAAATTCTTCTGAAGTTTTCAGAAATCAGCACTTTTTTGATCAACAGAGTTCTTTGGACATTTGGGGCCAAAAAAATGGAGACAAAATGTAATCTAAAAAAGGATTTTAAAGAAAATCTGTGTATTTTTAAACTGCATGCATTATTTCTAGTGGATTGTAGATATGTTCTTGGCCTTTGAGTTAAATTCTTCAGCTTAATTCGAAACTTTTCCTGTGTATTACCCTTTTGTTTTTAAAAGCATTCATTAAATAAACCCCATTGTTGTATTTTCAGGTTTTAAAGGAAAAGATATAAAGAGAGGAGAGGAGATCAGAGCTCACAAGAAAACAGTTGAAGTTGATGTAGACATCATACAGGCAATGACTTAGCACCATTTTAACAAAGTCACGGTATGTCTTAAGAAACCATGTACTGTCTGTGGGTATTCAGTCTTGGTCTCCAAGATACATGGGGAATCATATTTTTATTGGAGAAATCACTGTGGGTGGGAACAGACAACTACAGCTGGCCACAGAAACATGTGGACACCACTGGGGGAAAAGAGGGGAGGTGAGTTTCAGAAGTGGATGTCAAAACAGGTTGCTAATGCAGCACTTAGTAGGCTGTCACGAGCACATATCTGCAGGGTGCCCCTTGCAGAAGAGGGGCTGAGGAAAAGGCCTAGACCCAGCTGGCTTCAGCGATAGCATATGTCCACTCCTGTGTAAGGAGATGACTTCCTGAGAACACCACTCCTTGTAAAACCAAAGCAACACAGTAGATGTCTTCGCCTTTGTAGCATTCATCCAGACACACTTTTGAAAACCATCAATTCACAAAGATGTCAACTGCAATGGGCTAATATTGTAAAGAGTAAAAGGTCTGTCTGATTACCATTTCCTTTGTTTCAAATCATGGGAAAAAAACTACAGATAGTTTTCTAAGCATGTCTGCTGCAGCCTTCCTACAGAGGCAGAGGTCTCACCTGAAATGGGTCTTTATTCAAAGAAGAAATTGAAGCTCCACCTCAGTTTGTTTGTCTAGATGATAGGCTGGGTCAGACTCTGGCAGAAAGACACACAGAGGTTTAATTGTGTCAAACATCTTTCAGAAGCATTCCCTACTTCATCATGGCACTACCACGGTTGCTGTCGACAGAAGGCATGGTGAAACCTCTCTGTAATAATCATGTAACTTTCTAAAACTGTTCCTTTTATTATCTGTCCCAAGCTCATCTATTTTTAACTGCTGAGATTTATTATAAATGGAAAAGCACAGCTTATAAGGTCAGGTAACCCTTGATTACAGTTACTGTAAATCAACCTAGATTCATTTTAATGAGACATATTTTTTTTTTTTTTTCATGCTAAAGAGTTTCTCAAAGGATTATCTTTTTCATTGATTGGTGCATGATCATTTTTTGGTTTCTTTTTCCCACAGATTTCAGTCAATGAATTTTCATTTCTTATTTTGAGAAACTCTGACAGTTTTAGTTTTGCTCATTTTTAAGCAGAACCACTGGAAATCCAAATCGAGCTGTAGCTGTTTAAACAGAAACTTTAGATTAAACAAGAGAACACATCCTTCTGATAGCTCTGAAATTCTCTTGCAGGTTTGGGATACGCAGGGTAGCTTACGTAAATAAAGCCATATGGACTAGACGCTGAAAGTATTTTAAGCACTTCTGTTGCACTTTAAATGGTGTTTACTCTGTATCAATTCACAAAAATCCTACCTGGCAATGGCTTAGGTATCTCAAACTGCAGACACTGGTTGAAATAAAGGTCCCCAAAATGCATGTGTCCAGAGACAGTACTGCCCAAGCACTGTACATATAACTCACTGTTGGGTTCTAACAAAAGAATAAAGGTTCTGACAGTCACTATGTCTCCTCTTAAGTTCCCTGGAAAAGGTCTGTCGCTCACTTTCCAGCAGGGATCCAGTGGTGACACTGCTTAGTGGAAAAACACAGTTGGACAAGGATTTAACCCCAGGACTCAACATTCAAATGAAGTCTTTCTTTCTGACCAGTAGAACCACGTCTGCTTTCTCAAGCTACCTTTAATCGTATGTATCTTACAGTTACAGCTAAAAAGCAGGCCTGTGTCAACTGAAAGGACAAAAAGTAGCCTTTCTTCCTCTCTGATCTACCACTTCACATCCATCCTTTTGAGGGTCAGCACTCACTGCCAGCTCGAATCTCCCTGTGTTGCTGTAAACTGCAGTCCATTTCTGATGTTCTAGTTAAATACAAACTACTGACACAGCAAACAAAAACTGCCTGTCTATTTCTCTCCCCATTAATGCCCTCTTCTGTTTATCTGTATGCAGCAAATCCGACATTTGAAAATATGTGTGATTAGATGGCATATGTACTCCTTTAAGAGACTTTATTTCTTAGTAAGGCTTCTTAAGAGTCTATTTCTTTTAATTTTTCATAAAGTGAAGCCTATGAAAAATTTAAATGAAATAATTTAGTAGTGATTGCTCCATAAACACAACACAAACTCCTTTAAATTTCTAATTATATAGGTGCTCACCTTTTTAAGTGGTTCTGAATGAGAATAGCTAAGTGCAACCACAGTCCTTTCAGATGGATGGGATGTAAAACCAAGGGCTTGACTCTTTTTTGGTCATTAGAAATCTATGGCTTCACCCCACCATCCACCCATGCAAGTACAGGGTGGATAGCTAGCTGATGTGGCTAAATTCCAAATGGAATAATTACATTCTGGACTCTTAGAATGCTTCCTTCAGTTTCAGTTGCAGACAATATTCTTCTTCGCTTTCTCCTGTCCAACGACGTGCTTCTCTGCTGCCCACTGTTAAAAAGCTGCAACATTCTACCCTGGAGTTAGTGGCATTACACTGATTGTTAAAATAATAATAGACTAGCGCTTAAACACTTAGAGGAGAGTATATAAGAGAAGCTGACTACTTTATAGGCTGCTAATAGATATTAAGGTATGGTATCATCGTCATTATGACGGATCTGTACAGAGATGTGTAAGAAGACGGTTCCACCAGAGTCAAAAAAGCTGTGCTAATCTACACCCTCTAGAAGACTATTCAAAATTAATGAGTAGATTCAGAAACGCAAGACTGATCATGATTTTTATGAAACATAGATTGGGACCAACTCCATCAAGGTAAACTGGTTTAATAGATGGTAAATAAGATCAAAAGCAGACTACTACCTTCAGGCACAAGACTCTCTTACCTAACTTTAGGAATGCACTTAAATTTGTTTTTTGTGAAGGAGAAACTTGCTCAAATAGAGAAACTAATTTCAACTTCTGTGTGAGAGCCAAACTCTTTTTAACAGGATTGAACATCTCAGATAAGAAGTGATGTTCTTTTAAACAAAAACTCACAGCAAAGTTTCAGCGTATTTCTGAATTTGAACACAAATGCGTGCTTTCTATCAGTCTGACAGTGTACTCAGCAGCACATCCTTTATCATTCTTTTTGAGTGCGTTCTGTGTTCCTGAGAATAATTTCTCTTTTACTAACGTGTATATAAAGAGAAAATGCTTGTCATAATTTTTGTACTAAACCAAACAAAAAGGAGATAAATAACCTCAGCTCAGATTTAGCAAACATACGTTCCAACATATTTTTCTATTATTCAAAGATCTTGATCTTTAACATGTATTTCCTGCTATAGCATAAGACTGTTACCTCTTGCTCCTCATGGACTACGGAGAGTAATTCATTCCTCCTTCCCTTACAATGTACCTTTGCATATTTGTAGACAGATATTTTATGTCTTCCCTCAATATACTTTTTGCCAGAATGAACATGACCAGCTCTGTTAACCTTTTCTGAAACAGGCACCATTATTTTCCAGTCCTTTTTATGATTCTCTTGCTTTTCTCTGAATTCTTTCCAATCAGTCTTTTCCAGCATGGCTTTGGTTTCCTAGAAAATGAAGCGGGAGAAAGAGAGAGGAAGAAAGGGACAAGTCAGCATTTGCAAGTTCAAAAGTGAAGTTCCTTGCAATTTAGTTGTATATGTTCAATGTGTCCAACAAGTTCAGGAATTACTGTTTATGAAAATTGAACTGATGTGGCTGACTGAAATCAGCATTGTGGCAAGAGGCAATGATCATCCAAATGGATTCAAAATATGCAGATATATTTTATCTAGGCCATTTTTTTTCATTATCCAATCTACATAATGTTTCTCATAAGGCATGTGAAGTTTTGATCTTACAAAGCTTTACACACATGATTGAGTAGCCATGTTCATCTTCTTGAGACTATTTCCTCCACCACATGAGGAAGCCTGTGAATGTTCCTGGACTGATATAACATCCAAGACAGTACTGCATTGAAAATATTATTTTCCTTGTATCCTCCTGACGACTTGTTGCTGTACTGCTCCATATACAGTATTCCCTAAAGCTGTATTTACTTCAAGTAGTTCACGCTTTTATGTCTTATTTATCTTTAAACAAATATATTCATTGCTTTCATGGCATTCCTTCACATATCAAGACTGTATTATATTTTATTTGCAGCTGAGAACCTTGGAAGATATTAATTATCTCTAGAGAAACTTAATGCATTCTGTTCCCTGAATTGCTAGCTAAAGCACAGGACCTCAGGGAAGTTGCCTGTGAAGTTTGCATTGACAGCAAGTGCCAGGAACAGTCAAGCTCGGTCCACAATTCTAACTGTGTGGGCTTATGTCAAACAATAACTCTGTGTGTATATAATTATTCAATTTGCATGTGTAACCCTCCTAATACTTGCAAATTAGGCATGCTACTCTATCCACAAACTAGTCAAATATGGTTTTACACTCACCTACCTAAAATCAGGCATCTAATTGTAATAATTATACTATTACTATGATTCCACTCTCACTTGTAAGAGTCTAGATTGCACTTTTTCATTCAATGACAATTCTCAAAAACTCTGTAAAAGTCTTTCAAGTTTGAGTACAATCAGGTGCTCTGTCTTTAGTTTCTTTCTCTGCATTTTAGATGCACTATGAAAACAGCAAATAAAATTCTGTTTAAGGTGTGATTGAAACTATCACTTGCTAGACTATTTGCTTCTTTCTGTATTGTCTGGCCTAAGCCAGAAGAAAATTAAAATACATAATTATGTTATGCGCTGAGCTTTTAGTTATCAAACCCCCCAAATCAATGTATTCATACTTTTTTCTTTGCTTTCTGTAATCCTGTCTGCTGGACCTGTGAAAATAGACTAGAACATTTCAGCTTCTGTTTACACTCATAATCCTTCTCATTCTTATTCAGAGCACTCATGCTGATGGAAAGCCCATTGAAGTCCAGGGAAAGATTTCCTTTGACATCAGTGATGGCTGGATCAGCACAGAAGTTTCCCAGACTGCAAACAAGTCATCCTCCTTCTGCTCCTGAAAGATGGAAAAACTTTTTTTTTTTTTTTTTTGTGCTTTTGGGCAAACAAGAGGATTCCCATGCATTTGAGGTGAAATGTTAATTAACATAGTACCAAACAAGGCAAAATTGTTGACCTGTAGTTTCATTGATATGCTTCCTTCAAATCCCAGAATATAACTGCACTTTTCAAGTGCATTTGGACCTTCTTAAGCAGGGCTTAAAAATAGTTGCTAAAGGTTCCCTTACACTTCTTCTGGCAGACGCTTTAACAGTGTAGATTAAATATCATCAGGCCTTGCTGATTTGACAATGTGCAGGTTATCCCAACATTCTTTAACCTGGGCTATCCTAAATCTGGCTTGTGACCTCTTTCTTGCCTTGTTAACTATCACTGCCGTAAGTACCTTGTTATATCACCCTTTCCAGTAAAAGCTAAAGCAACACACCCATAAAGATTTTCAGCCTTCTCCTTACCGTCTACAGTCTGCTTCTTCCTCCTCTTCTAAGTAGCAGACTTAACATTTTCTTTTGTCCGTGCTTCATTTCTTAGACTCTTTGAAAACTTCTACTTGACCATTTTACATCCTTTGCTAATAGTACCTCATTTTGTGCCTTTGACTTTCTGACTTCTGCTCTTACATGTCCTTACTTTTCTCCTATAAGGGACCCTGTGTCAGAGACTGTGAACCAATTTCCACTGTGCTGTTTTACATTTGAATGGAATGTTAATATTTAAACAGAAAAGTTCTTCTAGTGGTTGTTAAATCAGTATTAAATGACAGCCAGAGTGAGTGTTCAGGGAATAGAAGGGCCCACTAACTTACAGTCTCAGGTAAATTGCATTGGGACCCAAAAGCTTTTCAGAATGAAGATATCATACTTAATTAAAGATTTTCGTAGTTTTCTTTTTCTATTTTCTCTAGAGACAGCTTTATTGTCACCTTTTCTGCTCTTTAATAAATTTTTTAAAAAGTAATTTTGCTTTATTTTTCTGTTAAAATAATGTGGTTGAAAACAACATATAAATAGATAAATTTATATTTTTTCATTCTCACCTTTTTTAATCTTACTTTTAGAGCTTCTATTCAGATACTGAGAACTTCAAAAACTGATAAGAAATATAATTTGGAGAGATTTTGGCTGCCACAAAAAAAGATGTGATTTCCAGTTCTAGGAGAGAGATAAAATGTTTTGTGCTTTTCTAGGGCTAGACCGTCATATTTAAAATCCCCGTGTTTTTCAGCATAACATAAAAAGATCATTTTCAATTCAAAAAAAGTAATCAGAAACAAAGAGTTTCCCAGAGGTCTGTAGGGAAATAAGTAATTTTCTCTTCTAAGACTTGGTTTGCAGACATTTGAAAATCAAGGGCAGTGTCACAGCCTTTTCCTTTCACATTTCAAGCTATATTACCCTTTGGTTATTAATAGTTTAACCTAAGCCGTTGATATCACCTTTTGCTTGTTATATTTCCACATCTCCACAATCAAGTATAGAGGTGTAGATGCTTGGGAGTAGGGGATTATTCCACCTGTTGTAGTAATCAACTTCAACTTACTTGCACCAATCCTTTACGGTCTGATATCTCCCTTCTAGTGAAAGTCAATTTGTGTTTTCTGATGGTTATTGCGATGGAAGGACCAAAATGCACTTCTCAGTTTAGCAATACACACTGCTGACCATAACATCTCTGCTCTGAAAACCCTAACTAACAGAGATATACACTGTAGTGGAAACTTTGGAGTACAGGGATCTATGGCTGCACATCCAGGGATGTAAGCTTCATTTGGGTTGCAAGAGTGCTGACATAACATAAAGTGAGTTGTTTCCTTCCTTTACTCTAGATCTAGAAGATTTTATTGAAGTTTCTGGTGCAAGACTAACAGATGAAACACATGGTTGGTACTGCCTCAAGTAAGGGGACCACTGTCACATCTGGATTGGTGTGCGCTTTCAATCAGATTTGTAATTATATTTAAATACCTGAGGCTATATATGGATAACTAACAATGTCTAAAATTGTCTGAGCAGGTAAAGTATCTATTTTCTCTTAAAATAAGTTCATCTACAAGTTC
>Ga0181612_119966_pt1 | contig 11523 bp, 7 predicted proteins | sample HoacroProtozoa21_FD_119630 | JGI IMG/M metagenome (GOLD analysis project Ga0181612, IMG submission 119630) | Hoatzin crop microbial communities from Cojedes, Venezuel. Combined Assembly of Gp0051906, Gp0051904, Gp0051908
GGTTTAGCACAACTTTTGTCCACTTTTTTTTTTTTTTTTTTTTTTTTTTTTTTTTTTTTTTGGCTTTACATTACATCCTAGCTGGTTCATTATAGCTTTCATTTTACTTCAAAAATATCACACAATAAAGCACTCTTTTGTAAGGCTTTAAAAACATGACCTCTGAATGAGGTATTTCTTTCTCTATGGAAGTATTTAAGTTATTTCACACACCCCCCTTAGAGACTTTGCAATAAGATGGTGCTACAGGGGAGAAGAAGGGAGAGAATTGGTAAACGGGAATAGAGAGATGAGCTTTCAGAGGTTGTTGCAAGTCACAGATTCCAGCAATTTTCATGAATATCACATACACCATAGCTATTCTTTCAGAAGAGAATTACATGTTTTCACATCACACCTGAAAAGGGATGGTTGTTCAAACAAACAGGGAGATGGGCAGGATTCTGGTATGACAGGTCTGTCAGATCTGACATAGACAGTCTGAGACCTGTGTGGCTGAGTCCAGCCTGAAATTTCTCTGCAGCAGCATAAATACTGAGCAGCACTGCCGTGTCTCTTCCACACTGTGCTGTCACCAAACCAGGATGGTTACTCATCTTTAGAGATCAATGCTGTAGCACAAAACAGAGGCTCATATCTGAGGTGCCCTACGAGAAGGCATCTCCTCCACCCTGGAGCTTGTGGTCAGTCACTGTCTATCATGAGGCCCAAATGCTGTTGTGCCTCCTAAAGCTTTGGGCTGAAAGCTTTGGGTTAGGTCATTACCAGGAGCCTACTGCTAAGGGAGTATTTTGTAGAGGAAAAGCAGGGAAAGAAAGGTCTGTCTCTGGAGAGGGGTCATGAATGGTCTGGATCTAGTTTCTACCCCAGTCCTTCGTACCACATTGGATGCAGCAATGGGATCCCATTGCAACAAATTGAGGTCCAAAAGACAGCAGACCTGGACCAGGCTGTGATATTTCACAATCCTGATTTGTATGGAGCCTGACACAACAGGTGGTGCCTGCGTGAGATTTTACAGTGAGCATTATATAATAATGAAGTATTAATCACACGTGACTAACAACTAGATATTTCTTGCTAGAATAGGATGCAGATTAATTTATTGTAGTTGAAGAAGTGTTATTTTCAATATATACACTAAAATAGGTTGTATAACTACTCTCTATTAGCATCAGTTAACTGCATATGACAACTGAATAAGCTGAAGTTATAATAAAATATCCATGAACGGTTTTCTTTTTGTAGCCCACAGATTTTGAGTCCTGTACATGGAATGCCTTTATTCCAGTTGCTTCATTTTTGCATTCATCAGCAGTTCTGACAATTCAAAAACTATTTCAGTTTGGCACAAAACTCAGTTAGTTTGAACAATTGTTTAGAAAAAGGTCAGGTCAGATGTGGTTTTGATTTCAGACTTCACAGCTGTATAGCAAAAAAAAGAATTTTGAAATAAAGGATTGTTTCAACCTGAATTGTCCAAATGTTTAATTCAAAAATGAAGACACTGGCAGAAGGTTCTTGAAGGAAATTATTTTGACGAGAAGTTAAGCAACAATTCCATATTTTCATAAGTCCACTTGATGGCACCTTTTTGTCTAACAATAATTTTCCCTGTTTTGATCCCAAAGCCACACTCTTAGGACCTGACTCAACAAAACAAATAAATTCCACTGGAGTCTGTGGAACTTGAGAAAGCATTTGAAGTCTTGAACATGCTAAGTTCCTGGCCTGGTTCATTCTAAACCTCATTCTTTAAAAATCTACTCCCTCTTAATTAATTTGATTAAGTAGTGTTTTGTCTGAGACACCCTCCATTGTGAAGAAAAGGAAAGTAAGAAGAGCTAGTTGGCAGTTAGACTAATGATAATTTCTCTAATACCCTGCCAGGGTCCAGTAAAATACTACTCGCATTAAAATAAAAGTTATATTTCCCTAATCTTTCAGAGATGTGTGATTCTTTCAAAGTGATATTCAAATCAAAGACTGATTACTGTCCTGAGACTCAGCCCATTTGTTCTAAGAGGTATGTTTGAATTCCAGTGAAGAAAAAGGAGAATTAACTGCAAGTCTGTCTAACATGCTTTTGTATCATATCCTTTCCACAATTTCATTTGATTTCTTTAATAATAAAAATGAACTTAGGTGTGCCTTTTGAATATGCTCACTCATTAGGCAGCCAAGTACTGCATTGGAAGCAATGTTTGCATGTTATTTTACCTGCGTAAGAAAGCCAGAGACAATAATCCCAGCCTCACTGTGTAATACAGAGAACTGAACAATGAACCCATAAGCATCCTCACTTAGTTGCACTTCTGATGTATGTGCTGATCGCAGGGAAGCCTTGCAAAGGGCCTCCAGAGAGAGAGAGAAATCAATGCCAGGGTGCTAGGAGAGCAAGGGGCAGCCAGCAATGGTGGTGCTATACAGGAGGTGTCCGGGGAGCCTGGGCAGCAGCGGTGCCCTGCAGACTGCCTGGCTGCCATCACGGGGAGTGAAGGCAGTGGTTCAGCTTTTGTATTCAAGACCCGCCTGGACAAGGTCCTGTGCAGCCTGCTTTAGGTGACCCTGCTTCGGCAGGGGGATTGGACTAGATGATCCCAAGAGGCCCCCTCCAACCCCGAACATTCTGTGATTCTGTATATTTACCTTTGACTACACCACTGCATGGGCCAGAGCTGGAAAACAGAAGCAATAGTCTTTCCCTTGAGAGATCAGTGGAAAGGGCAGGTATTAATCCCAGTAGCAGACAATTTAGATGTCCAAAGATTGTAATGTTTTGACACACAATGTTTTCTTTTATGTTGGATGGCTTTAGCCTGCAGTTTTACATCTAAGAAATTACTCTGGGCAGAGCCTGGGCGTGTACAGGTCACTCCTAGAAAGACCACTATCATGAGAGCTGCTGGGCTGTGCTTTGGTTTCATGGAGTTGGTAAGCCAATATCTGGTGATTTCCCACGTGATTATGGCTAAGGATGTCAAACTAGATTCTGTGTCTACACCAGGGCAGACACCAGCTAGGCATGTTTCACAGTCCTCACCTCCCTGCCAATGTAGTTACCTCTAACAATTTACTCCAGTGTCACCAAAACCAATGAGCATTGTGTATTGACTTTAGCACAGACAGGATCAGACTTTACATCATCTTACTGCCTATAATCTACCTTACAAGCTAAAGAATTTAAAAAAAAAAAAAAATCGAATCAATGACAAACCCCTTGTTGACTCTGGAGGCATGGGAACAAGCCTGTGGTGTCAAAAGCCAGCAGGATGCTTTCTGGCTAGGAAGAGCTAAACAGAATTGCTTGTCACTCAGTGAGCAGTAGAAAAGCAGGATTCCACTGTGGCTACTAGACAGCATCTTACAAGCTGAACGTGCAATTGAATCAATACTTGCAGTTTTACACTCTTACAGATGCAGTGGGGAAAAAAAAGTTTGTATTCTGATCAGAATATCTGGTGGCTCAACAAAGACCACTGAAACAAATGGAAAAAAAGAGGCATTTAAGAACACATTGGGTGACAGTGGGTATCTTCCCTTCAGGTAGGAAATGCTTCTACGAAAGTGACTTTAAGATTAATTAGGTCATCATAAAAGTCTGCAAGGTACATTCACCGAGTTAGCAATTCGCACGAAGCAGTCTCTTGAAATATCTAGCAAAACTTTAAAAAGAAAAATCACTTGCTGGGTGTATCCTTGCAGATTAAATAGCCTTGGTGGAAGGAACAGTATTTCAAAACTTTGAATCAGCCTTATTGCAAGCAGCGAATGAGGAAAAATCCTCCCACATCCCGAACTTTAAGCATATGCAGAAGCTCTGTTTCGGTCAGTGAGAAGCAATTCTGACCCAAGTCCTGCCCTTCAAGCAGTTCAAGCCCTTCAGAGAACAAGGCTCCCAGTGACACCAGGGTTTGCCCTCTGGAGGGAGATAAGCCGGGTCTCCAAGCCACTTCTGGCTCAGTGCAGAGGAAGGAGGCTATGGCACGCTCGGACTGTTGCAGACTGCAGGAAGCGGCGTGGGACTCAGCTTACAGCCAGCCCAGTGCCAGTGAGCCAAAATGGGGCGCGTTCGTCTTGTTTATCCGATATTCTGTGCAACTAAGACTGGTGCCTCCCTAGCTGCATGTCTGTTGGTGACTGCGAGCAGGTTACAGCAGGCACCCAGCAGTGCACTTAAGCACATGCTTAGACTTCTCTCTAGTAAATCCGACCCTTGAGCGTGCTGCTAAACCCTACTTGCTGTTTTGCATGTCTCTACAAATCCCTCTGGCAGGTGAATGAACCCCTTTTCGTTAGGAGCACTGGATTCAGAAGCAGTGGTTTGGACTAGGCTGCTACTCCCATGGGCTCTCAGCGAGAAGGACCAGGAGGAGTCACCTGAGAGATGCTGGGAGAGCAGCAGAAAGCAAATACTATGTACAAGAGCAAAAGGGATGGTGCACCTTCTTCAAGTACTGTGACACAGGGTCATCTTGGGGCTCTGTGAAGCACTGCTGCATGATGTCCAATTGCCTTAGGCGCAGATATACTCACGTTATTTTCTTAGGCATATCCCATTTTCAAAATTGACTTGCAGTGAAAGGCTTCTACAGTAGCTATGTGATTTTTGAAGATGTAGTCTGAGACTTCCTTCATCATTTCTGAAAATCTTACATGGACTGAATTGCTCTTGAGTACGTGAGTGTGGGAAACTGGACACCGCTCCCCTGAGATGCAGGTCAGCGCCTTACGTGGGCACAAGCACAGGGATCCTGCTCCACACTCAGCAAGGCGCTGCCCACCTCAGAGGAGAACCTTTGCAGTTTGAAGCATGTCTGGTTTGGCTACAACAAGCAAAATGTGCAACTCCTTAGTGCTCGACACTGTTTGCAGAGTATCTGGCAGTCCCTAGCATTTCACAGCAGCTGAGAGCTCGTCTCAGGGAGCAAGCGACTCCAGTGATACCAATGCTTGAGTTATTTCCAGGAAAAAAAACGTTTTTTAAAGCACTGATTAAAAGCAGATTTGTGTTCCTAAAACTAACTCATCCTAAAGATCAGGAAAAAAACAACTGCCATAGATAGAAAACTCTGACAATATTGCAGAACAAAGTGAGAGCGTATGAGTGATTAAACGTTCACTACTTCAGTTATGGGCTTTCCTTCTTGATAAGCATGGGAAGCAGCAGCAAAGCATCTCCCTTGTGCAGTGCCGTGCCACACAATGTGGAAATGCCTTCAGCAGAAGGGTGCAGTGATTTGTCCTGAGTGGGTACCCACGTACTGCAGTAAAATAAATACCGAGTGGCAGAAAGAGAAAGCTGACGAATTTTTTTCTTACCGCCGCACCCCATATGTATATTTTCCTTTTGAACGTGCTGTTCCTGGTCAGGGCCAGCCCGGAGAGCCCATGTTGTGTGAAGTTCGTTTCCTTAGTTGAATCCATGGGCAAGACGCCAAGCCTCAGGTTCGTGTGTGTCTTCTCTCGAGTCTACTTGCCACGCATGCAGCTGCGAGCTACATGTTCTCTCCGCGCCACCAGCACAGACCTTCATCTTTGCAGTTTTGGTGGGGAGGAAGGCAGCCCTCTGCACCCCACGCTCCTCTCGTGGAGGAGGTGCAACTCTCAGGGAAGCCTTTGCAGCCACCACTGTGCATGTCAGCCTTGTGGCTGGTCCCACGCTCCCTCGGCTCCATGGGGAACGGCTCCGACACGCCTGCACGCCCCGAGAACAAGGATCTCCATGGAAGTTCCTCCAAGACAAGATACCAGGACCCTTGCTGGTTGCAGCAGATGGAAAGGAGGTGTAAGAGGAACATGCCCTTTGGAAAGCCCCCCCGTATTCAGGAGACACAAAGAGCCGTGGATCCCCCAAGGTCCACATTGTTATTAGGAAGGCCTACAACCTGCAGCGTGTCCCTGTATATCCACCTTACTTCCAGGGCCACAGGTCCTCTAAAACCCTGCTACCATGCAACCTTTCTCCAGGTGGTGTCCCCTGGCTTTCCCAAAGATCAGCAAAGCATCTTGGGCGAGAAGGTTCGTAGTCAGAAATCCGCTGCTCCAGGCTTCAGTGCTGAAATACACCATGAGCAAGGTGCCACTGCTTCTTCCATCTGTGTGATTCACCCGTGGCAGAGCCCAAGCACATTTAACACAAGTGATGAAAACTTAACCCTTAGCTAAGGAGAGCATGTGAGTGCTCTCTGTAGCAGCTGCTCCTGGTGATAGTTAGCATACCCTCAGGGATGAGGGCCCATCCATACCCAGTGCCTCGGTTGTTTGCATTACCAGCAGCAGCGCACACAAGCTGTCCTAGATGAGCCGGGATGCTGGGCAGCCTGGAGCACGCACCTTTCCCCAGCCGCTCTGTCTTAGGGCCGGAGCACACAATTTTCAGTTGGCCTGGCACTGCCTTACATTCCTTGGGAAGTTTTCTTCACTGTGCCACAGAGCCTTGTGCTGCAGCAGAAAGGAAAAAAAGAAAAATAAAGACCCGTGGTTTTACAGCCGCCCCAGGGAGGAGGCCGTTTCGCTCTCCTCAGCTGTGCCTTGCTGTGGCACGCTGACTTGATGAGATGGTAGAAGAAAAGGCAGGACAGCAGATGGGATTCAGTGCCGCATAGCGGATAGCTCATGGCGGGAAAACGACCTTCTGAGCAAGAAAGGCTGCAACGATTATAGGACTTGGAGTACGCAAAGGAAGGTGGACACAAGTGGGGATAGTGGGATGGAAGAGGAGAAAGAGGCAGTAACCAGGACACGAAATGCTGTGGGATTGGACAAGGCTTTTAGTTACAGGAGTAGAGAGAAAAGGCGACGCGTTACAGCCATGCTGGAAGAAACTGAAAGCTCCGGAGACAGAGGCAGAAATTCCCACAGGACTGGCTGGCTGGCAGTCCCCACGGACCGATGGTGTCTTGGTCCTAGATGTTCCACAAACTCATCACAAGGCAAGGTCTGCCCCAAAGATCGCCTGCTGCTCCAAGGGGGATAGCAAGTTTTCTTCGGTTACTCCTTGATACCCTTGCTCCACAGCTTGGCATCTCTCCCTGCACTGCAGCGGAGAAGGGATGCTCAACCTCCAGCCCAGCCAGAGAAGACCTTAAAGAAGAACCAGCATACCCCTCCATGGCGAAGAGAAATGGGCGTTGCACCAGTGGATGCCAGCACTGCGATCCAAGCGAAGACACAAACCTCTCGGTGTGGCACAGTAGGGCTGCTGGAGGAGTCTGAGCGAAGAGACAAGACTGGTTTTGGTGTGGGGCCCCAGGCAGCGGGTCGCTGTGGAGAGGCAGCTGTGGCCTCCAGCAACGAGGTGCCAAACAATTCCTGCTGCTCTTCCCAGATGCTGTGGGGGCAAAAAAAAGCCTTTGAGTGAAGAGTTAATTATGGGGATTGTATTCTACTTCCTACAATTAAGGGAACCCATCTATAGAGATTTTAATTAATGAAGATCTTATGGGGAGTTTCAGTTTGGCTGGAGGGTCTTACTGGGTGTGCTCTGTCTCTCTGGCATTTTCTGTAGTTGTGCGCTCATTAGCGTTTGCCATTAAAGATGATGTTAGACGGCAATAAATAAGGAATGGACAATACAATGATTTTCATACATAGCAGATGTCCGTATTTGCGTCTTCCCCTGACTCCCACCATCTTTCCCAAATTAATACAACTGCTAGTTACAAAAGTCTTCTTTAAAACAAAAAATAATAATGAGTGGATGGTACAATTCATGCGCTTGAAGCCATTTTAAAAAACTGAAATAAGGACATTTCACCCAGTATAATATATCCAATATAAACAGGCATAGGGTGGCTATTAATAAGAATAATCCAAATAAATCCCTTTTCTATCTAAAGTATTTCCATTCCATTGTTTTTCTATGTGTTACTGTTAAAAGTTATCCACATTTCTATTGATCTGTCTGTTTTTTCCCTGCTTCCTTTAGACATAGCCCCTCTTCTGAGACACACTATTTTTTTTCCTACTGAGTTTCTCCTAAAAGCACCTCAAAACTAGCAGTCTCAGGAAAAAGTAGCTTAAATCACATATGTCATGTTCAGTATGTGCTTAAGACACCCCAAGGCACTGAAGCTTGTGCAGCCACGAAGAGTGCGCAGCCAAAAGCCCAAACCACTGGCCACCATCTTCTCTTGCTGCCGGGGGGTCTTTGGACCTGACCTATGCTCACTCCTTCACTCATGAACTGACCAAGAGTTCCCTCACCGCTAGCTCCTGCTACAGACTACTGAGGTGTTGCTTGGTCTGAACTAATTCTTGCACATCCTTGGACACAGCTGAGCCTCCTTGAAGCTGGCTGAGGGCTGGGAGCTGCCAGGCTTGCTGGCCAGGCAGGGCTGGTAAAGCCCTGGTGTGACGGGGGGAGACCGAGCCCTCCTGGCCCACCTTGCCTGCAAAACGAAGCCCTGATGTAAAGGCAGAGCAGGCCACTGCCCGCGCTGCGAGCTGAAGGCAATGGCACAAATCACTTTGAGGCTGCGAGGTGGTCCCACAGATGCAGCTGGAGTAGGGTCTTCGCTCATATGTAGGTGCTTTGAATTTCCTGCTGCCTGGATTTCGCTTCAGTTCCTTCTAGTTTTTCCCCATTTTCAGAGACCATTTTTCATTCACTGTCTTTAACGAGACATTTAGTTCCACAGCAATATCCAACTCATCAATCTCTTCCCTTCAAGAGCACTGCTGCTTTTATTGATTCTCTATTCCTTTTATTATATACAAGGGCATACACACACACTCTTATATACGTGTGTACACAGCAGATTCCTTTCCTTTTGCCTGTCTTTTTGTTCTTTGCTGTGTTTCAGTTGTTTGTAACGTTCTTGTAATTACATGGCTGTTCATTACCTTATTGATTTATTGGGCCCTGAATGATGGCTCCTCTTCTGTTGCGGCTGCTTGAATTCTCCTAGTTGCTCTGAACACCCTCTCTTCTCATAGATGTCTCTCAGGAATAACATCAATCAGCTTTCCTGTCATTCCCTTTCTGGTGCTGCTCCTGCTCGGTAGCTGTTTGGTGGGATCTACTCACCCATGCATATTTTTCTGGTGAAATGCACCCTCCTGCAGTGGAGTATATCCATCCTGACCTCCAGAGAGTCAGTCTGAGCCAAACTTGAAGTCTAACCGCAGATTACCGCTTAAGAGGCTTTATAACATCTACCCTCCTAATGAGGTCTGCCACGTTGCTCAGAGTCCCGACAGATGGCTCGGCTTCCTCTCCTCTTCACGCTCATTCGGCTCCCACTGCAATCATCCCCAAACTTTCAAGCTTTACATACTGCCTATTCTCTGTCTCAATGCCTGGAACAAACCACAGTCTCCTTTACTACTCAGTCAAGTGTTACTGAAAACGCGGTAGATAGACAGACAAGATGCTATGCAAACCAGCAGGCCTTTGGGGGTTTGAGGCACTGAGTAATGCAGCTTCTCCTGTGGGAGCAGCGCAGAAAAACAAACCAGCTGTCTGGACTGAAATCATGAGCAATTAACAGCAGTTTCAATCAGCCAGAACAGAACTTTCTAAATATTTGCAAGTTACACCCTACCTATTTTCACACAAAGAGGGGCAACCCGTGAGAGACCTCTCCCTAGACAAGACGGACATCATCTGAGGGAATCCTGCAGGACAAGGGTTCAAGAGATATTTCAAAAAAATCTCTTCTTAATTAGAAACAGCCCAGCCTACTCTGCTGTGCGCAGACGGGCACAAGGACTACAGATAGAAATTAGAGAGGGAGATTGGAGGGAAACCCTGCCAGCGGGTTCTTGTTGCAAGGCAAGGCACTGCATGGCAAGGATCCCTGCGGGGAGAGATCCCACCCCTGCCCGCCTCCAGCATCCAGCAGAGACGCCGTGCTCGTCAGACTGCAGTTACCATCGAAGAAAAAAGGACCCATTCATCTATATTTGTCCTGGGAGAAGAGACTGGTTTGGAAACGAGTGTCCTTGCATACACAAAAGATTTCTTTGGGTGGGGGTGGGATCTGGGCTTCCTTTTTGGGGTGCTGGAGGCCAAAAGAAACTTACGGATCGTAATTGTTGCCACGTTAAAATGCATAGTGTCATGATAGCCATAGAGACAGAAACCCACCGCGGATCATCTGATAAAAATAGCTAAGATACATGGGGAATGGAATCCACCACCACCTCGGTGAAGCCACAGGAATCTCTTTCTATTGTAAATACACTCTATACAACGATGCCAGCCCTTGCAGGAGTGATAGTAAAACATAAATCGCGCTAACTAGTAACAGGACCCACCAAACAATGCAAAATGCCTAGAAATGGAGGCTTGGCTCTACGTGCAGAGAACTGTGTCTAAACGTGGAGTATTTGCTAGGGTTGTTGGAGGCAAGACTCAAGGCTCTGCTCACACCATGGGGAGGAGGACCTAAACTTGAGCCACAACCTACACAGATAAACCCACATACCTGCGTATTTTGTGGCTAGCTCGTTTCTGGGGAGATTCCAGGTGCTCAGCGTGTCCAACAGCTGAGGCCCAGGTAAGGAGAGTACTAGTTTGAATTTGGGCATGAGCTACAGACCCATGGTACCTGTAGGAAAGACATTATCATATCAGCTTCAGATGAGAAATAACTTCGTCAAATCTGGTACTCTGACTACATTTTGCTGTCATTAATTATTTAGAAACCGTCTAAATCTGTATTTAGATCCTGAGGATGGGTATGCAAATTTGAAAGTCTTGGCATATGAAACATCTCCCAGGGATTCATTTTTGTCATGATTTTCCGCAAATGTTAACGAGAGCAGAAAGAGCAGAGTGATTTCTTTTGCTGGTGCACACTGTACCTGCCTACCGATTCCAAGGGACGTGCACACACAGCCTGAGAATCAGCCCAGGATTTTCTGCTGGTGGTAGTAAACTGTGAATTAAATGAAGGTTCATCAAGCAGTGCTGTTGTGGTTTCAAAATTGCATTATTCTTTATCTGGATCCACAAACACACATTTGATTAGGGCTGTAAGCACATGACAAAATGCCTTGCAGTGCAAATGTTACGCAGTCATAAAGATAACATTTCAATAATTTTTCTTCTATCTACAGACTTCATTACTTCAGGTGACGCTTTATGGTACGGAACACAAAACTGTAATAAATCTTTCAGATACTACCTTCAAACATGCACTGAGGCAATTTGTCCTTTACCAATTGTGAGCTGACTTTTTTTTTTTTTTTTTTTTTACACGTCTACTCAACACTTTTGTCCTTAAAATCAAGGATTAAACCAGTGGGCCCCAAAGTGTGACCATTTACAGCTTCTAAGTCTCACCCGGAGCCCACAAACAGCTCCGCTGATGGCAGCTGTCCCCCAGCGAGCCAGCCGATTGCTCCAGCCCAGGCAGGCACAAGGAATTAAGGAATGGTCCTGAATTCTCCCTGTGGTGACTTGGACCACAGCAGGGCAGGCCAGGCTGCTCTGCTCGACTGTAAGGTGTGTGCTGCCCTGCAAATGGCTTTTGTTACGCACCCCCTCAGCTCGATGCTCGCCTTGCTACCCAC
>Ga0181612_149019_pt1 | contig 11523 bp, 6 predicted proteins | sample HoacroProtozoa21_FD_119630 | JGI IMG/M metagenome (GOLD analysis project Ga0181612, IMG submission 119630) | Hoatzin crop microbial communities from Cojedes, Venezuel. Combined Assembly of Gp0051906, Gp0051904, Gp0051908
CATCCCTGAGCAGTGATCCTGCCCCTGGCCAACTCCCCCAGTTTATACACTGAGCATGATATCACGTGGTGTGGAATATCCCTCTGGCCAGCTTGGGTCAGCTGTCCCGGCTCTGCTCCCTCCCGGCTTCAGTCGGTAGAGCACGGGAAAGTGAGAAGTCCTTGACTTAGGATAAGCATTACTTAGCAAGAACTAAAAACATCAGTGCATTATCAATGTTATTCTCATATGAAATCCAAAACACAGCACTATACCAGCTACTGGGAAGAAAATTAACTCTATCCCAGCCGAAACCAGGACACCAGTAATAGACCTTTTTAAGGAGTTGTGTATCCAGTTGTCAGCCCCTATTTCATACAGGGGGTTTGACTTAGTTTCCCTTAGAACTGGTCAGTGCTCCTAAAACATCGCCTCTTGCCTAGAGTACAGGAGGGACAGAGTGAATGTAGATCCCAGCCTCTGCTTTCTGCCTAGCCCTGAAGGCAACACCCGTTTAGAAGACATGAGAAGTGCTGGGTTGGTCTCAGCACAAGGCGTCCTAAAATGTTGTAGGATGGCTGTTTTCCCAGGGACTTATTTATTAACCAGTTAATGCAATTGGAAGCCAGAATACCATGGACTGAGCTCAGTGAGCTTCTCAAAAGACTCAGGGCATCCGTGCAATCTGCAGATCCATGTAGAATTCCAGCTGGCACATCACCCAAATCAGTGCAAGTGATGCAACAACCCGATACGCCGAGCTTCAGTGCCATCACATCCAATGCCTGGGCTGGAGTCACAGACTGAGGTCTTGCGACATCAATGCTCCATTTTATCAGTTAGATTTTGTTTGATTTCCTTTTGGTTTGTGCTCTTGTCTTTTGCTTTGTGAGGATGTCCATCTCTTAGCTAGATAAAGCTTTTCCGTGGTGAGTGTACTGCTGGAAGTCTTAAAACTTTGAGACTTAATTGATTTAGACAACTTGAATATCAAAATGTATTTTTGGTGCATATTTCATTTGACACTTGAGCAAAGGAATTGAAGATATCTCAGCTTCTTCAGACAGAACAAAATAATGAGGTCATGACAACGTGTGGGAAACAAGAACCATCACAAAAGTATGTTTTACGATGGATGTGTCTTGGACAAATTCTCGATCCAAATAATTACGGTTTGACTCTCCATGCAATCAAATATTCTTCTGCACTTTCCCTCACATGTGTAGTATTGCTGTCTGCTGTTGTGCAGCTCATATGCTTCTCACCAGAGGAAGCTGTGATTCGGTGGCTGGCAGAGTCACTGCCAGGAGTAAGAGAATGAAGCTGTGCTGGGGTCATTGGTGCTACGCTGATTTACTTCTGTGTGAATAAAATATTCTAGGAATATTTAGAATGATTTTGGCTTTAGCACAATTCCTGAAGAACATAGAGATTTTCCTGAGTAGGAACTGTATAAAAGCTAAGTAGCTCTCTGTTGTATGTTTTAGATCTCAATAGATTACCAAGTTAATAAGTGATCGCGTTCACAGAAAATGCTGTCTCAAGGGGTGGCTCTTCCTAGGAAAGGAATACACTTCTGCACTAGAATTGTTTTCTTTCCAGATACTTTCATGGTGGAAGATGCGGTGGAAGCCATTGGATTTGGAAAGTTCCAGTGGAAGCTGTCCGTTATTACTGGATTAGCATGGGCAAGTAATTGTTATCAGGGGAAATTGCATGATCATCAGTCAGAGAATCTCAGTGGTTTCAAATCATGTAGCCATTCTCTGTCGACAAAAAGTCTCCAAGCAGGTAATGGTACAATAAAGAAGGAAATTTACTTGAAATTCTAAAATGACAGCTGGACTCAAACTTGCTGGGTGGGGGGTGATGAATAACTGACTGATTTCTATGTCTCTGAAGTTCTTGTAAATCAGGGTTTGAGAAATCATTTGGATTCTCTGCTTCCGTCGCCGTTTAGAGCAGGGTGGCAATAAACAGGGGAATGGCACCAGTAGAAACAAGGTTCGTTTCAAGAAGGTATATTACTGTGGTGTCAATGTGATTTTCAGGCAGTTGTTGATTTTTGTTTCTCTCTTACCCTTCTAGATGGCAGATGCTATGGAAATGATGATTTTAAGTATCCTAGCTCCTCAGCTTCATTGTGAGTGGCGATTACCAAGCTGGCAGGTTGCATTGCTCACATCGGTAGGAAAAATAACTGACAGCTCCTGTATTCTGTACGGTTTTTCCACTCGTTGTTCAGACATTATGCTTTGTATCCCAGAGTTAAATCTGTTCATGGCCTTTGCCGGTTGCCTTTGGCTCAGAAGAATATAGGAGTCTTTTTTAAAGGCCAGAGCTTGAAGAAATGAAACTCAGTGAGAAATGAGGAAATTGTGCAAGTTTCAGGTTCAAAGTTTCATGTTAATTTCCAGGAAAATATATGAATTGACTCAGACTCATCCTAAAATTCAAACCATTTGATTATTGAAGAAAAGGATTGGCAAATTTTTGCTATCTTTCTTCAAAAATCTTTCTCTCTCACTGCATTTAAGCTCGCTTGTACATACACAGACCGGGAGCCATGAGAGAGAGCAAGCAATCGCTTTTCGAGGTGGATCATCCAGCGATCTCTGCAAGCAGAGCTCTTACAATACCACCTCTAAGTGTTGTGCTGTGACGTTGGAAACATGCTTTTAGGGACAAGAAAACTAGTTTTGGGACCCTTCTGTCAGCATACACCACTGTTGTATGGCATGCACTTTAAATCCTACATTTGTTTTTCCTTTAGCTTTTCATGCCGTTTGTGGTCTTGTGTAAATTGGTCCGAATGCTCAGTAGATTTAAATCGGTGAAGATCGTGTCCTTTCCCATGCCTGAATGCAGCCAGCCCGTCTGAAGGAGGGTCTCGTTCCTTCTTTCAACTAAGCATAATTTATTCTTGGTGAGCAAAATCAGAAGGAGAAGGGGTCAGTGAACATGGGACAAAAGCTTTGGCAAACAGAACTGCTTCTTACCCCGCTTATTCCTTGAGTACGTGCTTCTTTCTCAGACAAAATTCCTATGTTTTTCATGTCTGATGGAGGAAACGTGCTGGGTTTTGCGATTACCTTCATTGAGTAGGATTTCATTCCTCTCCCCGTGTACAGAATAAACTACACTTTCTGGTGTCAGCTCTGAAAAGGGTACAATATATTTTCTTTGACACCTCAGTCTTTTTTCAAAATTTTCTAAAGTTGTAAGATCTAATTTTATCTCCATTCAAATCTGAGACAGCCTTCTGTGAATGGCAATAGGAGACTGGAGGTGAGCTGGCTGAGAAGCACTGCGTCAGCACGGGGCTCCGAGAACAGCTCTCTCTTGCAGACCTGGAGCAGTGCTGATCAGCTTTGGTTCAGTAATATGCCCGTTGGAACTGGAGGACTCCGCATCTTCCATGCATATAATACCAGAGCACACGTTCCAGTGTCAGGCTGGTTTGTCACTGGATGGATCTTTTAATTTCAAAGCTGGCTTGAGGGGTTCGAGTTGCTTCCCCTTGCCAACCCAGGCACTTGCTCCTGTCTCCGCTTGCCTGGTCCCTCAGTAATGCTAGTGAAGCTCTCAGTGGGGCCTTGCTGTGAAGCAGACGGAAGATTTTTTTTGTGGGTTATGAAAACCCTTCAGTAAAAAAGAACCCAGCCCAGAAACAAGACAGTGATTTCCATTTAGTGGCAAATTGTGCTCTTCAGTCATTTCTTATAATTAATTTTCTTCCATTTATCAAAAGCTCAAAAATATTCAGCACTGGTCTAATTCAGTAGTTCATAAGTTAACAGGTGCGATAAGGGTGAGGTGATGACAAGTAGCCCGGCAGAGATTTGGTTTATTTATGTTGTGTTTAGGTTCCTGACCTCAACAAAAGCAAGGCAGCTACCCAAAATGGGCCCACCCCTGGAGGAAGCTGAGACCTTGGCTTGGACAGTCTGCTGACACTCATCCCCGTTCCCGGGCAAGAGCAAATTCCCTTTCAAGTCAATGGCAGTGAAGTTAGGCTAATGCTGAGTGACTTTTGAAAAATCCCACTATAAGAGTAATTATCTTTAACAATCTCTACTGCAAAGGGACTATACCCAGAACACCTGGACAGTTTGCTCTATGGTTAGAGCTGAAATTTTTTAGTGTCACTGTGAAGTTGTGTTCTCTTTGCTGTCATATGGAAATTTTCACTCGTCTTCTTGTTAAGGGGAGATTCTTTTCTGGTTTTTTGTAGGTGGTGTTTGTGGGAATGATGTCCAGCTCCACTCTCTGGGGAAACATTTCAGACCAGTATGGGAGAAAAACAGTAAGTCTTCAGCGTCTGCTAGAATATGTTCTGATATTTCTACAGTGGGGATGTTTCAGTGCGTGATGTTCACAAATGTCATTTGTTTACTACAACTTTTTTGCTACCTTTGTTACTCTACATTTTGTGAATTGTGTTACAGCAGAGACTTTATTTTCCTCTTGTTTGTTTGTTAAATACAGGGCCTAAAGATCAGTGTGTTGTGGACGCTCTACTATGGGATCCTCAGTGGTTTTGCACCCGTGTATAGCTGGATCTTGGTGCTGAGGGGCCTGGTGGGCTTTGGGATTGGAGGAGTGCCTCAGTCGTAAGTAAATATTCACAAGACCAAACTTTCTCTTTTCTATTTATTATTTGAGAAGTGCTTATGTCAAATGGAAGACGTGCCTCTGTTCAGCTGTCCCAAACCCATTTTTCTTGAAGTATTTTTGAACTAATATATTAAACTCTGAGAAGGCTTTGAGGAGATCTAATACATCACCGGAGTGAATCAGATTTATCATGACTTCTGTGTGAACAGACTGGGTACCTAAATGTAGTATGCTGTGTGCCTTAAGTCCTTTCAAATGTCTCTCATTCCCTCAGGTAAGCCGTGGTGAAAGTGAGAGGCCCAAAGAGCCAACCCAGAAGTGGGTAGAACGCAGCAGGCAGCATTTTGTAGCTGTGCCAAAACACTGCATTGCTAGATTGTGCTGGCGGAGTCCATGGGGGATGGTGTGGTCTTGTTGCGAGATCGGTCATGACCTAAACGCTAGCGTTTGGAGGCAGAGCTGAGCCCTGACTCCTGGTGTTTGTAAAACTGCAGATTACTGTTCAGTCAGAGCCGGGACTTTCGTGTCTGGACCTGAGCTGGAACTCCAAAACCACACAGCCCAACCTGGAGCACTGAAGCTATCTTGATGGCTCAGACGCGCTTCTAGTAAGAAGGCAGCGTCGGGATATTTCTCTATTACTGTGTCATTCCATTCACTGAAGAGGAGCATCTCTACATTTTCCACCTGGAATAAATAAGTCTGCTCTAGGCTTTTAATTATAAATGTAAAGGGAAGAGTGTAGCCATTCTCTCTCTGTGTAGTCTTTTATCCTTATTAATAATTGATATTTTGCCCCATGGAGGTGCTATTTCGGAGTAATCAGAGTCTAACTTTGATTGATGGCTCATAGACTTCTTCACAAGGCAAGTCAATATCCTGTCTTTTCTATTGCCATTCCCAGATAAAAGATTCAGAGCTGAGATGGAACATCACAGGATTATTCATTTTCTTTGACTGCTTTTCTGCCCACCTTTAGAAGCTGCGCGAAAGGGTAACGTTCATGTAAAATAGGAAAGTGCTTAGCCTGCTGTGCATTGACCAACGGAGGCAGTTTCTGCCATGCAGTTCCAGCTGAGCACAACTGGAATGAGGCAGGAGAACAACAAAGACAAAGCATCAGAGTTAATAATGCCTTGTAGTGCAAACACATATTAATGATGTTCCCCAGAGCCCCGGCGGAACAGCTACGGCACAGCTAGTGCCGTTCTACAGAGAGGTGGATCAGGCACGAAGGCTGCGTGACTTAACGAGAGACAACGAAGAGCCCGTTACAGAACTCAGTGGATTCCATTGCTGTTGGGTCTGCTTCTTGTTCGAACTATGATAGTGATTCCTTTGACAGAGGAATAAATACATATGAAGAAGGAAAAGTAGCTCCTTTCTAATATCCTTAAGTCGGCTGTGTAACTTTGGGTATGAGTGGCTGAGTTTCAGTGGAATGCCATGGGTATCATTATAACAGTAGCATTGTGTTGTATTGTATTCGACAGTAGGTACGAGGGAGACGTTTGAAAGAAAGGTGCTATTAAAAAGAAAGAATCCAGCAATAATAAATTAACTGACTGTAGCAGCTATCCCTTTATCTACATGTATGTAGGAGCTGCACCTGAGAAGCTGGGGCCTCCGCTGGGGATTTTCTACTAGATATTGTCTAACACTGGGCATGACTGCTCATTCACAGTGCCAACATCCCGCCTTGCAAAGAGATGGAATATTCTCTGTCAGAAGGCAGTTCTGTACAGCATTAATGGGCTCCTGTTTGCTGCTGTGATACATAGGGGGCTGCTCTACATTTCATGACGTGGTTTTACTTCCTTTTCGTCTTAATTACTGATTTAATCTAATACTGTGTGCAACTTTGTACTTCGACGAACTGAGTTCTGGGAAGCTACTCGGAGATGAATCCACCATTTGTCAAGTTGTTAGGAGTTTTGTCACAAACATCAAAGAAAGCCTGAGGAGTTTAGAGGATGAGTCAATGGAGTGCAAACAGAGTAGGAGCAAAGAACAACAAGTCTCCCCGGAGGGTCTGAAGAAGATGAGAGAGCCTTGACTGGCTGCTGGCCCTGGCATTCATCCGCAGGAAACGCTCACAGAGAAGCTCTACCATTACTCTTTGGCACAATCATGAAACAAAGATTCTGCAGAGTGAGATGATTTCTTTTTGAATTCCCACAATAAAAGAATGCAAATTATTTTATACCGGTAACACAATCAGACCTTGAAAATACTCACCTCTTGGAGAATTGAAACCTGGCTGAGTAGACTGATGTGAAATGCGCCGAGCCAGTTGTAAAGCCCTGAAGAAATACTTCACCCAGCAGGAGTTTGTGTTGAATGCTGCTGGACCACATGAGAATAACAGGCACGATGCCTGTCCCAGACCAGAGCAGGGTTGTGAAAACGTATGCATCAAGAGCTGCTACATTTAGCTCAGGGTTACCAAATCACACAAACGGAGCAAATTCTGTCCTCCGTTGCACTGATGAACTAAAGGGGGTTTGTTCTGACGTGGAAAGGGGAGTCTGAACCGGTGTCCACAGTCTTGCTGACTCTGAGGGCTAGCAAGGGGTTTGTGGTGCTGCTGCGGGTTTGGCGATTTTGATGAAAGGCAAGCGAAATGATTGAACCTCTCTCATTGTGCTAATGTGGCATATTTCTCCATGTGCTAACGTGACATTTTTCTCAATGTTCACTCTTTACAGGGTAACCTTATATGCTGAATTCCTTCCAATGAAAGCCAGAGCAAAATGCATTTTATTAATAGAGGTGAGCAGTGTAGCTATGCATTCCGGTCCCTAGAGGGACAAATTCTGCTTTTGGTTCCATCCATTCACCGACTAGACTACTGCTGACGGGAAATGTCACACATAGCTGCAGTCAGATCTCGGTTGTCCGAGTTACTGTGGAGCTGAGGTCGCCCCCATACACTAGTGCTAGCTCAGGACCAGAGCCAGCATAAAGCATTCGTGTAACCCTCCACTCTTTTCGTTGAATCTGCCTTTTTGCCAATTAACTTGCATCCAGGGCTGCGTAAGTCGCTGCTGTTAGCACAAGGGGGGGCAGTTGGGTGTCACCTCATTCCATGGTGAAATTAATCTACAACTCAGTAATGGATAGCAGAGAGCTGACTGTTCAGTAAATGCAGGGCTAAATTCAGCTCCCCATATTCAATCCAAATGTATCAAAGTCGCAGAGAGCAGAAGTTGGCCCTAGAAATATTTGAAGGCAAAATTCGCAGCCCTGGAATGGATGGTTGAAGGGTCAGAGAACAACACCGTTCCTTGTCTGCATCAGTCAGTTTGGAAGGAGCGTCCTTGTGGAAAGCCTCACCCAACTGAAACAGCTGCTCAATACAAAACCAGTCGTGTAAGATGTCTGCTGGGTAGTCCTGCATTCAGCTGATTAATCTTTCGTAAAGAGAGTTCAGTAGATGAATTACCCCTTTCTGTGTCACTTTTGTGCTGCCACAGTTTGGCTGCCTCTGAGCAACCCTGGGTTAAAAATATATTTGGAGTGTTAAAGAATGAGCTAAATGGGTTTGTAATCCAAAGGAGAATAATCCTGCAGGGCTAGGATATGCAAGGGGATGCCGGCTCCACTATTTGCTAAGAAGATACCAATTCCTTCTTTCACCTACAGGCCAAACTCTGTGCCTTTGGTGGCTTGGTTTTTGGTGAGGAAAATACCATAAATCTCATGGTGGTAGCTGGGAATAATACTCATAGACTGATATATTAATAGTCATTTTGCTTAAGAAACACCAGGTGATGAGTCTATTCCTTATGAGAAGCTACCTACAGTTAAACATGAGTGTTTAGAGAAGGTCCAGTCTAGGCTTTCAGAACTGAACATTTTAGCTTCCACAACATTTAAACAAACCCCCTTCAAACGTCTGGAGTCTGTTTCCGTACAGTGGTGCGTGTTTGAAATGTCCCTGGCATTTCTCTCTCCCGCTGTCCCTGGAGAGCACGCCTCGCAGTGTTACAGAGAAAGAGGCCTGAAGAGCACTCCTGTCCTGTGACTGTTTCTTTTCTCTTTGGCAGGTCTTTTGGGCCATTGGGACTGTGTTTGAGGTCCTTCTGGCAGTGTTGGTGATGCCCACTCTCGGCTGGCGGTGGCTTCTCATTCTTTCTGCCCTCCCACTTTTGCTCTTCGCTGTCCTGTGTTTTGTAGGTATTCTTTCAAAGACAGATGCATGTTCCATCCGTCTCCCACTTTGCTACCTGGTTCTGTACCCTGACTGAAGGGAATCGTGACAGTTCTGAGCTCCCTGGTGGTGTCCTCTTTGAAACATCTGAAATAATGACAAAAATGCTGTTGTTGCAACAGGGCGCTAGTAAAAACATTCCAGTGAGAGCTGTGTTTATGTGACTGTAATTGCTGGAGGACAATGGTGGGCTGGAATTTTGTGAAACCAAATCAGGCCTGGAAATCTCTCCAATTTAATGCCTTTGTTTCAGCTAAGCTCAGTGGAATCAACATTTTATTAAAAGATGTTGCTATTTCCCTGATTACTCTTGAAATTTTTAAATTATTTTGCCCAAATCATAACTTTTATAATTACTGTCCACTTAAAAAATCCACCCAAATCAGGGGTAGAATCTGCACAGTGCAGTGCAGATTCTAAAAAAAGACTGTATGGGTTAAACCTGAGCTTCAGTGCACTGTTAGGTAACACATCTGCCAGTCACTCAGTCTTCTCAAAGATATATGTCCGTGTCAGGTTGTTTCGCAGCTCGTAGTATTCCTTAGTCACTGTCGTTGATTTTCAGGAATACTTCCAGTGATACAGGTGCTAACATGCTTGTTGTCAAAAGGAGCTTAACAAGGCAAATTTGGAAATGCCTAGAGCACCTTGTTATCTGCCCTGGACCCTTTGCCCTTCCAACTGAGAAGGTAGAATGTTAAGAACCTGCAAAAATGCCTGACAGTTCTCAAGCAGAAACAGAGGGAAAGATTTTAGACTGGACTTCTGTCTTGATGGCGAAAGCGGGGGTTTGCGGTTTCCAAAAGGCTAACGAGGAGTTGACATTTGCTGGAGTCACTGAGATTTCCCCCTGTAAGCCCACAAAGAAAACCCCCAGTTTGTGTGTTGCTGTGGTTTTGACGTCGTCATGTGTGTGATCTGCTTTGCTCTCTTAGTGGCTGCCAGAAAGTGCCAGGTATGATGTATTATCTGGAAATCAAGAAAAAGCGATTGCCACTTTAAAGCGGATAGCAACGGAAAATGGAGCTCCGATGCCTTTGGGAAAATTAATTATTTCCAGACAGGTATGTGCAGGTAACAGGCACATTAATAACGTGGGATGCTGTGAAACTGTGCTACATTCATTTGTGTTTTTATAAGCAAATAATCAAGTTAAGTTTAAATTTAATGTCTCAACCAGTAATAAAAAACATGAGAGATGATCATATATGCCTCTTTCATAGTGAGGAAGAGTTAGTTTCTCTTTTTTATTTACATGAAAATCCTGAAAGTGAAAAGGACCTTGAAAGTGGGCATTAATGTTATTTAACCTCACTCTAAGACCCTATTATTAAAGAAAATCAAACCTTGAGGCTACTGAAGAACTCGGATCAGAATTCCCAGATCTGAGCTCATAAGACAAAATGGAATTTGACTCTTTTGCTGTACCTCATTTTTAATCTAATCTTGATTTTCTGGAGTGGGAAAGCTGGAAGCTCCTGTTCAGTCCTAATGCATGGAGTAATTCAGGCTGTTACTGCTGAGCTGTGTATTACTGTATGAGTTGCGTTGGATTTTTTTTTTCATTTCAGCTTTATATGGCCAACTTTTTTGCACCCCTGTCAAGACATAAAGCAGTTCTGCATTTACAGAACAAAGAGCAGACTTTTAGAAGAAAAGGAAGGTACAAAGTTAGCCAGCAAGGAAGGACAGCAGAGGGACACCTGTAGATTTGAACAAGAGCAAAATTCTAAAGCTAGGCAGGAGCCTGTGGGTAATGACAGCGTCTTACTAGTCGGAGGTTTGATTTTCTAAGGTCTGGATCAGTGAGGGTCTGAGCTGTTGTGCGTTTCACGAACGCTTGGTTCAGTCACGGTGATGTTGATGGGCTGTGCGGGGATGCTCTCCACGTTTTGGGTGGTTTTGTTTTCAGGGCAGGGTGGGAAAATACTTTTCCTTAACCACAGGTTTATGGGCTGAGCCCTCCACTCTGTCTCTCTCAGAACCACGCAGTTTAAAAGGAGTCTGCTTGCAGGAGGGCTGCTCGTAGTTCCTCTTGCACCTTACCCGGGATCAGAAGCCCTGAGAGGCTGCTCTGATTTACAGGGGTGGCTGTGGGCCACGTGAATCCTATGCCGCCTGTGGACTGGCAAAGCTCTGCTCGGCCTCTTTGCAGCCCCACCTTGCTCTGACTGATCCTCACCTTCCTTGTGAGGAGCAGTGCACCCTATGCATGAGCTGGTTTTGGTATGGTGATGCTCCTAGAGAATTCTGCTTGGCAGAGGAATTCTTTGCTTGGATCCTGGCTCCGGTGTGGCTCCTACAAGGAGCCCTCAGCTGACACCAGACTCTCGTCCTGTGCGTTGTGTTATCCCTTGCCACTCTGCATCCTCCAGCCCAGGATCAGCGAGTGCCCTGATCCTCTGACTTCTGCTTGTTTTCCGCAGGAAGATCGAGGAAAAATGAGGGACCTGTTTACGCCCCATTTTAGATGGACCACATTGTTACTCTGGTTTATATGGTAAGAGGAAATATAAAAGGCTCAGTGCCAGCACAGTTCTAAATGGTTTTTAATGGAGGTATTTTACAGTATCACTAAAATACAGCAACTTCCTCCTCACAGAAAAAACCCAACCTGTATTGATTTGTAATTTATTAAACCACCCAATCGCTAGCATTCTCAATCTAATTGCCCTTTCATTTGCTGAATGCTGATAGGAAATAGCTTTGAGGTA
>Ga0181612_153434_pt1 | contig 11523 bp, 4 predicted proteins | sample HoacroProtozoa21_FD_119630 | JGI IMG/M metagenome (GOLD analysis project Ga0181612, IMG submission 119630) | Hoatzin crop microbial communities from Cojedes, Venezuel. Combined Assembly of Gp0051906, Gp0051904, Gp0051908
ATATGCTTTTTCAAGCGTCTCGTAACATAGCATAGCTTCTGATTTTGCAGGCTTGATAAAAGTTTCTATTGTGTTCTACAAATGGGTTCTTCTGGCAGCAGCTACTATCAGTTCTTAACAGTGCTGGCATTCAATTAGGCAATGGGAAAATGTATTTCCTGTCACCCACATTAACACAGAAAGGTATTATAGCAGTGGGAACTTCTTTTTGGCCTTCCAAGTGACAATACAGAAGAAATATGAGGAATTTTCTCTGGGCGTTAATTGAATTGATCTAGTTCTGATTACCAGGATCTGTGAAGAGCTTCTCCAAAGTGTGGAGGATCTAATTACTCCCAGAAGAAACAGTCCTGTAAATCTAAGGCATAGTATGTTTATGGACTAAGTAATCTTGCGGTTCATAATCCTGTAGGTCTCTCTTTTCTTATGTTGCAGAAAAGCAAACAGAAACATCAGAGGCATGAGCAGAAAGAACACCAAAGAAATAGGGCTATATCTAGCAGACAAATGTACACTGTGTAACCCCATGTGCTTCCCTTTTAAGCCTAAAGATGCGAGAGGAATTCAGAGCATTGTAAGGAGAGCCAGAACAAGGACACAGGGCACCTCACAAAGCTTCAGCAAAGAACAGATGGTTAAAAAAAGACATTCCAGATTATCTCCTGCCTGACAAAGACAAAACTGCTTTGTAAAGGCAGAATCTAACGCTGTGTGGCTGAGGATAAAAGAACAGCAAGTGTCATTACCACAAGTAGCAACTCATCAACTTTCTCATATGCATGCCCAATCCTTCAATCATTATTCAGATACCACATACATACATCTTCATGGGAATTCTGCCAAAGTATAAACTGTTAGATTAACTGCTACAAAATCTTGAAAAATTAGAGCAAATGCCCTGTAAAGGAATGGTAATGCACAAAAAATATCAACAACATTTGCACTGTTAGCCAAGCCAGAAAAGCCATGAACAAGAAAACAGCAGGGAAACCACTTGATCGCGCCATTTACTTCCTTATTACACTCACTATTGCAAGGAATATTTTCTGAGATGTTCCTGCAGTGTTAGCTGCTAAAAGAAACCTACCCTAAAAGTCCTGGGCACAATATCAGACCTGAAAAGGAACAGGTTCTTGACCACATCAGGATTTGATTAGGCATCCATAATTATTCCTGTTTCACAGTTTAATAGCATGTTACTGATATTGTTTCTATGATAGGGCTTACATAAACCAGCAAGGCATTTCTGAATTCATTAGCATACTCTGTAGTGCAGGAGTGACTACCAATGCTGACTCACAAATCTCTTATCAAAACCTTAGGTGTCTGAGATACGCACCTTTCCAAGGCCTGAGAGGAAGAGACATCTGGTAGTACTTTAGAAATGGATGATGACAACTCCTAACTCTCTGTTGCAGAATAAGAACAGACAGAACATTCAGAGGAGGTCCCATAACATCCACCTCATCATGTCTTCTAGCCTGCTGCTTCCCACTTTCGGAGATTCCAAATTGCTCACATGTCCACAAAACCCCAACCTCCTCTTAAGCTGTAAATGACTCAAAAGCCTAACACAGTGAGCCTACAAAAATACATACAAAACAATGTACCTATTTTAGGAGCTTCCCTGCTAAGCTTAGAACAAATTCTACCAATATTAATACTGCTACTAATAATAAATAATTACCAAGGGGACCAGGATCTCAGAACACCTATAAAATGCCAGTATTTAAAGCTGCTGTGAGCCCACTCTTGTCTGTGCTCTTCTATGCAAGATTAATGTGATCAACAGTAAAGAGAACACTGGTTTTCTGAAGCAGGTGTAGAGAGAATCTGCCCACGGCAGGCCAATTCTAGGCATCTGGCCTCCCTTTATAATCAGTGAAAGACAATAAACACTTTTAGGAGCAATAGGTAAAATTTAGATAACTAATTTAGAGTTGGTGAACTCCGTTCTAGAGGTGGCTATTTCTGTCCACTGATTATAAAGGGGATCTAGCATGGCCAGCTGAGATGTTAACAGACTCATTTAAGGCATCTGAAGTTAGGCAAGATAAATCCCTCTTAGGATTCCAGTTTCTTGCCTGGATTATTTGTTCCTACATATATGACCTTGCATTTGACTGTATTAAAATACACTCTTCTGATAGGGTCAGCTCACCAAGCTGTGTGAAACTCAGTGGTGGTCCAGCTGACCTGCCATTACTGTTTTCAGTTTCACTGGCTTCCGAATCACTGCGTATATTTGCTATACAGATCTGTGCAGGAGAGTACTGGAAACATTCCCATTTGATGATGACTTCGTATGGTTTGCATGAAGAAGTAATATCGCTTCTCTAGTCAATCCCAGCCAAGAAGTGAACTTCCTCCCCTACTCTATAGCATCAGGAATATAGACACCATTCTTGGCAGCTGCTCTCCTGTGGAGTGTTTCATTCACAAGATTGTTATTCAAGGACCTCTCTTTTCAAGAACTTTCATAAGAGGTAGAAATATGGGATTTCTAGGAGTTACTGCAGTCCCATCACAATTACCAGAAACCCATTATGTCAAAGGTAACAAGACAAAACAAGCTTCCTAGCATAAGCAACTATTACGTTTCTTCTAAATAATTTTCAATGTTTTTCAAACATGTTCCCCTCTAGGTGATATTTCACAATTTCTAAGATATAAAAGCTGTTATTAGTAATCAACATTTTAAGCCATCATTAATGATGCTAATATCCTTTTGTTTCCAGTTTGGCTCTGGTCCTGCATCCCTCAGAAATGCTGTGGAATGTCCCTTCACGTAGTTCAGATGGATAAAACGTTCATAGCTACCTTGCAGCCTTGCAATCCACAGGAAGCAAATGCCTAAATATCTGGGTCATAGGTTCCAGCAATACTAGTCATCCCCAGAAGTGTTATTCAGTGCAAGTAAAGGCTGAAGGCCTAATGTCCTCACAGACTGATCAATTCTGAGAAGCCTTGGAGTAATCAAGAATTTCACCTTTCCCAGCTAAAACCAAAATATGTGAATGAAACCTGAGGTTAAAAACATCAGGCCAAATTCTTCCTTACAACACCAGTAGAAATGCAAGGAAATTTTATTTAACTCAAAATTAAGATAAAAATATAAACCTAAATAAAATTCTCTTACAAATGTCATAACACAAATTTACTGGGATATATTTGACCAAAATCTTTCCGTTTCTTTCACTGTCGGCTGCCATCTCTGCCTGTTTGGAAAACTCTGTTGTAAAATAGCACAGGTGTAGGACTTGACCCTGAAATAGTGCCCTGGAGCAGCACCTTACCTTTGTTTCCTTATGCAAAGATGGGCTGTTTTGAAACTGTCAAAATCTCATTCTCACTTCCAGCTGAATTAGAAAGGGACTTTTGACAACGTGCCAACTGGTGTATGTCTTGGTAAGCTTGAAAAACAGTTAGAGGTCAGTTCAGAGAATCTCTGGTCACAGCTGTAACTCCTTACAGCCTGCGCTCTCAGATTCCAAAAGTAGCAGTCAAGTGTTTGCTTAGAGCTTAATAACTAGCCTTAAAAGAAGCTATAGAAAGGATCACTGGATGAGGAAGGAGCATTAAATTGTTTTAGTCCTGGGGTTTTGGTAGTTTGTTATTCAGCACAAAAGCAAAGTTTCTAATAAATGTGATTTATCATGAATAGCTTGATCTATTCAATTCATAACAGTGACTGGTGTGCTTTTAGTTCAATTTGTATAGATCATAGCAGTTTCAATAAACACACAAACTATAAAGAATTTCCTGTACTCTAGTGAAGTGTCTAGTTCTGTAAATAAGAGCTCACAGTAATAATCACAATGATTTCAACAGCATTTCCTGAAACAGTGAGAGCTTGCAGAACCACCTTTTGGGGGTGAGCCCATGCCTTTGGTTTGGCTACAAATGAAGCCTTCCCACTCAATATTTCATAGCTTGTCTGACAGGGAGATCCAAGCGATGTTTTTCTTTCCCTCCCCAGAGGCCAAAGCGTAATGATGTAAGCTGGTTTTACAACCTTTTTTAAGTGCATAGTTTGATATATGCACATACTCTTCCTTTGGGCAGTAACACAGTAGAATGATTTGTGCATGTTGTTCTGTTTCTACAGCTTTGCTTTGCTTTTCATTCACCTGTGTCTATGTAATATAGTCCCAGCCCTTCACAGCTTTCCCATAAGTAAATATAAATGTCAAAATTACTTATCTGATGGATGCAAAACCAACTCAGGATCACTATTTCCCAAAACACTTGTTCCTGGACAAAGGCAATCAAGTTCAAGGGAAACCAAACAAAACAAATTTATTCCTTTATAGGTGTTTGTCCTACATACTGCATAACCAAGGTCCAATCAATTTTTTTCTTACAACAATATAACAGGTAAGAGAAATAAGTTGTCCTAAGGACATTATTGCTTGTATTTTCTTTCTGCAAACAGGACAACTGGACTGAGAATCCATGTCAAATTGGGACAATTAGGGTACTGAAACAGGTAGCATGGATTTCATCCTTTCTGCACTGAAATGACAAAGCCGACTCATCCAGAAGACACCGGAGAGAAAGAGAAGATCAGAGGGGCAGACACCTTTGATTTATGGCATCGTCAAAGAGATCTTGATATGTCTGACTCACTTACAGCCCCTAACATTAAACTCAAAGACACAAAGAATGTCTCCTGACTTGTCCTCTCGCCTCTCAGGAGAGTGGGAACAGAGCCTTTAGCAGTAAAATCTTACACTGGGTCCTGGCCATTAGGAAGCATTCAGGGCTAGATTTGCTCACCTCCCACCTAGAGACAGCCCCGCTGGGCTGGAGGGACAGAACTGCTGCCACATTTGCTGGCACAGGAACACTAGTTTCCCCCTGACGCTTTTCATCCTATTTGCTTGCCTTCTCCCCTTGGAGACCTCTCCAATGTTCAGAGTGGGTATTTTCTTACACATCACCCTATTCTACCTTGCTTACCCTTCTGCAATCTCTCCTGGGCAGGCTTGGAGGGGAACACGGCCTCTGCGAGCAGCACCAAGGTTGAGCTGTTCTGACACCTTGCAAATAGGAAGTCAAAGACAACATCAAAGCCTTCTTCACATCAGGAGACCTTTCTCACCCTTGAAGACCACAAGCATAGATACGATTAGTTATACTCATATACTTATGCTCATGGCAGGGGGGTTGGAACCAGATGATCTTTAAGGTCCCTTCCAACCCTTACCATTCTATGATTCTATACATATACGCAGTTCCTGCATAGATTCATATTTTCTTCCTTTGTGTCACTATTTACTTTCTGCAACATCGTGCCCAATCAGTACTTGCCTTTTGGTGTCCAAACAGATGTAGTCTCTCTAATTCCTAATGTTCTCAGCTTTTTCCTTCTGCAGCGATGACATTTAAAATCAGAAGCTTAGCTCAAATTATAAGAGCAACATAAAGAGCAGCTGAACTGCCAAAGGTACAAGGAGAGGCAGAGAGAAAAAGAAAGAAGGAATATCCTGGCTCACAGCAGCATGCTTAAATTTGTCAAAGAGGTGTTTGTCTTTAAAGTGTTCAAAAGCATATAATAGTGGTCTAACGGAATTTCAGTCTTACCTTTGAAGTCCTCAAATATACTCTGAAGCTGAGTCAACTTTCTCTGTATTTAAACTATCAAAATGTTGTGTGGTTTGTTGGATCTTTCAATGTTAACATCAGTTGTTATAGTACAGATTTTTCAGATGGAACCTCATGACAGTGCTGCTCTCTGTAACTGGAAATTTTGTTTAGATCTATGTTTTCGAATTTAAATCTCCAAGGTTGAACTGACCTTCAAAAAAATCTGTTAACTGTCTTTTTCTTGTCATTTGACCAAAAATTCTTTTCCTCTGTCTGAAGCAGAAGTCCCATAAGAGTTCCTTTCCCACGATGGATTTTTCAGGTGTCTTTTTGGGGAAGTTCCACCTTAAATTTTGATTTCTTGCCTTCATAGACAAAAACTAGTGTCTGGATTCTAACTGCTGACACCAGCCTTCAAATCACCCCTGAAATTTATTCAGCTAATCATGCCTTTTCAGTTAATACACTTCCATGGAACTAATAACATAATCAAATTAAAACACTGAGAGGTTCCATGTAATAAAATATACCCTGCCTCACTGTGGTTTTAGACTGACATTGGCAGTGGGTTTTTTGCTTAAAGTAATTACTTAGATGGCTACTGTTTCCTCCAGAAATTTAGTTCTCTTTCATGATCTGAAGGGTGTGTGAAATATTGCTTCAGCATTTTGTCAGTCTTTGTAAATCATTGCCGCACTGTGCTTTTTGTTTTCTTTATGGATACTAGTGTAAGGATGATACATAATGCAGATGCTGGGTGAGGTGGGCAGAATCCATGTCAATGGTCACCAGAAAGATAAACTCATAAAGAACCAGGACATATGAACCCCAGAAATGGCACAGATGCATCCAAATAACAAAAATGAGAACCTGAGTCATGACTAAGAATGAAAAAATAGAACTTTCCCCATGGAAGCTGTCTTTTAGCCAAAAGTCCATTATGATGCTGGCTAAAAACCTAAACAATAACTTGTGAAGGTTCCTATCGCTACCTAAGGCCATTACAGGGAAATGAAACACAGTCTCCTATTCTTTTACAGTCTGGACTTCCAAACTGGATAACACTTTCCATGAAGCACCATGAGGGAAGACAGTGAACTGGTGAGGCTGTTGGGGATGCAGATAGGGATAACCAAACCTCTACCCTGAGGTTCTGTGGCCACAAACTATTTCAGTTGATCTATGCTTTTCTATGAAGGGATTTTTTTTCCCCCCAATGGAAAATAGCAACATTTTTCCATGGTAAAACCTATTTTGCTACTTAAACACTTTCATCATATTTTTGCCTCCCTACTTTACTCCTACCTCTTCTCAAATTCATTAGAGGGAAAGGGCCTTAAGAAGAGAGAAGATTCGCAAGACTTCTAGCAGCCTTATGCCATTTATAGTACCCTGATCATCTTCTCTTCTTTTGTACAAGAGATCTTGATGGTCTGCTCCATTTTCTTCAGCAGCTGCTACTACTTTCAGATGAGGTCTTTTAGAAATATGTTAGGTCTCAAAGGATCTATATGTCCACATGTAAGTTAAACTCAATATTTTGCTCTTTTGCAGAGAAATTTGCAAAACATTCATTGACTAAAAGGACATCCCCTAGAAAATCAGTTTTTCAAAGGATCAAGCTTTAAGCAAAAGCATTAAAATGTGAAATCTTAGAAAATCCTAGTAGGCTGGAAAAGAAGCAGTACTCTTACTTTGCAAAACTTAGGGCTAGGAAAGTACATTAATTCTTTTCTTCCATCTTTATAAATCTTTTCTATTTTTAGAATAGCTTATAGTGTGTGACCCCCATTATCTAATGTTACATAAGCTGAAACTAGCCCTTCTTTATATTGAATGTCTCTAGCCAAAGACTTGAGGAGTGCTTTCTGCTGTTGGATCTGCAAGGTAAACGACCTTTTTTCTTTTCATGTGCTGAATTTCGGGTACAGTTGGTGCAAGTTCATTGCAGACAAGAGAATAGCAATCTGTTCCTGCAGAAAAGAGAAAAAAATGCTGAGAAATGAAGAATGTTTTCCTTATCATTATTTTACATGAAAATGCTATCATATCAACAACAGACTATGTTAACATGCACAAACTCCAACCCCTTTAGAATCTTCCCTTTACAAAAACATTTTTTTGAAAGATGTTTTCCACCACTGAGACTTTTTGAAAAGATCTTTAGAAAGGAAATCTAAAAGAGAGTTTGATCATGCATTTTAGAGAATATAAGACTGAACAAAATTCTATATGCTGCTATTTCAAAAAGGCAATAAAATTCAGTTCATATTCAATTTTTCATTAAAAATACATAGAAACAAATTACACTACAGTGTTATATAAAGGTCGTGCCAGTAAAGATTTCTTTCTGCCTTGCTCCATCACTTATTCTATATAGGTCATATGTTTTACAGAAAACACTTCTGGAAACGTGTCCGTTCTTAAAACCTTTGTCAAGACTTTTCATATCCTTCTTCATATACCTGGTATCCTAGGTCTGTCTGGGTATACTTCTGAGAGAGGGAGACAGAAAACAAAAACATAATTAACATGTTTTAAAAATTGTGAACATCTATCAAAACCTTGGGTTTTGCAAGTATCACACACATTTAATTTTATTACAGACTTTCATGAGATAATTGTAGCATTGGGAACTTTTTGTGATGTTTCTTTAAAAAGAAAACAATCACAACTTTAAAATCTCTGATACAAGCAAAAGTTGACTATTGTTGTTACAGTGCTCACAATATGCAGCAATGTTCGTGCTTCTCATTTCTGTGGTTAATGTTGGAGCACAGTGACTGAATGAAATAGCCTAAAACTAAAGCTAATGATGACATCTTTTTCATGCGAGCCGGAGAGGCCAACGTGGCAAAATTTTGTAAAAGACAGGATACCGCAAACTGTTACTCTCCAAGAGGATTTCGGCTCGTTTCAGAATTCCCACAGCTTCATAACTATGCTTTATGGAGCTTGTGTGATTGATTGCTTTGTTTCAGTTTTATACACAGATTTGCTCTTCAGCCTGTCAATCTATGATCACCATATAAAATATTAACCAACTACTTGTGTTTTAGTTTAGGTACTGGCTAAGAACTTCTTACTGAGAATACTCCTGCTGTCCCATTTGGCATATAAAGAGCCGTTTACCCAGTTCCATGAAGAACTGAGAAGTTCAGAGTATCAGACACAAGGAATGTATCTTGCAAGTCTTACAAATGATTCAAATTTTAAGAAATGGAAAAAAAACCAACTCTAAATGTCCTAGAAGAAACTCTGAAGACAAGCTGAGACTCGCTTTATTTTACAGATGATGTTGCCTCTGCACTAGCTGTAAGTCATTCATTTTCTTGGGTTGTGCATGCTGTGTAATTATTTACATTAAAGGAATATATAGATAATCCAAAAATGAATTCCAGATTGGGCTAAGTATTCTTCTATTTCAAAAGGTACTCCTGCTTCCTTCCCCGTTCCTGGCCCCCAATTTCATATTTAAATTATTAACACAGACAGATTCATCAATCAGAAATATTATTCCCATTGAGAATTGAAGCAGAATTGAGTAAGCAAGGCTAGAAGTCAAAACCAGCAGTCCGCTAGAACAGGCTTGTGCCTGCGTAATGAAATTATCTTCCCTGTCTTACACTGGATGTGAGGTGAAGTGGCCTCTGCTGTGTTGTCAAGGTCTGATTAATTAGCTTGTGAATTTTGTAATTCCAGGGGCTTGAGCAAGTTAGTGTAATTTGTACATAGTGTACCTAGTAAATAGAGAGTACATTGAGCTCATGAACAGGTTCCTGTTATTGTTGTATAAAGCTATCTAAACAGAGGGTTTATTTTTCAGTGCAGCATTGTTAATGCCTTCCCTATTACTGCGTGGCATGAGGAACAGAATGCCTTTATCTCCTTTGTTGGCTGCAGGCTTTCAGTAGAGTTCAAACACATACCCTGCTCTGCAAGTACAATCTGGTTCAAAATTCAATGCAAACAAATGCAGGTTGAAAAATGTTTTTAAACCACTTGCTATATCAACCATCCTGCCCCCATGACAAATCACGGATGCTGGAGTCTGATCTTCCTCTGCCTCAGTATTTTCTGTCTCTGTGCAGATATGCAAAGGTTTCCTTTTCAGACACTCTTCTTCCACTTAACCTGGTGTGAGGTAACCACAAGCCCCAAGCCCCCAGCCCTTCCCACCACCCTAGGCAGCCCCAGCTCCACTGTCCCTGTTCCCCAGAAGTCTGTCTCCATTCATGCAGTACTGGAGCAGGGGTACTGATGGATGAGGGGACTAGAAAGGCTAGAGTTCTTCAGGCACTCACTAACCACTGGCCTCCTGCAGACATGCAGGCTTGAGGGAAGGTTCTCTGGGTTGCTTAGAAAACAATGATATGGAGTAACCCTGCCAGCCTAGCAAAACAAGAGTGGGGGAAGATCCACAAGTTATTTTTGGGGGAAAAAAAGAGAGAAAATAAATATTCCTCCTTCACAGAATCCCTTCCTGGAGACTTCACTGTTGAAGAACATATAGATTCAAAGGTTGACCCCAGGTGTCTTTTTGGCCAATTGACCTTCACATATCTCACCCAGCACCCTGCTAGGTGGGGGAGCCTTGTGTTGCTCTGAAGGGTAGCTAAAAGTAAGCAGCATTGGCACGAACATGGAGCCACTGCTGATATCTGCAGTATATGTGAAAACACATATTAAACTAATTTTAACCTGTGACCCTGCCCTTGCTCAATGGAAGCTCTCAATCTACTTAATGAGGTATATGTCTAGAGAAACATGCAACAAAACCATGTATCTGCTTAGCCAGGCAAAAGGTAGGGGAATTGAATAACAACAGACTTTTTTCCTTCAGGCCGCAAGCATAAACATCCCACCATCCCACTCTTTACCCTGAAATATATACTTTAAATCTGCATTTAGTGAGAACAGATGACAGTCTCTACCATAAGGACTGAGAATCATGTTGGTAGCATAATGCTCCTGAATACGCAGGAAAGTGCCTTCTGTTCTGTACTGGAGAGGAAAGGACTCAGTGGGCTAACAGACATTTCACATCTTTGCATATTATAACTTCATATTTTATTTATCACTTCGGGTACACATGAATGAGAAAAGTGGGCAGAATTGTAGTGGTAAGGTCTTGCAGGCATAACTTGTGCTTCTTAACATGCTTGGTTGCAAAAGAGAAGTGCAAATGACCTGCACTGTATCATTAAGCAAATAAGAGACTAACAAGTAGGTGTGATGATTTGCTCTTGGTCGTCCAGCAAAGAAAAAAGTCCATTACTATATTGTTGTATATTTTTTCCCTAACACTGTCAGGCTGTATGGGAGATTCAGTTCAACAATCATAAACTTGTACTAATCCTATGTCACGGACGACTACCAGCTTTCACTTTGACGACCACAGAAATCAAAGCTCAGCATCTTGTAAAAGCCAGGTGGAGTGAACACAGAAGCAGGCCGAACCACTTTCAGCATTACTTCCTTTAAATTTCTAATGCTCTGACACATAGCTATGCTGTAATCATTGATCAAACAGCTTATCAAACTCTGAGATGAAGGATATGGACTTTCAAGGGAAAGTTCTCACTCATAAAGGTTCATAGGTGAGATGCGCAAACTATAAACATATTTCCAAGGGAGGCAAAGGCTTGAACATATCTTTTAAAAATCGGAAGTTTGCCTCGCTGATTCCCACATGGTGAGATTAGATGTCTTATATGTTTCCATATGACTTCTGGCATATGAACATATAAGACAGCTGGCTGAACATGAGTCAGCAGTGTGCCCAGGGGGCCAAGAAGGCCAACGGCATCCTGGCTTATATCAGGAATAGTGTGGCCAGCAGGACTAGGGACATGATCGTGCCCCTGTACTTGACACCGGTGAGGCCGCGCTTGGAGTACTGTGATCAGTTTTGGGCCCCTCACTACAAGAAGG
>Ga0181612_165526_pt1 | contig 11523 bp, 9 predicted proteins | sample HoacroProtozoa21_FD_119630 | JGI IMG/M metagenome (GOLD analysis project Ga0181612, IMG submission 119630) | Hoatzin crop microbial communities from Cojedes, Venezuel. Combined Assembly of Gp0051906, Gp0051904, Gp0051908
AGATCAGCAGAAATTATCAAGGATTACAAAGAGGGAGATAAAAGCCTCCATCTAAAACTTGAAGATGAAACTGTAAGCTTTTGAAAGTCGTTATTTCAGTGATTTAAAGCTTTAAATGAATGTGTGAAGAAGCCTGAGTCATCTCGTATTTTGTAGGAAGTATTTTAAAATGTGTTTTATGACCTTAGCACTTCCAGCTTTTCCCTGCCCGCTCCCTCCCCAGATACTTGTGTTAAAGTAGGTTGCAAGAAAAGCCCTTGACCTCTCTCATCTCTCTTCATCCCCTGGCAAAATTGTAATAGTCTGTGATATCAGAATGATTTTTTTATTATTATTATTTATAGCGGTGGTATGTTAGAAATATCAGTTTATGCTTTTTGCTGCTGAACAAATTGGAAAGAGCGTGGCTGGTGGCATCTACTCAAACTTAGTTACCGACGGAAAAATCACGTAGAGCACAGGAGTGACTGCTGTGCAACAGCTTTCTCCGTGCCTTAGTTTTTCTCTTGAAGTATAATCTTACATAAACCCCTTTTTTCTCCATTTAAAAAAACCATATATATCTAAAAGACAAAAATAAGAAACTCCTTTAAATGTAGTTGTTATTTAGCAATTACTGCTTTCAAATGCATGAACAGCCTGGTGTGCAGCCAGTGATAAATCATTCCCAAACCAGGACAGAGGCTGGGGAAGAGCAGCTGCTTTGACCCGCACAAAAATCCCATGGGGTGGGACATCAGATGACAGTGGGGGATTGCGGATGAAGTTAACCGTGGCATTTGCTTCAGATGCAAAATCTGGGTGGTTTATGGGAAGGGAGCAGCCATGCTTCGTGCCCACCACGAGGTGCCTTTCCCACGTGTGGTGCCTGGTGTAGCAGGAGGAATAATATATTTTTCATTAAGAATTCCCCTTAAACCAGCTTTCTTCACTGAGCAGGTAGGGTTTCCTTAATTATCTAGAGCAATCTGCTCTGTTGCTTAGAAGAGTTAATAGAGGCCACTTTCTCCAAATTGAAAATGCTTCGAGGAGGGTGAGTAATTCATCTCCCCTGCCAGCTGACCATTTCCATACTGCGGGGAATATTTTCGCCCTATTACTTAATGGGAAGATGGAGAGCAGGAATGAGACACGCCTGATTAGGCTGTTCATCAGAACAATTCCTCTTTCAGAGCAGCGCAGGCGCGAGCTGTTTGCAGCATGTGGATGTGCCAGGTTTGCAAAGAAAGTCATTCACGTTGAAATCTGCACCCAGCGCACGGTTGTGTTGGCGCTTCCTGGGTCAGCCCCGGCTGCGCTGCTTGTCCTCCCCAATTTGCTCTTCCAGCATAGTGCAGCTTTCTGAGGAGGGTAAAGGTTGGGTGATGGTCCTCTTAGAGATGTTTTTTGTTTTTTTTCTTCCCCCTCCATGGTGATAAATCTGGATGAGGAGATGCGTGGATGGCACCTTGCTGTACCTTGGAAGCACCAGGCTTGTAGGACCATGAGTTACTGCCTGTTGCTTCTTGGTGGTCTCCCTGCCCAGTAGCCCTGTGGCTGGACCTCCTGAAATCACCATCCTGTGTCTCTCGATCCCTGTTCCAAGCCATGTCAATCATTGTTTAAGCATATCTTTTTCTCTAATGACATGAGGCTTCGTGCGCACGATGCTCATGACAGGTATGTCTCCACCATTCCAGTCATTCCACGCAGTGCCTTGTCCCAGGGATAATCTTCATTGCAGGCTTCTTGTGTGGTTTTTCTCTTACTCCTGAGGCAAGAAGATAGAAACCTTGGAGAAACCAAGCAGCAATGCTCAAGCCTTTGTGAGGGACCTGTGCTGGGTGTGAAGAGCCCTACAGGTTTCATGAGCAGCACTAATGGGTGCCTGGCTGCAGGTGGGCACCCATCTCACCCACAGCAGCTCCTTCCTGCCCTGTTGTTGTGCTCAGGCTGCTAAAGTGTGTCTGCACGTATTGCTGAGCGCTTCAACCTCCATCCTTCTCTTCTGGTTGAGATCTTCAGCAGCTTTAGTACGGGGCGGGGGGGAGATTAATTTTTGTTGCTCTTTTATCTGGATATTTCACTAGAAACCAAAGTGACTAAGAAGTCCTGTAAGGCCTAACCTTTTTGTACATCTGAGTTTAGGGTCAGCAACATTACAGTACAAGGAGATTAAAGGATTACCAGGTGTTGTAGATGGTAGCTTAATAAGTGTGTCGCTGTCACGGTGAAACACAGAAACATCTGATTTTGGGGTTGTGCAAGAGACTGCCACTTACTCTGGGTCTTCCCAGAGACCCCTCTTAAATCTTCTGTATAAAGCCCTGCCTGGACCCAAATCACGTCGGGCTGAAAAGCTTTAGTGAAGGGGCACAGCGCACGTGTGCATCAGACGGAGATACCGAGCATACATGTCTTCAGGGGATTCGAAGCTGTTGAAAGCCTTTTGTTCCTGACAGCCAACATGCATTACCCAGCTCTTTAGTGCTTCTCTTTTGTCCTTGTGCTTAAAGTGAGTTTTCATGGATTTTGCGGTTTCTGGCTGTGCTCTGTGTGCAAGAGTACTCCTTCTGAATGAAGAGCTGATTTTTTTAAATATCACTAGGGATCCCTGGCGTGTTTGCCATTAAGATGTGAGACTGAGTGCAAACTCCTGAAAATTGGCATTGGCAACTTAGAACTGGAGTATAAAACAAGCCTGAGGTTGTCAGACGTGCTCTGTGAGCCTGTCCTTGTGCACTGGGTCAGCTTTTCTTGTGCTGTTTGCGATCCGGTGCCAATGCAATGATAGCGGCGCCATTTTGCTTGCAAACTGGGATTCCTCCCTTCTGCTGGGAGCTGAGCATCGAGACCCTTCCTGAAACACCCCATGGGAAGCAACATCACAGGGAATTTTTCTTACTCCACTGTAAAGGGGAAAAAAAAATTACACTTTTTCTGTAGTTGGTGGCTCCGCTGTTCACTTGGGGATGAATGAAAAATAGTTAGTGTATGGGCAGCCGTAAGCTTTGACGGCATTACCGGGCTCTCCAGATACTGAAGCAGCAGGGACTGTGTCCTGTTGTGCCTGAAGGGGTGTAAGGTTTTGAGTGTAGAGGAACTTGAATTAAAAATGAGTTGACATCACTCTGATAGGAAGAATATGGTGTATTTTGAAACGAGGCTGACTTTGGTACTTGTGGACCACCAGTGTCCACCAGGACTATCTGTTGGCCAGCTCCAAGCCAGTTACCAAGGGGATGACCTGTCACCTGGTAGTGTCATCCAGGTCCCTATAGCATTTAGCGTAAAGGGGCTTTCATTTAACTTAGAGCAGGATGTGCAAGTATTTTGTAGTATCAGGACGGAGTTATGCTTGGATAAGTGAAAGATGTTAAAGAAGCTGTTAGTTTTTGTGTTCTCACGTTCCTCATGTGTGTCTCTTCAGCTCTACGAATATCCTGTTGATCTCCAAGGAAATGAGCTGCCTTTCTTGCGCAATCCAGATATCCTGGTGGGAGAGAATGACCTGACAGCTCTGAGCTACCTGCATGAGCCCGCAGTCCTCCACAACCTCAAAGTCAGATTCCTTGAGTCCAACCACATCTACACCTACTGTGGTGAGTATCCAGGCTACATGCTCAAGCTCCTGGAAAGCAGTGGGTTAGAGCGTGTCTACACAGAAACCTCTTGAGATCACAAGCCAGAGGCTGTGGCATGAGGAAGGTCCAAGGGCTGTGAATTTGGGGTGGGTAGAAGATGTGAGTGTGTGCCAACAAGCTTTCAGTTGCAAAACCAGGGGTGGCTTTTGAGGGTTGGCACACTGTGAACTTCCTGAGCTCAGGGTCCACGTATGTAGCTCGTGGCCCATGTATGTAGCTCGGTGGGAATGTCTTGTCGGGTGAGTCTGAGACCAACCTTGTGTGTGCTTGGCAGTCTGTGGGGGGAGGCAAAAAAGGACCTAGCAAACCACTGGAGAACAGTGTGCCGGAAAGATGTGATCCAAGCTAGAAATGTCCATAGCGGGTTTTCCTCCCGAAAGACTGCAGAAAAACCTTGCCACACTGTTATTTCCTCCCTTTTTCTGATGACTCTGGGGGTCATCAAACTCTTAAACTGAAAACAGAAGGAGGGGAGGTGTGAACTCGGGTTTGTCATTCCTGGGGAGGGCAGAAGAAGGCAATTCAGTCCTTTTTATTCAGTTACATTGGAGAATATTGGATATTGAATACTGAACCCTGTTGCTGACACCCAAGATAACCTTGCTGACAGTGGTGCAGGCTAACTATCCTCTAAGTGATGAGTTGCAAGATTTCAGCGTGATGTGTGGGACTATTTGCGTGGCAGGCCTAAGGCTCTGATTAAGCGTTGCAGCTTCTGCCAAGGAAACACTTGGTAGGAGGAGATGACTCTTGAAAGTAGCACCCTTGAAATACGTGGCCTCAGTGGCTGGTGATAGTGGTGACTTTCCCTTAAATATTTAATGATGTGTAATGTTAGACTGCTGACATAACTTGCCGCCTTGTGTAGCTGCAAGCCTGCTTTCATCCAAAAATCCATGAGGTTTTGTTAGTGCATTGCCTTGTGAAGGTTGATGATGATGTTGAGCACAGCATCGCGCTGGTGAAGATGCTTGGGTTTAGGCTTGGCTGTTTGGAGGTCTAGCTGCAAAGCTCTGTGTGGGTGCAATGTACTGTGCGCTCTGGTTAGGAAGCGGTTTAGGAGGGAAGAAAAGTGCTTAGCTGGCAGCGAGTGCTGAGGCAACTACTGTCCTTTGGCTTGGTGCGTGTCGTGGCTGCTGACGTGTTTTGGTGACTAACGGAAGGAGATATGTGACCCTAACAGAACCAAGAAGCGGACAGAGAAGAGCAGGGCACGGTGAGGTGAAGCAGTTGGGTTAATGTCCCATGGAGGCAGGTAGCCTGACTTGGTTGACCTTTGCCTTTCGTTGCGGGTTAAGTCCCGTATCCCGGTGTTTGCTGCAGGCTGAGAGTTCCTGGGCTTTGCTGTCCTTCAAGCGTGCCCAAGCCTGGAATCGGCCAGGCTGGGAGCACAGCACCCACTCCCACCAGCCACGTGGTCTCTGGAGCTCCTTACGACAGCAATTTAAACCTGCAAAACCTGAAGGTACTTTGGAGGTGGAACTTGTCAGTGCTTCAGTTTTGCAGGGTGCGGACCAGTTCCCTTGAGCACACGGGTAGTGCCACACTTGGCCTTGCCTCTCATTAATTCCTGGGCTCAGTGCCTCCTCCAAGCAGGCAACAGCTTTCCAGGAGCTGGAGGGGAAAGAGACTTTAAAGCTTTAATGCAGGCTCTGGCATTCCCTTCATGTGATTTATACATTTCATTTTGGTTTGAGTACATTCTTTGTTACGAGCTTTTACTCAGAATTTAAGCCAGGTGAAAATACGGAATATTTGTTTGGGTCTAGCAGAGCTTTGGTTGCATTGGAATTGCATTTCTGAAGTGACGGCTCAGGCACTGTTTAGCCCTTCTGCTCACTCCTTCTGCAAAGTCTGGCTTCACACAATGAAGATTATTATATATTTGCTCTTCTCACCAGTTTCATATGCTTCCTCTGTAGCTGTACTAGAGCTTACAGCCTTGCCATCAAAGCATAACACTTTGAAGGAGATGCTGAGATAAGAATTAGGAGTCCTTCTTTATTCCCTTCTTATACTTTTTTTCCTTCTCCAAGCATCATATTTAAATAAATGGATTGAAACAACTAATGCAAGCCCTGAAAAGCCTGAAATATTAACTCTGTCCTTGGTTTGTTACATATTTGTCTATTTATCCGTTCTAAGGTATTGTCCTTGTTGCCATCAATCCATATGAACAGCTGCCAATCTACGAACAAGATGTCATCTACGCGTACAGCGGCCAAAACATGGGGGATATGGATCCGCACATCTTTGCAGTGGCGGAGGAAGCCTATAAGCAGATGGCCAGGTGAGTGGGCGCTCAGTCAACGGGGTCGGATCGAACTGTCAGATCAAAAATGGGCAAATATGCAATTAAATATTGCAAGCACGTGGTTGAAGCTGCGGGGAGAAATGTGTGAAACTTCCAGGTTTTCATCTCTCCTGAGAATATGGGATCTTCTATCATGCCTTTATATCCCCGAGCTGGTATGTTATCTCCCCATTTTGGTGGCCATCTTCACCCGTGCATGCTGTACCTCTGTCCCTCTTGTGCGAGATGCAAGTCTTGGTTCCTGCGGCAGCCTCCCTTGCACGGTGCACAACTGCTTCACGCTGAAATCTCTCTGAGGTCAGACACTTCTAATTAATTCTGTTTGCCAACTTGACCCCTTTATATCAGCCGGCGAGGCTGTAGGGCAGGCTGGGCTGTTGGGGATCTCTGGTCCTCAGGAGCTCCTGGGTTTGGTGGGGCCGTGGTTCAGATGTGGATCCTTCTCCTGTTGCTGCTTGGATGAGTTTCCTGGAAGAAATGCAAAGCACTCTGCAAATGTCATGTTTAATAGCTTGGAGGAAACCGCATTTCAGATAATTTGGTGAGATAATCAGGCTAAGCCCAGGAGCAAACATTAGGTGTTTTTATGGAGACACGGTGATTTTGAGTTAGGAGGTGACTGGCAGATGTTTGGAGATATTTATGCGTCCTTCAGTGCTGCTCTTCAGCACATGTGTGGTGTGAGTTTTATATTATTTATTTCTGTGTTTGTTGTGTTACTGAGGACAGATGCAGGGTTTCATTCTTACAGGATAAGACAGGATCTAAAAGAGAATCTGAGAGGAAGTGGAAAGTTGTTGCACCAGGGACTGTTTTACTGTAGTTGTCTGGACTCGCACAGTGTGTTTAGGTTTGCTTGTGGATTAGCCGTGTATTTTTATACAGCCCTGGCTTTTAATAGCAAGAGTAGTCACTGAACCGTTTACCAAGGGTTTCAGCTGGTTTTCTGCTGTGTCTTGGCTGTAACTGGCTAGTTAGGATGCGTTTCTGATCAAATATGAGCCAACGTTCAATCCTGCATGCATCTGGAGGAGTACTGCCGTGGGCAGAGATCAGATGGAGTGTACCCAAACTGACTCCAGCCTGCAATTCAGACCTCTTGCAAGTGCTCGTACTTTGCACAAAAATGCTTTGGGAAGAATTTAAAAGTTTGAGAAGCTCCCCAGAGAGAGAGGAGGGCTTAGGACTTGTGTGAATTCAGGCTAAGCAGCAAGGTGCATGGTTCTTTGTAGCAGATGCAAGGGTTTGCTGACCAACGTGGATGGAATGCGTGGATTTTCCTGGGCACGTGTCTGAAGTAAAAGGCAACTGCTTGCTTCTCTGCTGAAGTCTGCTAGGCAAGACTTGGTGGTTTCCCACATCCCTGCGTGTTCCACAGGCAGTGGGCTAACCGACAGCTTTAGCCAGAGGTACTCGACTCTGCTCTCCTCCTTATCAGACTAAATCTACTTTTGAGAGCGGCCTGTAACTGCTTACTGCTGGCTCTGGGTGGTTGGGAGTGCTCTGTTTGCAAGGGAACATGGAAATAACCACCTCCAAAGCTCTGAAACAAGATGCTGGCTGTTCAGCGCTGCGCTGGAGCTTTCTGTCTCGGGCTGGTATTACGGTGATTGCAGGCTTGGGTACAAAAGAGGGGTTCGAATGGGGCCGAGAGGAGATTGGAACGTGGGTTATAGGATTCTGCCTGGTTATTTGAAATGTGCCTTAAAATGTATCACACTGTTTTAAATCTAAAAGCTACTGCATGGACATTGTGTTCTCTGTGGTTTGATCCAGGCTTTTCCTTCCTCAGCGCTGTGGGGAGAGCGGTGGAGCTGCTTGAGCAGGGCGCGTGGATGGCATGTCACGTGGGTGATAGATGTAGTGCGTTGTACAGGGCTTATTTTTGCCTTTTTTAAACTGAATTACAGACTCGGCGAGATGCCTCCAGTCTGAAGCTCCACTTTAGGCAATGGGGGTGCGTGTGAGCATGGTGGGATGCTGGTACTCGGGCAGCTCAGCCATCAGGATGGAGGTCTGTGAGCACGTTAAAGTGAAATGGGTGCAAAACCATCGCTTGTTTTGCAGTGTCTTAGCTTTTAAACAGTTATGGTATGTCTGGTGCATCCTGTAGACAGGGAATGAAACTCAAATCTGCAATCTCCGAAGGTCAAATTTGCAGTGTGATATCTATATAAGTACACGCCTGTGTAAGCTTACATATTTTTTTTAAAAATGGAATTGTTCATTCTCAAACAAAACTAAATGCAAATCACGTCATAGAAAAGTGAGAATAATAATGCAGATGTGCATTTTGTTTGAATTTCTTTGGCTTTCTTTCAATGAGAGTCTTCAATGTGAGTAAGAAAATCAAATTGGTAAAACAAGCTTTCTCCATGGAAAATTGCTTGGAAACAACTGATGCTACTTGCAGCATCACTGAACAAAACAGTGCTGAGTATATAACTTGCTGGAGCCACCGAGCAGTCAGTTCTCCATGAGCTTGTCCGGTGTTTTGTGGTGTGTCATCTCCAAGTTTTGCACCGAGTGGCTTCATTTTCATGCTTTTATATATGTCCATGGGATAATATTCCAGCAGTTTGTGTGGCAGAGCAGAATTTGATTAGCTGACACTCAGTAAACTGCTTCTTGGAGGTCAGACACTGCACTGGGGTAATAAACCCTTCAAATCAAGCATTGCTGAAATAGTGCTTGAGACTTTTTTTTGGGGCCACAGGCAAACAGTGCGGCCTTGGAGCAAGTGTGTGAGCAGGCTGGTGGTGCCAGCTTCTCCCTTGCTGTGGGGTTTCAAGTTGTGACGGTCCTCCGAGGTCAAGGCCTTCATCCGTTTCATGAAGACCTGGATAAGGAAGGCTGCAAGGTGCATCATATTCTTGCAGGACAAACAGAGCAAGGACGTAATCTGGAAATGTTAAGTCACCTTGAATAGCTCTTCTCCAGTGCAGAAGGCAAGGTCACATAAATATATATAGATAAAAATATAATAAATATACACACATCTATAGTACATATATTAAGCTTTTTTATATTTTAGATAATATATGCAATAAATACATATAAAGCATATTTTAGCTTTATTATTGGACCAGAGCACACAGGGACGACACAGTGGAGATGACTGAGTGGGATTGAGTGGATGGCCAGGAAGAAGGACACAAAATCTAAGGTTCTCTGATAAATGAGATAAGTTGGAGGCAATTAGATTTTTAATGCTCTGGGCTTCTTGTATACCATTGCTGTGTAGAGACAGGGTGCTGGGGCAGAATTTAAAGACATTTACTGGTGTAGAAGTGTTAGTGAAGTTGTCCTGTGCTTTCTTGCCTGCCTTGAGCTGGTAACGTCCATGAGATGGGACTGGAGGCATCTCCACAGGTGGCTGCAAAGCTCTGTTGGATCCTGTGTGTGGTGGTGCCCTGTCATCAGGAAATGCCAATTTAAAAGGAAGAAAGCAGGTGGGCTGAGCAAGGGGCTGCAGAGGGTGTATAGTCTGATGCCTTTTTTTGGGACAAAGTAGTTTACAAAGTATCTAAATGCTTATCATGAGGGCACCTGTTATAACTCACTTTTAAATTAAAGCTTTTCCCGAAGAGGATGCTTTGCAGTGAGTTGCTTTGCAGCGCTTGCATGTAAAACAGCTTAAAAAAAGGCAAGTGATTAAAATTCTTATGTGACAGCCTCTAATTTTTCCGGTGACCAGCTCTTTAGAAACTCCCTGCATACCCAGCGTGAGACTAAGCGCGCTCAGTTCATGGAAACAATATTGTTTTAGGCAAAATACACAGCGTGGAGTTAATTTGCTCCAAGTGCTGCTACCGGAGGCAGTGGAGTCAAGTGTCGGGGTAGTGGAAGGACGAAACATTTAGTGATTGCTAATGGCTGTGGGGTTCGAAACAATTTGTGCTTTGGGACACATATTGTCTGCAGGGTGACGTGACCCTGTCTTCTTCTGGTCTTGGTCCCCATCCTCCTGATGCTACCTGGTGAGGTGCATTGGGTGTAGATGCCTTTTACACCCTTGGGTGCTGCAGAAGGTGTTTGCACTCCTGAAAGCAGGCTAAAAGCTTTGGAGGAACATCCAGGATTGCCCGGAGGGGCAGCCCAGCCGCCAGTGCCCTGGCTGATCGTTTGTTGCTTTTATTGTAGAGCAAGAAAAGATCTCTTGTGTGCCCGAATCACAGTGGTGGCTCTGATTTCCTTGTGTGTCATCACTCTGGACAGGAGCCTGGAGTCTGGCAAAAATTCCCCTTGAAACTTTATTTCTGCTGAGGTCAGCCTGACCAGCAGCTTTCCACGCATGGGCAGGGACTGTTTCTCACTTCTCGCCCAGACCCATGGTCCTCTCAATGAACATGCCCCATTAGTTGTTGCCAGCTCCATGGAGGCGACTAAAGTTTGCACAGTGACAGTGCAACGCCAGCTTCCCATTCCCAGCCTTCAGGGGCTTTAGTTAAAGGTCAGATGTTCCCCTTCATGTCTGCAGTCCCACTTTTCTTCTCCCTGGCTATCCTTCGCCACCTCGGCTTGACAGTTTGGTCACCGTGTTGTGTTCAGGTGCCGAGCTGAGTCTGTTAGGAAAATCACTGCAGTGTGCTGAAGTTGTGAATATATTTATGTGACTTTTCTGTCTTTGGTCCCTATCTCTTCTGTTTGTACTGGGTTGGGTTCGCTCTGGGCACAGGCCAGGACTTGCTAGTCCAAGTAAGGCTTCTTAATGCCTCTTTTTTTTTTAAAAAAAACCCCCATATGCTACAGTTAATAAAATGCAACATTGAACAGTACTAGGTGATGGAGGTATGTGGTGTGAATAGCATTGCTGTGGGCGATGGGGCGGGAGAACGGGCCCTCCAAAGGTTGCCAAATGTCTTTCAAAAACAGGGAGCGGGTAGCGAAGGTGGTCTTTGTTGAAGTCATAAATGGTGAAAGCATCATAAACCCCTGTATGTTGCTGTATATTCTGTGTGCTTTCCAGTTCGCACATCTGGATCTTGCCATGATAGCAACATTGTCACATACCGGGGTCCTCTTCGTTAGCATGGTGAGGTAGCAGTCCACGTCAGCTAATAAACACAGAAGAAGTGCAATGTTTAAATCGTACTGTGAAAAAGATCTCAGGTAATACAGGACGTGCAAAAGCCTCCTAAGAAGCCTGTAGACTGGGTGATAAAGTGTGTGCAGTGCTTTTTTAGTTGTGTGTGCATTGGGCTGGTGATTTAAGAGATGCACAATGTGTGCAAAGATATTGCATGTGGTCAGACAAAAATATCTTGATTGGATTCATGTATAACTCTGCTAAATTGGAAATGCAGAATGTTTAAATGTTCTCCTGGCAAGAGCACGAGAGGGCTCTGCAGACCTTAACTGACCCTTGCGACATTGGTGGGAAAACGAGTGTTCTGGTAAGTTGTTGGTTAGACTGGAGTTTCATCTTCCCCAGCGTGAGGATCTCCTAGCAGTGGTGTTGGCAGTCATAGAATCATAGAATCATAGAAAGTTTTGGGTTGGAAGGGACCCCTAGAGGTCATCTAGTCCAACCCCCCTGCAGCGAGCAGGGACACCACTAACTAGATCAGGTTGCTCAGAGCCCTG
>Ga0181612_123838_pt1 | contig 11522 bp, 4 predicted proteins | sample HoacroProtozoa21_FD_119630 | JGI IMG/M metagenome (GOLD analysis project Ga0181612, IMG submission 119630) | Hoatzin crop microbial communities from Cojedes, Venezuel. Combined Assembly of Gp0051906, Gp0051904, Gp0051908
CAGGTTAGGATCAACCTCGGTGTCTTTTTATTCTTAGCATTCTTTTTCCATGATAATGAATTATGTTTTGCAAAGTGGTGGGCTGTTAGGATGTAGACTCTGTAATGTAAACTGATGAACTAAAGACTGGTTGTGTTAGACTTCGGTGAGTATTCACTGGAGATGAACCTGAATCAAAGCTCCGGTTATCAGTAACCCTACATTTCAGTAGGAAAGGCCAAAACCCAGACCCACATTTCTCATCTGCTTCTGATGTCTGTCATGCACTCCATTAAAATTTTAAGTTAGAGCACCTTAGACTAGACTGAAAGATCTCCCTTACAGTTCTGTGTATCTGTAGCCCTTCAACAAATGAAATTAAAAATCTGTATCTTAATTACGTTGTTTGCCATGTCCTTCTTTTTCTTTCCTTTCCAATGTGATTTGTAGTTCCCCCATCATGCTTACCTCTCATTTTAAATTGGTTGCATATGAATTAATTATCATGTTCTCCTCTGTACTAGCAACATCTTTTCAGCAAGGACACCCAGCTGGTAAATTACCGTGTGTTTTAACAAAGACAATGCAGCACCGATTCCAGAAGCACTGTAAACACAGAAAGTTTTAAGTTCAGTGGCAGTTTTACACACAGAGGTTCTGCTGAATTAGGCCCAGAGTGCAGTATCTGTTCAAAGACAGTGAGAATTTCTTTTTGCTGGCAGATAAAAGTCTCATATTTAGTCCCACAATTCCTTTGCATTTGTACTAAGATAGCTAACAGGTGCACAAAATCACTCACAATTGCAAGATCAAAATAAATAATATTTGTTCTCATTTGACATCATTTCTAGCTTACAGGTAAAGCACTGTCTTAAGCTACTTCCTTAGAGCTTGATACAAACTTCAGTGTAACTATTGACAGGTTTCATGTCAACTCAAGTGAGTCATGTGCCATATTGCTCTGTCCCATCACAAAAGAATACGGTCAACAGAAAAAAATGAGGCTCTGGTTCAATATTTCAGAGTGCTTGACCAACCTGAACAGAGCAGGGACAGTTCTTCACAAACACACGCCACCATTGCAGCACTGGACCCTTGTGAAGGATTAGTACGATAACATATTCATGATGCTAGACGTTATTTTTTGTTTTGAAATATAGAATGACATCATATTTCAAAAAAGCCAGTTTTGCACATTTTGAAGAGAGACGTACAGATTAGCGAGTTTCTTGCTGGTTTTAATATTTACTGCTATTGATAGTCCTTGCAGTTTTTAATGGTAAAGGACAGAATTGAATTACAACTAAACTTTTGTGAGTCCCTTTAGTTCCTATGTGGAATGTACATTGTTGAAAGCTAGGATTACTTCAGTGGACATATAAACAGAATGAATAATGTTTCTTTTTTATATAATGTAAACAAAGACTTTATTCTGTTTTAGTTTTGACACAGCAAATTGAGATTTGTGGTCAACTGGTAACCAGCTTCACAGACTAATCCATCTTAACGCTAGCAAAAGAGTTGGTTAATTTTCCTGGGAAAGAAGGTTTCTTTAATGCACATATCTACATATGGCAGATATGATTCTTTCATTTACAATGGCATTTGATAAAATCCTACTTTTATAAATGATGCATCTGCTTTTAATGTCTTAAATCCTGTGATTGAATAGACAAGTCTTCCCCTTGTCTTGTTTTTTTCTAATATTTAAAAGGCCTTACTGCCTTAAAACATACATCAAGCAATGCAGTAATAGAGAAATACACTTTTAAGACAAAGTGACAGATTTACATATCTGTGTGATGTGACTTTCTTGACAACCAATAAATGTATTATATTGATGAAGTGAATATGTCCTCTATCTGGTCATTTTCAACTGGAAACTAATAACCAGCATCACCGTATCAGGCATGCAATAACCTGGGTTAAAACTAGGTTCATCAAATAAATCACTCAGGAATTTTTCTATTTCTTTCCCAAGACACGTTGCACATCTGCTTAGTGAAAGGAGGAAAGAAGCAATATTTCTTTGATCAAAGTCTTTTTTAATATCCTTGTATCTGTCCTTTGGGAATACTATCTCTGGACTTAGGCCTGGGAGAGACGCTCAGCATCTCCTGAAAGGTGCTAAGCACCCTTTTACTGCCATTGACCACGACAAGAATATTCTGTTCCTTGCAAGATAGGGCTCCTTCGGAACAGTTGTTGATGCTACATCTCTTTCTTATGATCCAGGGAATGACAGAAATGCAAGATTTCTAAAAACAAAACACAAGGTGTTTTTAATGAGTCCCAGTTTATATCAACAGCTTTCAGGAGAAAAAAAAAAAAATCTATCCTAGGCAGAAAAGTATACTACATTGAATTTACCCCGAGCCTCTATCTCATAGACATGAAACACCTATGCATATGTAGAGATATCTAAGAAACACTTTGAAAAACTACATTCTGCTTTTAACTTTTTATAAAGTCTTATTAATATCATTTAGAGTTGCCATGTGGCTGGCTTCCTGCCTGGCCTCTTTTACTGTAGACTTGGCAGTTGTTATCCCGAGCGCTGCACATGTGTGGACGAAGCTGAGCGTGGGTAGCAGCCATTTGTCGGAGGCGGCTGGGTTTTGTCATATTTCAAACTGGCAACTGTAATGCCTGTTCTTACGGGATCCAAATCTGGTATGAAATTCCCAGACTCAAGTCAAGGCCTGGCCTGGCACACGCGAATCAGTTTTTTCACCTGAGGATGGCTGCAGGAGCATATGGATGACAGGGGGAGGTTTTCATGTGCTTCCACATGTGCTCTGCTGGAGCCTTGGTGGGGGCACTGAGATAGGGGGCAGGACTTGAGGATTTGCAGAATCAAGCTGTTAAACTGCATCCCCCTCCCACGCTTCTGGCTGTGGATATAGGGCTCTTCCTTGGTTAGGAGACAGCAGATACAAACGCGGCATCCACAGCCCAGACTTGCCCTGGTTTCAGGTCAGAAGCATGATGAAAGAGTGGTAATAACACAGAGAAGGAAAAGTGGCAGCTACATTGCTTTTTTTTTATCCTGGAGCTTGCTAACTGGTAAATGTGCCAGAGAAGGACCTGGAAGTAGCTCAGAAAGCAGCCTTTCAGCACCCTGATATACCCTGGGCCCACAGTCCCCCCAGGAGCCCAGACCCCTGCTACGCCTCCATGCTGCCACAGAAGAGACAAAGACCTGCAGGAAGCACAGGTCAAGTCTGATGAAAGGTCTTGGGAGTCTACAAGCCATTTTGCATTTTATGATGGGGCAGGACAATACAGACATAAACCAAAAAAAATGTGAACAGAAGTTGGTATCACGCGCTTGAGGCTAAATATTCAAATAATTTCTAGATTAGACAGTATGGGCTTGGTGTCACTTTATTGCCTGTTCCCTAGGTGTTACCCAAGAATCAGGTCTCTCGTGCAAACCACAGTGTGATGTGTTATGGGCCCATCACTACATTTCTAGGCAGCATCTGTGGCTCTAAAGTCACCCTGCACTTTTTGTTATAAAGCACCATTTCCCTCAACTGCATGGGCAGGCTTTTTTCCACATTGCCTGTCTTGCTTGGGCTTGAATTTTTGGGTAAGACTACATTAGCAAATACTCAACAGGGATTTCTTCCTATAGTAAGGGATGTGCCACCCACAATTTTGTGTAAATCCATGTCCATTCAGCTTTGGCATAGCTGTAAACCTCTTTACTCTTGCTCACCAGAGCCTTGTTAGGACTGCAATTTGCACCAGCAATGCTCCCTGGCTTTATAGCATCTTGCTTGCAGCTGGACCATGTTACAAAATAAGGGGAGCACTGTGAGGAGAAGGGGAGACGTTGGGGGATAGAGGCAGACAGATATTTCACCCTCTTTCTGCTAGATCCTGCCTTTGTATGCAGGAATAAACCTGCAGATCTACACTGCTGGCAACAAATAAGTGGGAAACCCACCTGCTGATGTCTGAGCCCTCTCTAAAGGCTGCGCGATAGATGAGATAACAATCTACTAATGCTATTCATTGTTCTAGTTACAGAATTGACAAAACACATAATCTAAAATAAAAGCATATCCACTCGGTTTGTGTAGTAGTAATAACATATGTAGGATACAAATAATACATAAGAAGCAACAATATTATAAAAAAAATCTCAATAATTTATATTTTCACTTAAACAGTACTTAAATGGGAGCGTTTTAATGACAGTACAATTCCCCAAATAAACTGTTGGATAACATACCCAAGGTAAAGCAGACATGCACTTCTGTAAATGTTTGTACAACCATGACTTTTTTTTGTCTTGCATTTATATGTGTTTTTCACGCCTATTCACCAAAATATGTACCACTTAAGGCACCAATACCCAAGTGTAAGGTGTTCAAGTGAGTTGGTTGTAATAATTTGTGATACCGCGTTTATTACCACAAAATGAAATTCAGCGTTGTGCTCACTAGAAGATTTCCACCCCATCTAAGATCTGAAGTTAAATCCCAGTGCTAGCGATTCCACAGGGCTTCTATCTTTGCTCAAGAGATAAGTGGGATTGAAAAGCTCTTGACAACTCAACATGGGCCCAGCAGACCTGGATTAATTTCACTCAGAGATTTCCCATAACTGGATGTCATACAACTTTTAAGTGGTTTGCTACCAAAAGAAGTGTACAGGATTGCTGAACTAACATGATATTTAAGGGAAAAGGTGAAAAACCTACTTATTCTGACCTGGAAGCAAAAGCTGGTTGTTTTGGCGTCATGATGAAAATATCTGCATGCATCTGCATAGGTAGGAGGATTCTCTGTTCAGAGCTGTCTTTGAAGATAATGCACCTGCCTAAATGGGTCCAGCGTTTCCTTCCACTACGCTGAAGGTTTGTATCATGTGAAACTGCAGTCCCAAGTGCTCTGTGTTTTACGTGGTCGCTCAGTGTGGACTGGTTAATACGGCAAATCTGGACCAACCCTCACCAGGCAGGTGGCTTTGAATGCAGCTATGCCTGTGCAAAGTCTGTGCAGGTCTGTGTATCTCCCTGCCTCCAGAGCGGGAGAGATGGGGAGGAAAGTCAAATGTGATACGTCCTGGCCCAAGGTCCCGTTCCTCCAAACATCCCCAGGAGCAAGGAAGAAACAGCGATGGGTGGGAGACGTCTCTGAGGAGCAGTGACTCCAAAGGCAATGGGGCGGATGGAGAGTGTGCAGTTCACACATCACCCCACGTTAGAGCTGCACCTGAAATTACAAATATTGTCTTACATACTGGAAGTCTGAATTCTGAGCTGCAGTTATGTGAGGAGTGAAAAAATATGAATGTTTACCTATCTTTTGATAGCAATATCTCACGACAGAGGCAGCTTTCGTCAGTGCTCCAAGCTTATGTTGTCTTTATTAAAAACTAGTAGTTGCACTAGTAGCTTGCTTTGTTTTTTAACTCCTAAACATGAAAAGCCAGTGTGAATCAGCCTCTTTAAATTAAATATGAGAAACAATTACATTTTGACAGTTTAATTGCATTCTTCCTCGAACATGGCATTCTAAACAAGATACCACATGTATTTAGCATGCTGATTATATTTTTAGATTGTTTTGCAATTAAGAAAGTATCCCTAAAAGAGATAAAATAATTGGTTGACTAAATCACTATTTCTTGAGGGAACAATATTAAGAAATGAATGTTGAATGGCTATATCCATAATAATTAGCTTTTAAATCACTGCTTAAAGGTTTTAGGTTTTTAGCCTTCAAAATTGTATCTGTCATTCAATTTGCTGCATATTATTCAAATTTGCTTGTATAAAAAAAGAGAACAACCCAATCCCTGCCAACAAAACAGTCTTGAGTGTAACTGACAGGATCTCATGACTTTCAATGGCAAAAAACCCCAGGCACCCAAAATGTCTTTCATTGGTATAGTCCTAGTCCACTTCTTTGATGGGCATTATGCTGTTGATATTGCAAATAGAGAAAAAGGTACTAACTTCTTGCAAAATCACCAAGTATTCAAGCACGGTTCAGCTTCCCAGGAGTGCTGGATGACCTTTACATTGCTTTTATTATTTTGCACAAAACCGTTTCTTACTTTGCTTGAGAAAAAAAAAAGATTAAATAACAAAGAATTTCATTAGTTTCTGTTATTTTCCTTAACAGTTGATTGAACTGCTGTGGTGGGATGTGAGTTTGAAAAAGAACACACCCATTCCCCAGGTTAAAACTACCTTTGGATGAAAATCTTCTGAAATTTTATTTTAAAAATAAAAAAAAACTATTTAAAATATGCAAGTTGGAATCAAACTTTCCATTCTTTTGAAACAAAATTGTCATTTTAATTACCATTTCAATCCACACACATCTCCCAAACATATTTTTTTTATTTTGACAAAATATTTTCATTCGACTTTTCATACCGACAACAAACTAAAAAAAAATCTCAACTTCTTCCAGTGAAGTCAATGCAAGTTATTATTCTGATCTTTTTCTATGTAAATGTGTGCAAAGCCAAGCTAGTATTCAGAGAAGAGACACAGCAGGCTTATGATTCACAACAAGACCAGATGGAATTTCCTGGAACTTGTTTTTAGGATAGCAAATAAAATCGTGTTTAGAAGGAAGAAAGTGAGAGGGTGAACTGCAGCTGAGTCTGAAGCAACGTTGTTAAGAGTTTTCATTAGGAATATAAAGTTTGACTTGCTTGCGATGCTCTGTAAGGTACATTGACTGCATACATTTCCTACTGAAGTGCATACAAAAATATGTGGGTAGAGGTGCCAGTAGTTCACCGAGGGATGATTTGTGAGGGGAAAAGAAGGTTAGTCCAAACATGTGGGACAAAGTGAAGAAGACATGCTGGTGAGAACCAGACTGCAACAATGCTGAATGGCCTAATCAGCTGAAAATGCTCCCTGGCCCGAGCAGCAGTGCTAGCTGCTGGCGCAGCCAGAGCCTGTTTTAGCAGATTTAAGAACAGTGTCAGGTATGTATGGAGAAAGAGTTGGGAATGCCCAGTAGAGACAGCTGGAATAGGCTCACAGACATTTCAACATACAAGTTCACGGCATCACATTTTACCTATTCTTCTAGAAAAAGCCTGAGAATGCATCATCCACACTGCCTGCTGCAATAAATGACGTTTAATTATTGTAGTGCAAAGTAGTTTTATAAAAGTAAATTTGAAATATGGGATAATAAGTGACCTCTACTTCATCCACAGTCCCAAGTACAAGGTCCCAGAGAAACAACAGAGTAAGAGTAACAAATGTGCCTCACCATGTGCAGGAGGTAATTTCAGAATGGTTTCCAAACTGGGATTTGGAAGGAAAGAAGTGGTGGTAAGGTATAGCCATGAACTCTTTCCATCCAGCATCCCTGAACTGTGAAGATTGTGAAGAAAGTCATGATAGAAACCCGAAGGAAGGCTGCTTGCTTTTTTTTTCAACAGAAACTGTACCGGTAGAGGATACTGCTTCACCACAGACCTTGCCATGCTCGACATGAGGCTGCTGTGTTTCACAGGCTGAGAGCTGACCCATCTCCCTTTGAAGTCAATGGCTGTCTCCTGATCACAAGCTGTCGAAAACAGAACCAACCTCACAGCCGTTGGAGCTGGAATAGTTACACCCAAAGGAGCTTTTAGCTAAGAGGTTTTGATAGCAGCTTACCAATAGCTGACCGCTGGTGTATTGATAGAAAGGAGCTGAGAGAAGATAGCCTCTTACATGCCAGCTGTGAAGTGACAGCACAGACATCAAATTCACATGGAGCTATACAGCTAGCAGACCCCAAAGTCATCTCGTTTCGCAGTGGCTTGGGTAGGTCTGCCAGTGAAGTAGCCAATGTCTCAGTTCACCATCAATGAACAGGGTAGTCCCATCTCTATCTTGCCTTTGCCTGCTCCTGGCTCCAAGCTCCTGCACGTACCTTGTGCTGCTCCAGCATTGCTGGTCTTTCTGCCAGGTGAGCAGGTTGCACAAGGCCAGAAAAGGCCTGAAAAAACTCAGTGCAGGGATGGGGAGACTCGTAAGGCTGGGAGTGCAATGGAAGACTTCTAGAAGTGTAGGGAAGGAAGGGGAAGAGCGAGAATTCACCATTTCAGCAACAGCAAAGTGTTAGATGAGCTTGGCAACTCCTGTCAAAAGGCATACTTTCTATTAAAAGATAGGAGTATAGGTGGGAGAGCAGCAGATTCAATTTATGTCAGTTACTTATGAGACTTCTACACCTTTTTTGCGTGAAGAACCGTTAGTGCCACTTGCACATTTTTGTAAAGACACAGTGGTCACTCCTAGCACTTCACTTGCTAATAGCATGTCCCTACCAAAAGCAGCAAAGTTGGCCCAATTATTTGTGAACATTCTTAGCTGGGCTTGGCAGGAAGGAGAAGATCAGGCATTCATCACAAAATATATTCGTATATATGATAACGGCTGTGACTGAGTCTTGCACTCCTGAAAGCTTGCTAACCATCTCCAGACAGCAGAGCATTAGACAAAATGTTCAGGGCAGTTCAGATGAGCTAGTTATGCCCCTTGTGTAAAAGCAGTGACATGCAGAACTGCTTAAAAGGCCAGTTCCAATGGTTTCTGGAACACTCAGTCCAATAGGTTGATTGACGGCCAAAATTATTTCTTATGACAAACAGTCAATGTTCATGAACCGGATCCCAGCATCCCAAGAGTCCTACCACCAAGTTCCCTCTATGGAGTGCAGACAGGGAGGCAGCTCAGGTAAGATTTCTATCTGTGTGCATTGCCTATAGGAACCAGGCTACCAGTTTCTTAACACAGGTACTTAAGGGTCTACAGTGAAGGGGAATGAGCCTGGGCCCCAGTGGCCACTCGGAGATGCAGGAACAGCAAGCTGATGTTTTCATAGACCTACTCCTTCCTAATTCAGCAACAAAACTGAATAAATGTATGGATCTGTAGCATGTTGCTGAGATTCCTTACCCAGCTGTCTTAATTCAACAGATCTGATCCAACCTAGGTACGCTGATGATACTCTCTAAGAAAAAGACACGAGGAACATTTAGTTCAGAATTAGACTTTGGACTTCAATATTAGCCAGTTTTTGGCACAAGGGACAGACTTTAAATGAGCACAAATTGGTGAGCTACAGATTTAGAAAGGGGGAGAATTGTTTAGATTCAGGCCAGACATTTTGGGGAAACAGACCAAAAGTAATATCTATTCTAAGAAGAAATACTGATAGGCTGTGGAATTACAGGCCAGCTCTTTCTTCTTTTTGCTTACAGTCTGGAGTATGCCTTATAGCTCATCATATTTTTGGCTTCTGGCATATATTTTATTAACTTCCATTATATACAGAAACAAAACAGACCACTATTTTAAAAAAATGCTGTGAGTAAAAAAAGAAATGTAATAGCATATTCAAAGAGTAATTAAAGACTCTCATGAAAGTTAAAAGCCAGGAAGAGTTTGAGAGACTTTCACACACAAAACATTGCACAAAAATGATACTAACCCATTTGCATCCACATTTGTGAGCCATGTGACTCCCCTGAGATTTAGTTTGGCTTGTCTGTTTAAAGCATTACAGATACTGAAAACTGAGGACTAGAAATTTGGCTTGCTATCAAACCCAAGCTTCAATTTAGATGGTGCGGGAGAAACCAACAGAATCAGACCTCACTTAACTCATTGCAGTCTGCTCAGTTACTGTCACCATTAGAAAGGACCTCATATGCCAAAACCCTTTAAGCCCAACAGACCATTATAAAGATACCTGCGAAGCTGAAAAACTGTAAAACTATCAGCATACTGTGCATAGGCTGAATGCCATAAGGAAGAAGGATATCCAGGAATACACATTTGTTTTTCTTGTCTGTTCTTGCTATTCCAGAGATCTGGTCTTATCTCAGATACTTGTAAGTGGCATAAAGGTCAAAAAAGTATTAGCGTGATATACGCTATCAACTGCCTTGTGATCAAGGAGCTAGGCTACAGGCAAGGCTAGACTACTACAGCCTGATAGCTGTTGGTCTCGCTACTCCTGTTCTTCTTTCATAGCAAGCATTTTGCTGCACGCAAAAAGCCCTATCAACTCCTCAGTGTAGGTGTAATACAGGCTTAGGATAGCCTGGAGAACATGCAAGAGACCCCCCAATAATCCTAGCCATGTCCCATGGAAGAAATTCGCCCAAGGGAGAAGGCCTATTTTAGATAGTCACTGTTTCACTGAGGTTAATGAAAAAGGTGAAGAGGCTGCTTAGGAGTTTCCTCACTCACCTGTGTGCTGCAGAAAAGGGCAACACAGCAGCTCCAAAGACTTCTCCTCCTCTGCAGCAACTGTAGACTGAGAGGAAAAAGCTGCAGCTGGAAGAAAATGGTCCACAGAAATTACAGGTAGGTATTTTTGTAACCATCACAAAAGCACCTTAAATTAGTTAGGCAGTGAAAAGGAGAGTGAATGCAGGCTAAACCATTACTAAGTTGAGCTTCCCTGAAAAACACAGTTTATAATTACACTTGAATGAAACTTGCTGTGAAATCTGCAATGACACTGAACTCACTTGGCAACTGATTTCATGAAGTGTTGAGGTTCAGTTTCCAGGTCAAATTGTCAGCTGACACAAACAGATGGAGTTTCCATGAAGTAAACGTGCCTCTGGCAACTCATCCTTGCTAAAGTTTGGTCCTGATATTTGTTAGAAAAATTTCTAAATCTGCAGGTCTTTTAAATGCACACACCTTGTTCCTAACAAAATCTGACAGACCTGTAATTCTGCTGCAAACTCACTGAAAGCCTACCCTTTTTAATGTGGTTTCCACCTGTAACCTTTTATACTTTCCAGAATTTTTTTGACTGAGGTTTAGGGCTCATTTGAACTTAAGAATCAATGTGGAATCTTAAAAGGAGGGTAAACCAGGTGAAACAAAAATAAAAATGCAGATACAACCAGGTATGAATCCAGAGCACAACTTCAGACCAGCAGACGGAGAAAAGACGGGAGGGCTCAGACCCCACGCCGGCAGCCGGACCCACAGCACCTGAGCTCCCCCACCTCTGTAGCATCTTAGCCAGCATCAGACCCCAGGGTTTGGCTGTCTTGGCTAAGCTAGTTATTTTTGGAAGATTTTTTCACATATTTGTCCTCTACCTCACAGCTACGGGCTGCTGGGAAGTTATTAATAACGTGACACAAGACTTTATCCACGTGATGCAGTGAGAGGATGACTGGTTTTCCTCCTGTCCCTCCCCAGTTCATTCCAGTCCGCAAGATAAAGGAGGACTGGACTCAAACCTGAAAGCATATTTGATAAATAACGGAACAATGTAATACCTCATAGAAATAAATTATCTTTTCATATAAAAATCTTCTAAAGGCCATTTCCAGAAGAGTAATAGAGCTGCCAGTCCAACACCTGCAGGGTTGGAAATAATTTACTTAGCCTCGCTGACTTCTAGGCAGGTTCTTCCTTTGACGAATGGCCCAATTAAACATCTGTTAATCACGACGTTATCTCATCTCGAGGTGGAATACCCTGCTTCTCGTATCCCCTCTTTCGGCGAGATAACATCGCGGCCCGCGGG
>Ga0181612_156384_pt1 | contig 11522 bp, 5 predicted proteins | sample HoacroProtozoa21_FD_119630 | JGI IMG/M metagenome (GOLD analysis project Ga0181612, IMG submission 119630) | Hoatzin crop microbial communities from Cojedes, Venezuel. Combined Assembly of Gp0051906, Gp0051904, Gp0051908
GTCACCAGGACACCCGCCTCATTCAGCAGCGGCCCCACATTGTCCCTAGCCTTCCTTTTGCTGCTGATGTAGTTGAAGAAGCCCTTCTTGTTGTTTTTGACATCCCTTGCCAGCTTCAATTTCAGGTGGGCTTTGCCCTTCCTCGTCGCATCCCTGCACGCTCTGACCACATTCCTGTACTCTTCCCAAGTGGCCTGCCCCTCTTTGCACATTCCATGGACCTTTCTCTTCCACCTGATCTCCCCTAGAAGCTCCTTGTTTAACCATGCAGAGTCACATCATCCAAGTCACATCATACTTTGGTGTGCAATGCTTTTTCTCGTACTCACAAAATCGGTACCAACCAACCAATAGCAATAAAACAAGTAATGTACAATTATACTGTGAACAGAATCACATCTTTATGTTACAAAGATTCATTAGTTCTCTGGTAGAATAAAGTGAAGGACTATTATTATCTGAGACTGGCAATTCTCCCTAAAACAGAAAAGCAGGCTGTCAAGTTAGGCCCAAATAGGCCTAAGTAGGTAGCTATTCCGGAGGGCAGTGGTAGCCCAGAGCTGAGGAGGTAGACCTCATTTGTCTTCAGAAAAGTGGCTATGGAGCATCTGGAAAAAATGAACCTGGTAGAGAAGGAGAAAATTTAGATTTGAGGGAGTGGTAGGAGTAGGTAGATGTCTTGGAGAAGATCTACAGAGGCACTAGCTATCCTGCCACCACAAACACATCCAAAACTGTCACCACTATAGAATATAGAATAACCCACCATCAGGGAGATAAAACCGTCAGTGCACAGACCCCTTCCTTAATGGACATATGTTCACTGTCCAGAAGTGACACATAGAAGAGCAGTTTTTGCTGTTGCAGCACATAAATGTCCACATAACAGGGTGACGTGAAGATTAGGTCTTTGTCTGCCTTTGAACTCCATGCCTCGAAGGGGCCTATGTGCAACAGCTGCCTTTGATCCCCACTCTTGTAGCAGGAAAGATCTACTTGTAAAAGCCAGGATATCATCTAAGATGGACAGCTGAAGTATTCTGAGAGCTAGGGTATGGCAAAAGAGAAGGGGGTCAATAAGGGGGTAGTGTGACTTCACCTGATCCAAAGAAGATAAGTTCATGCTATGATGAAGGAATTACCTCACTGCACCAAAAAAACCCATTAAATACATGCTTACATCCTATGTAAATACATTAAATACATGCATACATCTTATGTAAATCTTAGAGTAACCACTAAAACTGTTCTTTTTTAAAAAACAATGTAGTTTCAAATAAGTATTTTTTGGTTTTATCCGCTTTCCAGCAATGTTTTTTTTCAGTTTCTCATATTTTATGTAATCAATTACCTTAGATCTCATTAGGTGTTAAGTTTAAGTGCAAGTAATCAGAGGAGTAAACCTTTTAACTACAAAGTAATTATGAAGTTATTGTGTTGTACAATTACATATTCATCCTCATTAAAACTACCACATGGTGTATGCATAAGCAGAATTTCTTCTGAAGTTCAGTAATTTCATAATTTCAAAATGTCAACAATAATTAATCTAAATTATAATTTTTATTGCCTTAGAAATACAAAATGCTTACAAAATCTGGAGATTAAACTGTATAGATGAGTTTTGTTTTCGTTTCCTACTGATTCTGTAAGCAGAAAGAGCCTTGACACAGATTCAGGTGTTTTGTCTTTTTAAACTTCTGGGTTTATGGAATAATTTAAAAAATCTCTTTCAGGAGGGTCAAGTTTGCAGCAAAACTTGAAGTATTGTCAGCATTCAAAATAATTAAATAGTTTATTGTTATTACAGTGTTTTATTTAGAAAACAGCTTGCTGCATGACAAAGCAGAGTGATACTCATCTGGTCGTTCGCTCCTGCTTTGGAAGTGTAGTCATGCAATGCAATTCTCAGAGTAGCTTCAATCGGTGATGCTTCACAGCAGCTTCAAAGAGCAGTTCCAAACCAGCCCACTACCAGATGGACTTGCTGACTTGATTGGAACACAAGCCTCAAATCCCTACAGTCACATCTTCTTGTTTTGTTCCTACTGACTACTGTATTTCATACCATGCTCACACTTGACAAAAATTTACAGTCAGTGATTAGTGTTGATGAATGTTTCTTATTCCTAATACTTTGCAGCATAGCCTTGTTACCTCTCCAGTGTGGTGTTTCAAGCAAACTTTTTAATTAAAGATTGGAAAGGCAATTATGATTTGGATTGAAATCTCCATTTTATAACACGTATGAGATTTGAAACACACAGGGTTGTGGCTTTGTTCTAAATGGGGGAGCAGCAGGAAGTTGAAAGTTTGATGATAATCAGTGTCTCAAAAACCTAAGATCTAAACAATAAATAAAGGATTTCTCAAGCTATAATCCAAATGGCCAAATAATAGCTGTAATTAGTAATATTTTTAATTGTCTTTGTAATTTAACTGTGATGAAAATCACAGTTGTTTTTTTTCTTCTTTCTTTATTGATGGCAATTTTCAGAAGCGTAGCCTTCAGGTAACCTTTTAAAAGAGTATTTCAGTAGAAACCTCGGAAAAATCTCATTCTTCGACTCTTTCAGAGGGAGTTAACTTGCATGATGTATTGTGCAAATAGATAAATCCCCTCATTAAGGAAAATAAGCCAAATCACTATGTTGCTAGTTCTCTGTATACCAATACAAACTTCTTAGATGGGACCTGTGTTAAGAACCTTATCATCTGTGGATATCTGGAGAGAGGTTAGTGATGAATTGTTGATCACTGGAAATTAAGAAATTGTCTTTTTTTTAATGCATGCTCCTATGAATGAGACACATAAAAATGAGCTGCACCATACAAACATCACAATACTAATGTGACAGGACATCTATATTTCCTGTTTTCTCGTGGCAAAGAATGACAGATGAAAGGTTCACGAATACCAAAGAGAGCCCACTGAAACTTAGGCTTTTTAACAATCTGTCCAACACCTAAATGATTATTGTGATTATCATTGTTGTTGTCAAACATTTAGTTCAGTAAAAGTATATACGTAGGTCAGCAAAATCTGTATGACACATTTGATCTAAACTAGGAATCATTTATGCTGTGAACAAAAAAATCAGAGTGACAAAGTGAAGGGAGGGAGGAGAACTATTATTTTTCTCCTTTGGCTACCAAACAAAAACATCTGTTTTTCCCACATTAGAGCATGATCTTTGGTATAGCTGATGTTCTTTAGACACTCTACAGATAAAGTACTAATGGTCAACTCCCAGTAGGTTGTTTTTCCATTTGAATGGAATAAAGACTGGTTGGGAACCTGGCCTGCAGAGTTTTCTGGTTAACATACTGCTAATGAGAAAGGGGAGAGTGGATAGTCTGGCCTTTAATGTTTTGCATAACGTGTTTTATTCTTCAGGAAAAAACTATTTCTTTCAGTAGTCTCACAATGGAAGTTCAAAGAATCAGGAAGGAGAGAAAAAGTGAAAGCAAATCTTTTAAGTGAAAAAAACCTCCTTAACTATAAAACAAACCAATCATCTGCACTAATTGTTTTTCACTTCTTGAATAACTGATTATTTAGAAAAAACACAAAATCGCAAGAGTAAAAGATACTTCCAGTACCTTGGAAAATCGTTGCTTCTGTGAAAAAGGTGAAAATTAAGGACCTATTTTTTTAATTAGCAACACCTCTTTTGTTCTCTTTTAGCTGAACTTTTTTTTTAAATTAAAGTTATTGAATCTTGCTGAAGAAACAACTCAAAAGCTTTAATCAATCCTTTGAAAGGTAAACCCCATTTCAGTAACATGAAAATTTGCTTTCACTTAGTCTGCCAAAGCCCACTAACATTTACAGCTGAAAAGTTAAAGAGCAGATATCATTTAAATTTTGCATTTTAAGATGGGGACCAAAATACTACCACTAGAGTCTTCTTTTGGGTAGAGAGATATTTTAGTAATGATCAATCAAGTCCTTTTAAATATAAATATAGTTCATTTAATTCTGTTTGTGTCTTGGGTACTTTTGAGTCTTCAATACTATTACTCAATCTTTTTGATAGTCAAAATACTGTAACTTAAATTGACTTTTGACAGTATCAATACACACAAATAATTGGTAATGTGCTTGAATCCTTCATGGAGTGGTATTTTATTCTTTTAGTAGCACGTAAGAAACATATAATAAGCAAATATTTTTCAATGTGCTTATTACTGCCCAATTAGACCTACAAACTTCTAATGATGGAGGTGAGAAATTGATGATAGGGTGAACTGATTATCCTCTGGAAGCAGTGGACCTGTTTTGCTTCAGTTTTCTGCCTCCTCCTACTAGAAAACTTCCTTATTTCAGGCTGCCTTAAAACACATAACGGTAGAATTCTCAGAAACTTAGATATCAACTTCTACTTTAATTATAGGGTGTACACAGATACATACAGACACAGGTGCTCGCAGACGTACATGTGTATACACCCACATACTCCTCAAGAAACACATGTATCTGTGATCCAAGAAGAAAACCATGAAGAATTTAGATAACCAGAGCCCCTTGTCAACATCTGTAGTAGAAGGTATAAAATGCCAGTTTGTTATATTGTCCAAAGTACTTTTTTCCTCATACAATGGAGAATTAGTTTTATCTTTTATTCAACACAGACATATGTGGGAGTCATTTTTTTTTCTTTCTCTGTCCTTAAATGTCACAATCTCTTTTTTTAAGCTCTTTTGTCAAATACTGCATTTCATGATTTATTTCTAACTAGTAATCTATAATCAGGAACTACATCATGTTAAACGATACCTTTGGCTAACATGTATGGTGGTTACTTCTTAGCAGGCAGAGGAGAAGGAGGTTTTAGAAGGTAACTGACAGCTATATAAAAGTAGTTTCAGAAAGTGTGTATGGTTTTTATTTTAAACTATTGTTGCAGTAACCTTGATATTTCACAAAATTTTGATGACAAGTCCTCTAAATATTCAGAAGTCAATTATACAACTAGTCATAAATTTTCAAAGCAGTCTATAAAAAATAAGTTCCTCTGGTATTTTGCAGAAAGTGTGGCTATGAAGCTACTTCACCTACACTCAAATCAAATTCCTAATCTATTGCACTAGACATCCATTAACTTCTGTTAGAACAGGACGAATTTGTAGATAAGAGCATTTAATTTTCAGTCGAATACTGAGTATAGACTGCTCTGCACTGATCTAGCATAAGAAAGTCTTCTTATACATCAGGAAACACAGTTTTATGTATATATTTAGGTAGTATTGACAGTGAGATGCACTAACAAGCTAAGAGGTAGAATTTTAATATATTATACTATTTTAAGCCAAAGCTTAAAAAATAAAAAGTTTACATGGGCTGGCCTTTTCTCTGTATAATATCGTGAATACACATTTAGAAGTTACCATTTTTTACATAAAATAAGATGAAGATGTTAAGCTTTGAAAAGAAATAAGATATTTCGTGGGGGAAAAAATAACCACATACCAAGAAATTATATAAAGAATTTCAAACGGTTCACAAAGGTACAGTGCAAGTCTTAATACTGATGTTAGATTCAGTGGCAAAGTACCATTGACTTTAACAGAAGCAAACTTGGCTTCACATCTGTAAAGGAAAGACAAGTTAATTAGAATAAATTAAACAATATCCATAAGAGATCTGCCTTTGGAGTCATGTTGTATCAAGCAGAAGAACTTTTCCTATAAAAAAAATCAAGGCGAACGTAGAGATGGGGTTTTTTGATGTGAAATCGGAGAGGTAACCTTTGAAACCAGAGGACAGAATATGCTCAGAAGATACAGGAAACCCAAAGAGAAAGTTGTAGCACCTTTCAAACAAAGAGAAAGGTGTAATTCGTAGGCTTAGTTTGAACAGGTTCCTTTAAAAATATCTGTGGCTGATCATAGTACTGCTCTCTTACAGATGCGTGGTAAGAAACTTAATTTTTTTCCCTACAAGAAATCTGAATTGTGAAGGCTTAGGTTAGTATTGAAAACTGCAAGAAGTACTCTGGACCATACATTCTTTATGAGTGATTACACAACACGTATTTTTAAGGATGGTGGCAACTGGCAGTAACTATTTCACAATTTGGCATAATCTGTAACTTATACTTTTAGCTACCGTTGCAGGTAAGTAGTATGGTAGACTTCAGTTACTGATCTGGGAGACAGTATTGTTATACGTATAGCAAACAGGTACTGTAGTCTGTAATTAAACATGTATATTAGAACAGTGCATGAGGATCCAGTATACCATCACAGTTAGGCCTTTTCCTTCTACTTGCTAGTAATGGGCAAAACAGATGCAGGTACAGATGCAGAAATAGTATAAAACAAATGCAACAAGTACTGTTTTGTACTAATTTTAAGTATCTTAACTAACTTATTTAGCTTAACTAACTTAACAAAATAATTAAAGCCATTTAAAATTATAGTGGAGCTTATAGAAGATGAGTGAGGGCAAAAAATTCTTCTCTCATTTTTTATGTCTGTCTAAATATAGTATCACACAAGTCTTGAGGATTTGTTTACATTTCCATTGGTTTATCACACAATAATAGGCATCTGCCTTAAAATTATATCTTTGGGAGGAATGATTTTTTTTTTTTTTTTTCCCATGTGTCTTAATTTCCTTTTAGCATTTTCATTTACACGATTTATCCTATACTGTCAAAACAGTGAGTACATCCTTCAGGTCCAAAATACAAACATGTCAATACAGTGCTATCTATTGCCACAAATGTATTTGCCTTATGGTGTTGTCTCTTTTCTTTTTGATCATCTATTGAATAAATGAATAAATAGATCTTTGGCCTTCACTGTTTCTTTCTATAGTCTTAAGATGATGAGCCAGCTATGCACACTGTGCCTAGGAGATGTCAGCAGTTTACCACTGACAGAACACTGTTTCTTCTGAGAATATCCAGGTTTTCATGTAAATTGAAAGAAGAGCATATGTAGATTTCTCCCAGCTGCCAATTCTTTGCATTTGTAGTGCAAGTTTACTCACATTAAATCTTGACATTTGCAATGCTGTATTCTTACAATACCAATATAAACAAATGCATGAACAATCTATTTCTGAAAACCAGCAGCATCTCAGAAAATAAATGTTCTTATTTCTGTGTAACTCTAACTGCAAATTTCTTCTTTTCTGCTAAGCTTTAGATCAAGATTAACATATTTAATTTACAGGCAGAAACAAATGAAAAGAAAAATGTTGCCCAGCTTTGAGATTTGTTACAAAACTGGTTGTCAAAATGACAATGCAAATGTATCTTTTCTCTGTAGTCACTGAGACAAAATTTAGTACTTGGGCAGTAACTAGTGATATAGCAGGATTCCCAAACCAGGAAGGCTTGGGAACGTCAAGGATGCTTTGGGAACTCCCTAAACGGTATGGGGTTCCCAAACGTATGCTTGCAGTTGTACCTGGGGAGATGTTCTTGCTCATTTTCTTACTAGTAGAAGTTGCATCTGTTTCAGTGTTTGTTGAGAGTGTTCAAAGAGGAAAATTGTAATTTAGCATGTCCCAGATTGCATAGGCACCCAAACCATAGTGAAATTAATTCATAGCCTTCTAAGTGGTGTATACTCAAGCTGGGCGATACATGTTTCTTTTGAAATATCTTTTAAATGAAGTAAAATGAATAGTCCCCCATTAGCTTCCTTCTTGATAACATGTTTTGCATTACTTAAAATGAAATTTGAGTATTTTAGGGACATTTTTTTCCTACCGTTCCTTTCTTCATGCTTGTTTATGTAACAACTCCTGCTAATAAAGGAATTTGTAGTAAATATGCAGTAAATAAACTTTATTGTAATGCATTTAAATGCCTGAAGGAAATTATAATGAAATTTATGGTTTGGGCTTTTTTTTTTTATTTTACAAAAACCAACATCATTTAAATATTCATTTTTTACACTGTGAAGTGGAAATATCTTAGACTTTCTAAACTTTGTTGAAAATTGCTTGGACCAGTATTAGCCTGTACTTTTTTGCATTCCTGTCCTTGACAAAAATGTTTTGATGTGAATCTTTGCACTTTGCAGATGTGAGTCCTCTCAGGTGTAAATTTATAGTTTAAGACTCTGATTCCAGCCAAATGGTTAATCTTTAGTCTGCACACTTCTGAGGATTATCTGTCCGATAAATTGAAATCATACTGATCTTCTACTGTGTAGTAAAGAGCATACTTTACGTAGATAATAAGTGAAAACTTCTTTCTAAGTACTATGAGCTCTTTTTTTGTTTACAAGGACAGTCCAATAAAATAATTTTTATCATCAAAACAAGTTTCTGAACATTTATAAGAAATGTCACATGGGGAGAAGTGAACCCAGTACACTACCACTTTAATAGAGAGCTCATTGTAGTCAGAAGTTAAAAAGTTGAAAAAGAGTTGAAAATGGTCAGATCTTCCCGTTATTTAAATATATTACTTAGACTGAATTATAGACTTATCCCAAGTGGGTATACAAACTGTTGGCTGTTTTCTGAAAGAAAAAGAGGAACAGAGGACTAGGAGTCAGAAAGGCAGCTTTTCTAAAGTGTCAGAAGAAGCAAAATGCATATGGAAAATATTTGTGCACATAAAGTTATAAATCTTGAGAACTGGTAAGAGAAAAAGATTTTCAGTCTGATGAGTCATGTCAATCATCATATCTGCAGTCTGTTCTACAGAATTGAACTGATACAGACCTGAAAACTCTCTTTTCTTTCTGTTTGCATTAGATATTATTCTGTTAAAAAAAAAAAGTGTACTGAGAAGAAGAATATCTTTTTATTTTCCTTTATCAATACATGAAGAAACTGAAAAGTGTCTTAATTTATTCTGTGAGTGAAATGTCCTAGATAAATCTGTCCCTTGAAGACATCTACAACAACGTAACACAGTGTGTAAATCTTTGTATCTTGATAAGACACTATCCTTACCATGGTTTGACAATGAAATCTGTTGTCCTCACTGTGGTTTCCTAGAGGTATAAGATTATGATCATGGAAAAATGTTTTTAGCTTGTAGCAGTATTTAAATATTTTAAAATACTGTAAGATGAACTGCAGTGGTTTTACCCACAGCTTATGCAAAGCCCTAGTTTCCTTTCTTTACTTTAACAGCTGAGTTTCTTGGGGTTTTTTTCCAAGTTTCTGTCTAAAATAGAGTCTTAATTAGTATTTCTAAAATTTCAAGTCTGTTGCCCTTAGATAGCTTATAATTTTAAAAGACTGATTGTCCTTCAACCTATCCCATGTAGTAGATTTCAGTGAGACCGAATAGTCATTTCTGAAACGGAGGACATACCTATGTAGGACCATACGAATTAGGAGAACTGTAGATGTGAACACCATATGTGTATTGTATATCTAAAGTTGTATGTGTTTGGTTTTGTTATTGTGGTACACTGACAAATAGCAATGTAGCTGTAAGTGGAACTTAAGGCAGAAACTTCAGTCAGTTAAGTAAAAAGATCAGAATGAGATTGTTTAAACGAATTCCAGAAGCCTGGAATGCTACAGATTTCATCTAGGAAAACAGCACCACGTTTTTTACTTTTCAGTGTTTCAAAAAAAAGGCTAAACTTCATATAAAGAGTTATCTGCTAGCTCTTCATCAATGACTTCACTCTTCTTTTCCCACTCCATATGTTTGATTTGTCACATATGAAAAAAAATGCTAATCAACATACCTCCTCAAAGTTACTGTGGAAACAAGAGTTCTATGAAAAAATATCAAGGTATTGCATTCACAGCAAACCTATACAACATTGGGCGAAATCTTGAAAGCGCATTAGAATTACCAGTGGCAGTATGTGTGTTGCAGAGTGGACTTTCAGAAAGGACAACTGACGCTTCCTGGAGACCAGCAACTGTAAAGCTTCCACTGGATCCGGACCATTCAGTCTGACATTGCGTCTTGCTTCCTGAAGAACCGTGTCTGAATTAGGAAGATGTGGAAGACCTGGAGGTGTTCTCTGCTTGCAAGCCTGGCTTAACCAGAAAACTGCTAACAAAAGAGGCTGATTTGTAGCCCCAAAGTATGTCGCATAGTCAAGCTCATACCCACATTTGTTCTGCCTCTTCTAGAGCAGAAGCTACCTATCTGATACCACACTTCGTATTCCTCATCCTTGATTCTCTTGTGGTCCCATAATAGTAGTGCTGTGGCATTACTGGTGCATTTATTCAGGTGGCATTATTGGTGCATCTATTCAGTTCAAAGCGTCTGAACTGATGTGAGGTTTTATTCTGTCTAAAGAATTACTGTGATTTGATTTTATATTGTACTTTAGTTGAGGGCTTATGAAAATTAAAATAACAATAACATGGTTCTTTCTGGACAAATGTTACATTATTTATACTCTTAATTATTTATATTCTTTGTCCATCTCTCTCATTTTGTTTCCCTTTATTTCAGTCTCCCTTTCCTTCTCATATTTCATAAGCATTAGGCCTTTGTATGACAATTTAATTACACTATCTAAAATCAAACTGAGACTATCTAAGGGTTGTGGTCCGATCCTGGGTCACAATTGCGCCTCACAGTTGTACAAACTTATGCACTCAGTAAGTGAGTAAGGAAGGGAAATATGATAAGTTTGACTGAATTTTTTTTTCAGGTTTCTGTGTTTATTCAAACTTGGAAAAAGGCAACTTAGGCAGATCAAAACTGAAGATGGTATTAGCCTGACTCTATGAAATGAAATAGGTGAAATTTGTTCGGTTCTGAGAAGCAGAATTAAAGTGCAGAAATGATCACGCAATGCTAAATTTAGTAGAGCATCTAACAAAGTAAGATGTAGTCACTCATGTGACAATGTTATTCACTTAGATTTCTTTGATCAATGACACTTTCACCTGTGTGGACGTCACTCACTGTATTACTTCCACCTTTCATCTAATTAATCTATTCTGATGATACAACCCCTTGTAACGGAAATTCTGCAACATTCAGAAATCTGATTTGCTCATAAAATAACTGACACAATTTCGGTTTGATCATTTTGTACTTTGAATGTGTCTTGTCAAGTCTTAGACGGTGTCTTGACTCTGAATGATGCATCAATTAGCATTAAATCACTGCTTGCTGATTCTTTTTTCAAAGTCTGTACTCACAGATCCGCAGCTTGACACAAAGTATGCAGGATCTGCCTTTAAAGATGCAGGGAGCTCAGTTCATGTCTTTCCTTTAGAATTCTTTCCTGAAGGAGACAGTCTGGCTAAAGCTTTGAAACTCTTTTTGTATTACTTATTTCATCTTCATAGGCCACATTTCCATCTTCAGGGCTACAAAAATGATCCGTTGGCTGGAGCATCTCTCCTATGAGGAAAGGCTGAGAGAGTTGGGACTGTTCAGCCTGGAGCGGGGAGACCTTATTGCAGCCTTTCAGGACTTAAAAGGGGCTATAGGAAAGATGGGGACAAACTTTTTAGCAGGGCATGTTGTGATAGGACATGGAGTAATGGTTTTAAACTAAGGGAGGGTAGATTTAGATTGGATAGAAGGAAGAAATTTTTTACAATGAGGGTGGTA
>Ga0181612_170291_pt1 | contig 11522 bp, 5 predicted proteins | sample HoacroProtozoa21_FD_119630 | JGI IMG/M metagenome (GOLD analysis project Ga0181612, IMG submission 119630) | Hoatzin crop microbial communities from Cojedes, Venezuel. Combined Assembly of Gp0051906, Gp0051904, Gp0051908
AAGCAGTCCTCCCCGACACGGACCACACCATACGGGACCGCTGTAGGATGCAGTCCTCCACTTAGCAACAGAGAAAAGACATTCCCTTCATGAAGCAGCTCAAGCACCTGAGCCTCCCACTATGGAATGTTATGTGAAAGAGAGGGAGTGCCATCAAAATTACTGAAAAATATATCTTGTATTATATTTTATATAATGCATATTTTGCTTTTGGCAAAAACTGGTATTCCTTGAAGCAATATCTATTGGAGGGAATATTCATGGTGAACTTCTTTAAAAAAATTTACTGTCTAAATTTGACTAAATTTGTATTGCCTGAGTGCTTTTAACCTACTTGTCATGTGCTATTTGTAAACTGCAAACAGCCCTGCAAATACACAGTATATAATATTAAATAGCTTAAATCTTATGTATGAGAATATACAATATCCTTTAGAACACATTACAGACAACACATCCAACAAGGAGCTGTAAAGTTTCAAGTTCAGGTCTTTTGAAATTCATATTTGTTGTGAAAGATGAGCAGTCAGACTGGATTACGCGTGCTGGATTTGGACATAAGGTTTAAATAGAAAAGACTAGAGGAAATTCTAGGTATACTAACTCAACTTTTGGCAGAGATTAGGAACTAATAGATCAGTGATACTCTGAAACTTATTTGCAATTTGTTATCTTAGCAATTCATGCTAAATTACATAGAAAAAACTGTGAAGTTCAACAATATTTGTCAGTGTCTGACTTATCTGCTGAAATTTAACGTCAGCCCTGTAAGTAACTGAAGCAGGTTTTCTTTAAATAGATTCTGGTAGAAAACTATAAATTTAACTTGACAAACTGTCTGTGATGTAAAAGCATGTATGAAGGATCAGTCATGATGCAATCAATTTTTAGAGGGCTAGAAGCTTTTGTTAGGTATGGATTTATGTCAGAGAATTTTTAAGTGGAGCATTTCCAAATGGATGTTACGGAACATACTTAAGGAGGTAAGTCAGAAGATGTAATTTCTATCATAAATTCATGAAAGTTATAACACTTAAAGTTTTTATAACTTTTATTTTCCCTGGGATTTATTTTGCAGTACTGCTTTATAATCTGAGTGTTGATGTGAACAGAAGAGTGGATACACAAGCAAGATTTTATTTTTCCTCCAATGGAACATCTGATACAATCTCAGGAAATGTAAAGATTTACAGCAAGAATATTGCCTGCAAAGATCATCCGGCAATTATGAGGGTAATGTAATTTTCAATATGTATTGCCCTGTAAATCCGTTGTTCTCCTTTGAAAAGCGCAGCACACCTGCTGCAAAAGAACCTATTTTATATGCAATATCATCACTCATTTTGGAAGTAAAATATTTGTGTTCATAACTTCCACAGTTAGTATATTTTAATTCTGATGCTTTCTGTGGGGAAGTCAGTGGGTCTGCCGTCTCTTATGTTGGTGAGAATGTGCATAATAATGATCACAGGGATGAAGTAGGACGTGAGCACTCTTGACATTTTTCCACCCTTTTTTTATGGATGGCAGATCATAGAGTGAGGCAGGTTTGGAGCAACCAAGAAGATACGGTATAACCTACATTCTCTGCTGAACATTTTTGATGGAACTTTCCTATGTACTCCTTAATGCAAAATCTTTAAACTTGTAATTACACAGAGAAAATGTTTATTATGTTCTGTCGTTTGTAACTATTTCAAAGAACACATGTATGGCCTTGCTCCCCTTTTTACTGTGAGGAGATGAGGTAGACTCACCTGATAAGAAAAGAACCCATTCCTGATCCACAGGCAGTGAAATGAAGATGGTTGCTTGAAGAGAGGCTGTAGCTCAAGGTCTGTAGTGTAGTCCGGTTTATGAATTTGTTGCAAGGAGCCAAAGGCTAGCAGGGCGTCAAGAAGGAACACTGGCTTGGAATTGTTTGATTTTTCCTGCAAGGGATGCAGCACTCCCCGAGGGAAATACTCAGAGAATCAAGAGGTGGAAACAGAGTAGGAAGAGCACTCGCGAGAGTTTCATGAATGAATTAAGAGCTGAACAATAGGAAGAATGTGCCCTGCGCTGACAAAGTGATCTCTCTGCTCCTCTGCTCACATAAGTGAGGCCTGCACAGATACGTCTTTCCCCTGGACATATCAACCTGAACCCTGGACCAGATTAGCAGTGAACGTGGTTACAGTTCTCTGTGAAGGTGTAGAGACAACTTTGTTGTAGAAGGAATCTGCTGGTAGAAGTGCTTCAGAGGAGAAGCTGCAGAGGTAGAAGGGCTGCCAGGGCAAGTGGACGTTGAGCAGGAGGCTGTTGGAGACCTGCAAGGTGTCAGCTAGCCAGGGCGGCCTCAGCCAACACCAACAATAGAGATGGTACCAGCTACTCAGCAGGAGCAAGTTGGCTGTTGGTTTCTCCAGAAGCAGAGTCTGATCCAACAGCAGCCGTCCTTTGAAAGTGAGGATGGTACTGACTTGGAAATAAGTTAGTAAGAATCTATTCAGTAAGATCCTAACCGCAATAGTAGTCTCAAAGTCACTGTTGCCCTGGAGGAAATGAACTGTCGTATTCATGCTTGATGTGTCCCTCTGAAGGATGGATGAGGGACCTGTCTTGAAAGTAAAAACCACTGCCATCAGGACAAGGATACAATATTTTAAGGCCATACACAGCACAAGAAAGAATAAAGACTATTAAACATCTTAGAAGCTTGCATATTCCAACAAAAATTTTGGAGTATAAGGGGGAGGAACTTGAAGCCCTAAACCACAATCAAACAATAAAAACTAGGGACACAGAGGAACCATGTTTTATTAAACTCAGAAAAAATAGTCTTACCTCCTGGAAGACCTTATCTAAGGGGAAAAAGAATTCCTTAAAGAAATACTAAGGACAGGGAATATTTAGATGTAAGGGGAAACAACAATAATAAATGGACGTTTGCTTAGCCTTTTCTTTAAAATCCTCAAGGTAGCAATTCTGTGACCTTTTGAAACAAACATCTATTGGGATGACTGGTACAGTCGATCCTGCACAGAGGCTGGGGAATAGACTTAATTTTCTACAGCTACAAAAAAACCTGCAGGGAAAAAGTCTTCCATGTATTTTTATTCTTCCTTCCTTTTACTTATGTTTTGTTTATGACACCATAGGAGCCAGTTCTTCACAATAAAGCTTCAGGGTAGAAAGGAAAGCTTATGTTATCTACTGGAAAATTGCCCAGATGCATCTCAACTGGTAGTTGCACCTAAGTGAATGTTACATACAGGAGCAATGGCAAATTGCCCACTTAATTACAAAAGTTTTGTAAGCTAAAAGAGATCTGACTGACAGCCGACCTTGTACAGATTGCTGTACTAGCATCAGCAAGTATTTGTGTAGGAGGAAGGATGTGATTTGGCTCATTGCTTCCTATAGTCTATCATTCGTATTTTTTCCTCCACTTAATTCAATTTTCTTTTTAATTCTTAATTAATAGCACTATAAGCATCTCCTTCCACCCACTGAGGTTTCTGTACTTGTATGAAGCTCCTAAAGTTATAAGTGTGAATGTCTGTCAAGTACAGTCCTTGCAAGAGTCGATGTATGTTTTATGTATTTTGAGTAAAGACTAATTAATAGCTAATTAGTATAATGGCAGTAATATAAAGCAGATGCAGATAAGACTTTGTGGAAAATAATTATGAATTAGATAATATGTGGTTTGGCCAAAGCAAGCTTGCAGATAAGAACTGAAGTAGTGGCCATGTGGAGGGACAATCAGTGTCTGTCTATCTCCTACACTTAGGGAATAATTTAATCAGGTTTGCTATTGTTAGTACTCGGTGCTTCAAGCTGTTCAGTTTTCACAAGTAGGCAGTTTGTGCTCTGATCTGCAACGTTCCTACACAGTCAAGGCTTCATGTACAAAATGATCATTTATTGAGGAGTTTAATCTTTTTAATACAGAATAGAAAATAAGGAGGCAGAAAAATAAAGTGCAGTCATGACCTAATTTAGTGGTACTGTGGGACAACTCCTTTGGATGTCACACAGAACCACCCAAGGGTTTTGTCTGGCACCATCCCAATGGTTAACTTTCTTTTTTAGCCAACTTTTGCCTATTTTTCTATTTCAGCAGTCCAGCTTTTCATAGGTGTGGAGGGCACTATTATGGACAGAAATAGGTTCACTATCCAATCAGGCTCCTTTTAATACAAGAATCTTCCATTCTGAAATGCCTGATGCTGTCATGGAACGTACTACGCTTTTCTGGGTTTCTGATTACCTCTTTTGGCAACAAAGTTGTCTGGAAAAGTATATGAGCCATATGGCATATGAAGTTATTTTACACGTAAAAAATAAGTGTTCCTGTTTAACTTAGTTCTAGGGAACCTTATAATCTTTAAAACATAAGCACACATGTCTTGTCTTATATGATTAACTCATTAGGTTTCCAATTTTCATAGAAAGATGTAAGGGATATCTTGACTCCTGTACATGTTGAAGCAAATTATCATCTGGGGTATCATATTCTACGGAAAAGAAACGCTCAAGAATTTTCACCACTTCAACCCGTTCTTCAACAGAGGAAAGAAAAAGATGTTATAAAAAGCAAGGTTAGTGTACAAGTTCTCTTTTTTCAAATGCAGTACGGAAATATTCGTGTTTTAATCTTCAGTGAAAAAAAGCTTCACACATCCATGGGTTGTGAAGGAATACATTTTCCAGACCAGCACCTAGTGCCTTGATCTTAATTAATAAACCAGCATGCTAAAATAGGCCCAATTTTTCGCTAAAAAAAAAATAAACAACTTTGCAGAACAGGTATACAATTTGTATTATGATTTTTTAAAAAGAAAAAAAAGAGGTACATGCAGATAACTTTCAAGAATATATAATATTACATACCTCAGAACACACAGGTATGAAATTCACTCTGAAATATTCATTCTTTTTCAGCTACACAGGATGAGTCACTTTCCAGTATAAAATTGTTCTTTAAAATTAATTCTGTCTTAAATACACAATATCATATTGGTATTAATCTTGAAGTGTTTCAACGATGTTGCTGAAATATTAGTTCTGTGAAAGTATTGCAGGTTTTCAAACACAATGTCTGCACGGAAAAAAAGAGTGTATTCTGTATCCTTAAATGAGTACGGAATTAACTTTATTCTTCCCAAAAAAACTTACAAAGAGTTAATAGACTTTGACTTAAGCAAAAGTCAGGACGCTCAGAATTTTTAACTACCAAATGGTCATAAGCATACTGTGACTTTTCACAAGCAGTAAGTTTCATGCAATTCAGATACAGATGACTGTCAGAACTCTGAGACACCTAAAAGCTCCTTTAAAATGGCATGCTTTTCCTTTTCATCCTCATTCAGTATTTTGTTCTAGAAACCACAGAGTTGGAGAGAAAGAGAGTGGTGTTGAATGTGGTGACACAAATGTGCTCTGTAGCACACTGATAACCACGGCACGGACACACACAACTCGTGGTGTCTCTAGCCTCATCGAACCTTACCAACAGCATGATAATTAAAGTTTGTGTAATGAAACTCTTGCAAAAGTCAAAGTGCAGCATCACAGGAAGGACTGCAGAGACCTCGGTTCTGGATCGTCAAAACACTCTGCCCTTTTTATGTACTACTTTTAAAAAAATCAGCCACTGGTTTAACTGTCAGAGCCTGGGTCTGGAAAGCCTCTCAGTTGTTGTTCTGGGTGCACAGAATGTGTCTGGAAAATGGCAAATCGTAGCCTGATTGAGTTGTCCTTAGGAGCAAGAGCTATCAGCCAATTCCAGATACTTGGTAACAAGGTGATAGGTTTCTTTATTTGCAAATACTTTTGCTTACTATAATGTGCACAATACACTAAAGTGCTTTTTTAAAATTTGTCTCTTATAGTTTGTTTTTGCAAGATTTTGCTCCCAAGAAAATTGTTCCGCTGACTTGAGAGTTTCTGGAAAAGTTGCTTTTCCAAAGTAAGTAGAATGTGGCTTTCATTTTTTTGCAAGAGGTTCAATAAGATTTTATCTAAATTATTCCTCAGTCTTTTGTATGTGAAGAATTTTAATTAACTTGCAAAAAGTAGACTATGGACTCCCTGAGAAAATACAAGGACTAAAGATGTGTTTAGTTGAAGAATATTTTTAAATCGTAAATCTTCCAGGAAATGTAACAGAAATGTATATAATTGAAGAGCTGTTCTTACATAATTAGAAGACTTGACAGCTCATAAAATATATCTTCTTCACAAAAAGGTAAACCTGTGTTCTACGCTTCGTATATAACTGGGCTAAGATACAGTGCACAATGCATACTTAATACGTAGACATCATCACTACTGTTAAATTGACAAGCTATCAATTATTTCTGCTGCTCTTATGAAGATACTGTACTTGCACTGTACAAGGAAGACTTCAGTTTTGTACTAAGACATTGTTATGTTTATTATTTCAATTATAAAATAATTAAGTGGCTCTTTTTCCTCATTTACTTAAGAATATTACATCTTTGGTTTTATGCTGCTGATTGAGACACCAGATGGTTGAGTCTTACATGAGGTTTAGACTCCTTTTCCCTACATGAATTGCTTGCGTTTTCCAAAATCAATTTTGCTGTGATTTTTCATTTACATTCCTAATTTTTTTGAGACACCCTTTAGTATGTTTCAGTTTTTCCCATTCCTTCCAATTAGGTATCATGTTTAAATCCTGTTATTATGCAAGATAATTAATGCACTGTCAAGGTATTTAAATGCAATTGTTACCGTCTTGCAGAATCTGTATTACACCAAGCAATACTTTGTGAGATACACTTCTATTTAGCATCATCTTTGGAAAGTTTTAAGCCATGTACCATTATTTCTATTCAGAATGGATTTTTAATTATTTGATTTTAAGTTGTATTTTATCATCACTATCTTTTTCTTTATTGAATATTATACTTCAGAGCAAGAAATATGGGTGGTTGGTGGGCAAAAAGAGAAATTGTACCTGTTGTGAATCTCAGCTAGTTAGGTGTTTTGTGTGCGACCTGGATTTTCTTGTGCAATTTATCACTTCTGAAGTCAATTCTACTTTAATTGAGATACTAGGTTGAACAACCTAAAATGACACCGAAAGATGATGGCAGTCACATAAGGCTGATGAATCACACCTCTGTGATCCTGAGCACAAGCTGCTTCATCCTAATAGATTTCAGAATAAGATTAGTATCTTTCTGCCTACTTTAACGCGTGGCCTTGTGGCATGAGTCTTAAGTCCCTTCATCTTCCTAGGCTTGAAGGTTATTTTATTTGAACAATGGTAAGCTTTTCAGGAAGAAAGATTGTGCAGCATTTCCATTCATGACATTACCATTGCAGTTTTCTAAGGACTTCAAAGCTGTAAGAAAGAAAAACAGATTACAGCATACCTGCTTGGCATTAGGTACCAGTAGCAGATTTTCAGTGTAAATAAATAGGCTAAGTACCTTGATAGTGTGAAGTATCACCTTAAATTACCTTGTGCTCCTAGAATCTCCATTAAAAACTAGTTAGCTGTGAAGCGTCAACTTATTTTGTCTAGACAGAATGCATTCATTATGCTTGAACAGCAAAGCAAACACTTTTAGTCTTACAAGAATGAAATCAAATCAGGGTGTCAATATAACGCTTTACTTGCGGAGTTATGAGTCTTTGTGTATACACTATCGTGTTTTGTTTAAATTGCTTAGATTTTGGCCTGCTCTGTAAATTTCTAGTCCGCATCATGCATTTTTTAATGAAGAATGAAATATGATTACCAGGGAAAAGCTCTAGCTCAGCTTTGTTGTAGTCCCAGATGTGCACCTGGTGCTTTTGTGTACTTGTGTGTTAAGCTGGGAGGCATCTTTGTGACAGCATCTTGTTAATGAGCTTGGCTTTAAATGCACAGAAGAGGACGGAGCGGTAAGCATATAACTAGTAAAACAACTTTAAAATTGAACCTAACCTTAATCAAGCTACTGAAATGTTAACATTGTTTTTTTCTTTAATTCGCTTTTGTCTTGGAACCTATCTGCTTATGCAGTGCTTTTACCTTCTGTTGCTTTTCTAAGTGCCAGCTTCTTTCCCAAAGGTGTTTGGTGACTAATGCTTTGGTCTCAAGCCAGAATATCTGATAGATGTCTATTTCTAGGCAGCCTTTCTGCCAGTCTTAATTAAACTTTAATGTCAAGCTGAAGTTTACTTTTAGCCCCCCATAGGGCGTCTGTACTTGTAACACGATTATAGAACATGACACAGATCATGAGACAGGCGTGTTCGCTTGCCCTCTTTGTGCTCTGTTTCATATGAACTCAGCCCTACACTTGGAGTACAAAGAGTGAATTTTGAAATAATGTCTGAAAATACTGCAGCAGTAGCACATTGCTATTCTGGTCTGTAAAGGAAAGGACCTATCTCGTAAAAGCCAGAAGACGACTGCTCAGAGTTCTTGCTTTCCCGTTAATAACCTCAGGCCTTAAAATGTACAAAACTGGAGCCGACTGTCGTGTAACTGGTGTAGGACCTTCAGTTACGGGACTGAGTCCTAAAGAGCTCCAGCTGAGCTTTGGCAGAACCAAATGGAACTAACTAAAAGAGCAGTGGTGGAAATTTTTTGCGTACATGCTGTATATAAAATCACTTTTCACTTATATTATGATAATTATTTTTACAGGCCTTATGATAAGAAAACATACCTTGCTGTTGGAAGCATGAAGACTTTATTGTTGAACGTTTCTCTGCTTAATGTTGGAGACGATGCATATGAAACAGTCCTCCACATTCAGCTCCCTAAAGGTCTTTATTTCATCCGAGTTTTAGAACTGGTAAGAACAAAAAATCTGTCAAACAGTATTCCTTCGGTAATTTTCTTTTTCAGTCAGAAATTTTTTGAATTATGTTAATGGACTGTTTCTTTAGATACTGACAACCTACACACACACCCCAAAAAAGCTGACAAAACTCCAGTTTTTAAGTTCTCAGACTTCTAGCTAGCTAAACCACGTGCAATTCAGTCAATACAGGTGACTTAAATCATTTCAATAACAGGATGTGATGGTAACAACTACAATAAATACAAATTTGGTTTCTAAATGTATTTCAAGATGTTACTGCTACTTTTTGTCTGATGATCGTGTTTTCAGGGACGATCACAAAGGTCTCATTGCATCTGCTCCTTTTCAGATACGTAGCGTTATGAAGAAGTCCCAAATCTAATTGTTCTGTCTTTCTGCCTTTTTAAAAATAACTGCTCACCCTGCCACCTTTCAGAGGTTGGCTTTAAACTCGAGCGGGTCTGCATCTGGTGCACACCCCTCAGCTTCACAGTTAGCAATCAGATGAAGTAAGAGGATACAGTAATCACTATAAGGACATGTTAAAGTAGTCATGAATAATATGAATGTTCTGTATATTTGCGTCAGCGAAACACCAAACACCTAGTTCAGGGAAATATCAGCCACCCAATTTCAGTGTGTGCATGTAATTTGAAATGTCTGAAAAAAGCAGTTTTATTTTAATCATTAATAATTTATATTTTATTTTAGGAAGAAAAACAGATATATTGTGAAGTATTAGATAAAGAAATTCATGCAGTGAAACTTGAGTGCAGCATTGGTTATTTATACGTAGATCAAAAATCAAAGGTAAGCTATGTACGAAGTTCCTAGCTCTAAAAACACCCTAAATGTTAGGAGGATTTTCAGGGGGAAAAAAAAAACTTGTTTTTCAGAATCTCTCCTTTTTTTATCACGTGTGTATCTGAATCTCTTTGCTATTTTTAAAATTAGTTGCTTAAACACTCTCTGGCATAACTCATTAAGGGACAACATTGTTTGTATTATGCATCAACTGATTGTGCTTGGCCTCCTAGGCAGGTGAGCAGACTAAGGCTACGAACAAATGTGTTAGGTCAATAGGAAGGGAGCAGAAGACACAAAAAACAAGTATTTTCTTAGTTCTGATTTTTTTCAGAGCGGGACATTCTAAATGAGTTTAATAACGTATTTTTATTTAAACTGTGTTCAGACACCCTATTGTTTCATTTAAAGAAAGTTTTATTTGTTCTGCAGCTGGATTTTAGTTTCCTCTTGGACGCAAGCTCATTCACCAGAGCAGAAGATGACCTCAACATCATCATTAATGCTACCTGGTAAAGTCTAATAAAAATTGCTCAATGAAAAATAATACTAGCTTTGGAAAACGGAATAGGGAACACTGGAAAGACTTAGCAAAGTACAGCTGCAAGAAAGCACATCAGCTGCAAATCTGTAGAGAAAGGGAAATTACAAAAAAACCCAGATAATAGATATTTAAATAATGAGCAGGTTTCTGCCTGTATAAGATGTTTTTTTTTTTTTGACTGCCTGACATGTTGTTACCAATAAAATATTTTTGTAAGACAAAAGGTGCTTATAGAAACAATGCATAGCATGTGATGATGCATTTGATACTCATTTTTCTCCCATTGTGTTTTTATAGTAAAAATGAAGATGGGAATATGTTGCTGGATAACACACTAACTTTGGCTGTACCTCTAAAATATGAGATTGAGTTAAATGCTCATGGGTAAGTCAGCTATTGCTGTACCTGCACATCCATAGAACTGGTGTCTTGTTACTATTCTAAATTCCCAAAGCTTTTAAGCAGAAGCATGGTGTGGCTGAAAAATCCTGGGACTGAGAGGGCACGGCTACCCCGGGGTCTGACCCACACACTTCAGAGATTTTGTTTCCACTACTGTGAGATGAGACCAATGATGTCTATGGTGGTCCAAACTTGTCTTTTAGCAGACAAATGTTTTTTAAGAACTGGAATATTTTTTAGAGAGAGAGGTATTTAATAAGAGCACAGCAGATCCTCAGATTCCGTGCTTAACATGGACCACGTTCTGGGTTTGCTCTGGGGCATTCATGGAGCGTAGTTTTGGGTGAGGATTTACAACTTCCGATTCATCTGCCTTTTTAAGAGGAAAGAGTACAAAGGTAGAGGACTTCTACTTGGTGTTCCTAGATTTACTTAACTGCAAACTTGGGTATTTTCTTAGAACCAAGCTTACTACAGATAGTATGGAGCAGAAAGTTATGCTAATAATATACAGCAATTCTATTAATTAACAACTTCTAAACCACTGCAGATTTGTATCACCAGCTTCGTTTGTTTACGGAACAAATGAGAAAGATTCACCAGTTACGTGTATGAAGGAGAATATCAACTTCACTTTCCACGTAAGAGTTTGTCTTTGTAAAACCTCTTATCCCTGTTTTGAAGGTTAATGCTTAGATTTCCCCTGTATGTAATGAGAGTCTGCACAGGCATTGAGGGAACTTTTTAGGAGTACAAGGGCATGGTGAGCGTTCTGAGCCTCTCTCCATCATCTTTGAGAGGTCCTGGACGACAGGAGAGGTGCCCGAGGACTGGAGAAAGGCCAATGTCACTCCAATCTTCAAAAAGGGCAAGAAGGAGGACCCAGGGAACTACAGGCCGGTCAGCCTCACCTCCATCCCAGGAAAGGTGATGGAGCAGCTTATCCTGGAGGCCAT
>Ga0181612_178118_pt1 | contig 11522 bp, 5 predicted proteins | sample HoacroProtozoa21_FD_119630 | JGI IMG/M metagenome (GOLD analysis project Ga0181612, IMG submission 119630) | Hoatzin crop microbial communities from Cojedes, Venezuel. Combined Assembly of Gp0051906, Gp0051904, Gp0051908
CCGCCTCCACGTCCTTGAACACATCTTGTTTTTGCCAACCCACACCATGTGCACTATCAGAACTTTCTCAATTGCTATTGTTAACTGCCCTTTCCAGCGGCCTGTTCAGTTACGCTAACTGTTTTGCTTAAGCGGCATAGTCATGCTAACTCTTAAGCTATATCAACCCCAACAAATACCATCTTAATCTTCTTAAGTGAAAAACCACAAGCATTTTGCTTTTCATGCCCCTCCAAGCAGTCTGCATTTCAGACCTGCCATGGCAAGGAAAACCAGAGATGGCAAATTAATCCTATAACACTTCATGCAAACTGCTGAACCAAGAGAGCCTTCTATTACTCTGTTTCAAGTATTTTCTCATTTTCTGAAGCTGCAAATTTCAACATTATGTTCTGTTTAGGAGATTTTAATCTAACATCTAAACTGAATACAAAAAAACAACTTCTTGGAAAGTTCTGCACCTCACCATGTAAATGCATTTCTGCAAGTCTCTACATTTTTCTCAGCCTCTATTCTGTATAATGGAGGTCCCAGAGTAGACTCAGCAGTATCAATGAGGAAGAAGTCTCAGAGATATGCAATGAAAAAGTGACTGTCATCACAGATTTCCATTTTGTCCTTTGTTTAATGTTATTTCTATTTTCACTTGATATAATAACCATGAAATAATATTTTGTATTCTTTTAGAAGTGAATTAAGAATCAAACCACAACAGGTGCCATGAAACAGCCAAAGAAAAAATTGTGAATTTTTGTTTTCTGAAGAGTGACAACATCCCCTCCCACCACAACCTGTGACTTGCATTCCCAATGAAAACATTAGATTCACTGTGAAGCAAAAATCAATCTGCATTTTCTTTAGAAACTGGCATGTAGTTTCAAAGTAATTCTTTCAAATATGACAAATTTAAATTTTCAGAAGGCAAGTTGACACCTACTAGCTCAAGATCTGTTCACTGATAATATGACTTACGCTCTCAAATACCCATATCAGCGTTGGAAATAAAAAATTCTTTAAATAAATGACCAACAATCCACTCAAGAACATAAAACAAAGGGTAGGATCAAATAAAGGCTTCGGATCTGAATCAGTTTTTCATACCGGTGTCCAAGACAGACCACTTAAGGTGAAAAGATTGCCTTTTGCCAACTTTTCTAAATATAACACACTGAGAAACAGATTTGCCTCTCAAATCCACAGCAGAATCCCTTACATATCATGTACTGTATATTAAGCAAACTAGTACCAGAGCAACCAATGATACAGTGCATAAAACCTCTGTATTTGACCAAGCTGCCAGCAACCAACATGGGAAGTTATTGTAATGCTTTCCAGACTTCAATTCAGAAACACTTCTATCACTTCTACCTTTGCACAGGCCCCAAAGCACCTTCATTCACTATGGCTGTATGCTAAACTGCAAAATGGACCAGATTTTTAAAAAGCTGACTTTGCAAAACTTATATATACATATATATATATACACACACACAAGAAACAACCTCAGAAGATCAAGAATGAAGATACCACCTCTGTTCTCCAGCAAACACATTCAATTCACTTATATTTCTCATCCACTGAGTTTTCAAAGCATTCTGATAGCACGAAAGCAACTACAGAACATTGCTTACCAGTCTGCTGTATTGAACTTGTCACCCCAGGTACAACAGCTGAGCCCAAACTATTATTTCCCCCCTCAGAGAAGGCCTAATGGCAGTCTTCTAGGCCCACATAAAGCCACAAACAGTGCTTGATCTCAGTAGGCTTGTATGCAGCCAGGAGAAAAACTTCTGCTTGCATGGTACCACAGCAGCCTCAGTGATCCAATCCACTGAGCAAACTGGGAAGACTTCAGTGACATGCACCAGAGGAGAAGGGCCATCTCCCTACATGCTTTTCATGGGAAGGAAGAAACACATTTAAACCAAGAATCCGAAACATCCACAGTAATTGAAAGCCTTGCAATGATTTCCATCTCACTTCCTGTTCTTACTTCCTCACAAAATTCTGAAAAATTCTTGTAACTGTGCTCCCAAAAGTCACAAAGTTGTTTTGATAATTGTAAGCCAATTATTGTCTAAATTCTTGTAAATACACAGCTATTTGTTCTAAAAGCGGGTGCTCCTTTTTTTCATTTTAACTGCATTACCACAATGAGTAATGCATCTTTAGGAAAATCAGGATGCCTTCATCTTTTTTTTGTAGCGGTTAAATCCTAAAAAGGCAACAGTAACAGATCAAGAAATCCAACAAAAAAATAATCAATTCACTCTTTGCTATTTCTGCAATTTACTTTTGTGCATTTAAGTCATAAACCCTTTCCCAAAACTACCGAAGAAAAAGTGTCTTCCCCCACCCAGACTTTCAAAGTGTGAAATCAACTAACAGTGGAGGCTGCAGGTAAAGCTTGGCAACTTAAAAAAGCTGGACAGAAGAGATTTCCACTGAAGCTATTGACAGTAGGAAAACTGGCTGGTTAATGCTTGTTAATTTAACACTTAAGAGCACAAACATTACACCAAACAAAGTTCTGGAAAAACAAACACATCACAAGAACTCCTTACTGGCTCCCTAAGCAACTGTAAAGAAGGAAGGGATTGTTTGCATTACCTCTGCATCTAGGAAGAGAAGGAGGAATGGAAAAATGGGAGCTCAAGTGGCATTTTCAGAACCATATCTCTAAGGAACTATCAATTTTTTTTTTCTCCCTGACAACGAAATTAAAAAAAAAAAAAAATCTTTATAAGGTTTTTATTTGCTCTTTCTACAATTAAAAAAGCTGCAAGGCATCAACAAGAAGCAGACCTTAGCAATCTTTGCTAGTATCTGATTAAATGCAGTATCCACCAAAATTCTAGAGATCTCAGCAGGGAGACTATGCCAGGAGACTATGAATAAACCCTTAGGCAGGTTTCAAAACAGGAGACAGTTTAGCATTTTTGTCCTCACAGGATTAGATGCATCATTCTTACTTTTTCTTCTCCTTCCTCCTCCTCCTTTCCTGAACAAGTTCTGCTGATTGAATGCTAGGAGTGGGGAAAAGGCACAGGCTATAGTAGACCAATGTCCTGGTTTCGGCTGGATAGAGTCAATTTTCCTCCCACAAGCTATGCTTTGGATTTAGTACAGGAGGAATGTTGGTAACACTGATGTTTTCAGCTGTTGCTACGAAATCAAGGACTTTTTCGAATTTCTCATATTCAGCTAATGAGCAGGTGTGCAGATGCTGGGAGGGAGGATAGCCAGACAGACAGCCAAGCTGGCCAATGGAAATATTTCATACCATAGACACCATGCTCAGTTTATAAACGGCAGTTGCCAGAGGGCAGGAGGCTCTCTGCTCTTCTTGTTCTGGTGAGTTCAAATGCTCTCTTGGCTGGGAGGCCAAACTTTTCCAGGAGTTCGAATTTTTCGGGGAGCTTTGCGAAATCTCAAAAATTCACAAGTTTGGCATTCCGCGATCGCTGCTCGGGGACTGGCTGTGGATCGGTCATTGGGTGGTGAGAAAAGTTGTAGTGTATATAGTTTGTTTTGCATATTCACTATTATCATTGTTATTATCATTACTATTATTAGTAATATTAGTATTTCCTTTGTTGCCTTATTGAACCGTCTTTATCTCAACCCATGAGTATCCCCTTTTGTCCTTTTCTCCTCCCTATCCTGCTGGGGGGAAGGGGAGGGGTAAGCGAGTGACTGTCTGGTCCTACTTGCCAGCTGCCGGGTTAAACTATGACAACCACACAAAAAACACACACAGCAGTCAGAGGTAGTTTCTGCCTTTGACAACTTCAGTTTAAATTAGAGGGAAGGCAGTCAACAGGCAAAGGAGATAAGCCCACCAGGTGGGAGGACAAACAGGTACCCAACATTTAGGAGGCTACCCAGTAAATCAGATTTTGAAACTTGCTGCATACCATAGCATAGCAAGAACTTTAATCATTACAGCAGAAGCACGAGTTTCTCTCTTTTCTGAATCTTTCATTGAACAGTAGCTTTACAATAACTTACCACATAAGCACAAAGGCCAGAAAGACTGGCAGGGCTCACAGCTTAAACGACTCTTTGATAAGTGAAAGCTGGAAACATTAGACAAATGAAAACAAACACCACCACTGGCATAAAGTGCAAGCATAACCCAAGTTCAAACCAAATCCAAAATCCTTAAATTAAAAGCAGAGAGCAGTCTGTGTGCTGGCCAGAACAGTCCTACCTCGGGGAGTTTATGGCCCCACAGTAACAAATGAGTTTGAAAGGACCAATGGACTAAGTCAATAAACAGACAGAGCTGGAAACACTGAGATCTCTCCCATCTCATTCGTCTGTAGTACACTGCCCAGTAGCCCAGCATATTTTCCAGCTACATAATGCATACTACCTATTAAAGAGCAACATTTCAGAAGAAACATTCTTCTTAAGAGACAGAAAAACAATGAAGAACTAATGAAGTCACTTCTACCAATACAAGAGAGTAAACAATTAAAGAGTGTTCCATCAAATTCCTATGAAGGTAAATTAAATTATATATTTCTCCTGACTTTTCTTTTTTTAAAGCTTCTGCTGTTACAGAACCTGCCAATAAAATTCATCAATGCAACAGAAAAAGCAAATCTAAGTAACAATTACACCAGAAGTTTCTTGACCTACAGTTCTGGGGTAAGTCAGGTAAAAAAGAATTAATCTAACCCCAAATCATCATCTTTGCATTATTTTTCCATCCATAAAAGGAGGTATGGATGTCATTTCTTTGCAGAGAATGCTGTAAATTGATAGCTTTGTTCCAGCTCACTACAGGTTCTTATTGATTTTCTCTCGTTTTAGCCTGCATTGATTTGTTAATCCCTTCTCTGTAACAGTTCTAATGACAAATTGAGAATGAAAAACTGCATGCTTTAGGGCCTTTTCCACCAACCTCTTTCTTCAAACTGTATTTTCACTTGGATTTGGAACACATCCACGCACATACTCTGGGTTAGACCTGACTCACCTCAAATCAGGATGGATACTTTTTACATTGAAACCTCTCTGTTTAGGCTCCTCATGGATGAACAAGGCAACTGAAACGACATCAGTGAGGCAGAACTGGAATTCTGCACTAACAGTTATCACCTTCTGAGGTTGCTGCTCACAGAGGCTTTGTCTTAACACCAATCACATTTTTTAAGCAATTTTGCAGCACTCCCCCTAGTTGATTAGCAGGCATTAACTGCATTATACATGTGAATGGCACTGGTGAACATTCACAGCATTTGTTGGTTCAAAGAAATACTTCAGAGGAGCAATGAGCTGGATCACAAGTTGTCTCCAAGCTCAGAATGAGTCGCAGTCATGGTGCGCTGTTACTAGAACACTCCATGCAGAAGGATGGGACCCAGTTAGTATTTTTAATTTAAGGAATATAGTGTGAGCACATGCAGGTCACAGAGTTACAAACAAGATAACTTCCATTAGTTATTTTGCTACTAATAGGCTCACTAAACACAGCTGCCAATTTGGTCTCATTGTTAGGACTTCACTACTGACAGCTCATGCACGTCTGCGCAAGCAGTGGCTACTGCTGCAAGTAGTTTTAGTCTCTTTCCATTTCCCTGATACTTTCAGAGATCTCCAAGTGAGGTATTAATCTGGAATTCTAACTGCAACACACTATCAAATGGAAAATTAATTTGTAAGTTATGAAGACCAAGGCTTCACCCACACTCACATTTATAACACCTCAGTCATCGCATGCTGGGTGGGTCTCCAACTCCTGACTTCACGCCATGTCATTCCCCTCCTACTTCACCCAAACTGTAGGCAAACCAACCCTTCGTGGTTTCCCACACAGATTACAAAGCAGCCTGAGCCCTGGCTGCCACCTCAGTGCTACAGTACAACCCCAGTAAAGCAATTCTGGTCATTTTCAACCAACCCTTATCTGCAAAAGTGGTAATTGGGAAACCTCTAGTTTGTACTCTCACAGTATATGCTCTCTGGCATGCAAAGGCAGTGTGGGAGTTTTCCTTTACCATTCACTTGGTGTGAATTTGATTTCCCATCTTCCTTTCTGCGATGCCAGCTGCAGAGAAATCAGTATGGGTGATGGGAAGCACGGTGCTGGGAACAAATATCATCTCCTCTTTGCTTTCCAAAAATCACACACCTAGAGTTGGCGATCTAGGCTCTGCTTATAACCACAAGGAGAAGAGCAAAGCAAAGCTCCCCATCCTCTCCTAGTGTTAAATAGCTGAGCTTCACTTCACCAAATTATTTATGACAAAATTGCAACTAGGTTATGGTTTTCACAGTCCAGACTAATATTTGCAGCGTGTTGCCTAACACACTGGTATTCCTAGCTTCCAGAAATGACTTTGCTGTGAGTGTTAAACGTCTCTCTACCCAGGCCATAAGATCTTCTTTACAAACCACTGTTCTTAATGGATAAGAAAAGCACAGAATAAATGGGATGGCTATCTAACCAAAAAGTTGCATTTAAATTTCAGCAGTTTGTTACTGCTCTCAATTTCCTGCTAGGAGAACGACAGGGAGAATGGACTGACCTAAGAAGTAAATCCAGTTTCCTCATTTTCTGTGATATAACTGAAACTCCTCTCAATTTTCTTGCAGTGCTGCCAACACTAGTGTCATTCTTCTACACAGGGCATGCAGATTGCACAAACATACCTAATCTAACACAGACTTTCTGGATTTCGAATGCAGTTTCGTTCTTTTGATAGATCCTGTTTGGGTTTTTCCCCTCATAATGATAATTGCAACAATTTGGTCTCTATTTTCATCCTTAATTGCAACTTCTCATTTACACAGTGAGTCGTACTCAGAACTCACCTCTCCATGGCCTTTATTTTCCTTTAATGTCACTTAAAATGAATTGATAAGCCAAGAACTTGATTTCCACTCTTGCGAGAACACTAAAAGCACCATCTCTAAGTTATCATTTTTATCACTGCATCTCTAAAACAGCATAACAAAACCAACCTGCACCAATCAAGGAAAATTCAACAATACCATTTCTCAAAGGACACAGATCAAAACCAACGTGTAAAAGGGACCAATTCACAACAAACCCACCACACTATTTGCTTATCAAGTGAGAAACTCCACATCACATCAACTTGTGAATGATGATAATTTAATTTAATGGTCCAGAAGGGCCTCAAAAGCCCTTCAGTAAAAGATGAGCTGGCCTTTACCTCTCCTTCTGTCAGGGTCTCTCCTCATGAAGAATCACAGATCTAACAGATCTATGGACAGATCTAACACCATCAAATAAATATTCAGAGAAAGCAACACACACTTACTGAAATATAACACAAGTAGTAATCTGACCTGTTTGGAGCATGCAGACATCAACTCACTTTCCCTTCTAGTGATACCACAAGAGAGAAAGCTTAATGAGTAAAGGACTGGAGCAGAATATGTAGCACCTGGGTTCTCTTCTCAGCTTTCCAACTGACTTGCTGTTGCACCTGAAGCCATGTCATTTCCCTACTTCCACTCCCACCCCCTGCTTATTTTCATTATTAGCTGTAAGTATAGAAAAGTAAGAACCACCTTTTACTTTGAATTTTTCCAGGGCTCACATCTGTTTCTGTGGCACAGCTAGGAGTTTTGAGGCAAGCTGGCAAATTAAGAACAAACAGAGTTTATTCAAACTTTGTTTTTCACACCACCACTTCTATTTAACTGTATCCTTGTATTATCTAAAAGGTATTGAGCCTGGAAAACTAGAATGACTTTGCAATTACTTCCTTCCATAACACCCAAAGTCGGTTTTTTAAGCAGCTTACTGGATCAGTTACTACATATATATTCTCAAACTCTGAGCAGTAAAACCTGGTTTACAAAAGCTCACTTTGTTGTTTCTCTCCCACAAAAATATAAACCTCTTGTTTTGACCATTCAAAATATAAAGAACATAGCCACAAATACTTGCAGTGCCCAAACAACTAAGTATACAAAAGCCATGCACACAGCACAGAGATGATATATATGTAACACTATCAGGTTATTTCTTTTAATACCCTTGAAAGTCTCAACTACAGCTTTACTTACGCAGAGGCTTCTAACAGTTTTCCCCAAGCAGTGAAAAAATATGAAACCAGTTGTCCTTCTTTGTAAACAAAAGTGTTCAATTTTCTATATTATTGTGTCTATACTTTAAGGTAATAACGATGCTTATAAATTAACCTATCAGTCATACAATAATCAATCAATTATCATCATAGCAGATGCCTCAGAATTGTCTTGTAGGTAGATGCTTAATATTTTGCAACATGAATGGGGAAAAAAGGGAAAAAAACAAGAATATACTAAAAACAAAGCTATCTTTCAAATACTTGAATTAAACAAAAATGACGCATTACTGCAACTGCCACTGAAAAGAACGGCAATGAACTTTGACTGCAATGGGCCATGAGAATGTGTGTATTCATGATGGCCTTCCCTGAAGACAGGAATAATACAGAGGATCCAAATAAATCTGTATTGCACGGGACAAACATACGCCCACTGGAATTACGGACCATAGTAGGGTCAGGATAAACACAGCACATGCAGGTTGCGACAAGTCCATTGGTTATTTTCATTCCCTGACACAATTGGCTCCTACATCCACCATCAACATTTAAGTTGGGTGATGGTAAAACTGAGAAACGAATTGAGCCCAAGAAAACATATACCCATAAGTGACAGTGTGACACCATTTTTTCAATTTCTTAACTGAATTTCAGACATCCCTCCTCAGAAAACTGTAATCTAGCACAGCTTGCTTTAATTGGAGAAAGGTTATGACGAAAACATGGCTCCGTGTGAATAGTGCTGCATACCCAAAATGACTGTAGCCCTTCCTTCCACCCAGTTCAGCAGTGCACAATGACTTCTCACTTGTTTATTGCTGCAGCAATGTTTACTGCAATGTGAATGACATGCTGAACATACCACAAGCAGTAAAACGATAGCTATTAAAACCAAAAATATCAAACGGACTGAAAAAGCATTTTGACAAGGAAGAAACATTAAACCAGGTCTTTGTAGCATTTGCTAAATACAGAGGCTCATCATATTTCAGGCCATTTGTATTTAATTGTCCTTTCATCTGAAGAGTGGTGAATATGAATGCACATCAGGCAGCAGATGAGTCAGATGTTCTGAAGAGGTCCAATCAAGGACGCCCCACAACACAAGAGCACTGCATGCATAATGTCTCGCGCAACTGACTTCAGCTACAGCCTGAAGTTTCTTTTCTGCGCCTCATCCTATTCCATGGTGGTTATGCAGCAAAGCACTGAGAAGGAAATAATAAACAGGCCTGAGGTCGTATAATTAAAAAAGTTTAAACACCTGAGACTCCAGGAATCTGATGTCCACACACTCTTTTACAGCTGCCAGGAAGACATACTCAGATTAGTAGATAATTATCGAAAACTCTGGCCTTTGTTCTTCCATTGTTTCATTTGAAAGAAAAAAAAGTACTCACATTTCTCAAGGTCAATGCTTCCAAATGAGTTTGTCAGATGAAGTCAAACTGACAATGGAATAGGTCACTCACAACACTTCAAAAATCAGGTTTTGGAGTGGTAGACAGACACAGACTTATGAATTCCAGCACACAGAAAGGAAAATCCCTGGTCTTTCATGGAGAAAGCAGATAAGCCATGTGCATGGACACCAGGAGCAGCACAGGATGTTAAAGCACTGTCCTTGAGGTAAACTAGTATGTCTGTTATACTGTCCTCTAATCCTTAGATTAGCTTCTCCGCTTTGGTTTTAACAATATTAACTAAAGTGCAGAGGCAATCAGCAGACCACAACTTCAGCAAAAATTCAGTTGGATCATTAAAAGTGATTTATAAAAAGACAGTGGATAAAAATCATTAGCTGTAATCCTCAAGTGTTAAACTGGCTCTCTGTATTAAACACGCAAATCTGAATTGTTAATTCAAGGTAAATATGGAAAAGAACTCATCTTCTACGTACTTTTTTCAATTCAGCTCTCAAATCAAACCTCGTCTCCATACAACAAATGGAAAAAGGGATAGTTTGTATGTAAACAAAAACCAGCTGATACTCTACATAACCCACACACTGCAATTCAATGCATCTTTAAGTATAAATTCTAGCTCTGGCATTATTTTGTAATCTTGAAGTGAAGCAAATTAGGCTCTTCTTATTTGCTTTTTCCTTTTCTCATCAACACAGCTCCTCTTAGGGTACAAATGACGCTAGCTCTTGATCACGCTCTTCTTAAATCGTCCTCATGCTGTTAGCTCTGCAAAGAACAATGTCTGCTGCAGAACACTGCCATTGCTAATCACTCAAATCAGGTCTCTCGTAGGTTTATAAGGAGCAAGAGCGCTGAGGGCAGCGGAAAGAAGATGAGATTGTTTTTCTCTGCCTTTTCAAGGAATATAATCTGAATGCATCCCTTTCCTTCACCTTCATGGATCACTCGTCCTGCCAACCGTAAGTTCTGCTGTGCAAGAGCTATGGCTGCCTTGGCTTTGTATTGTACAAGAAACAACAGAACTACATACTTGAGGCACTGCCCAAAGCAAACGAAAAACAGCGTGAAACCGATTCAGCAATGCTGTTCTCTATAGGTATCTAGTGACAAAAGCAGGGACACCCATCTCAAAACAAGTAAGAAAGCTGTTGGAGACTCAGTGGTATCAACACTGACTAAACAAATTATTCATTACTGCAGCATCCTGGGCTCTGAAGCTCCACTTCACGTCTGTGAGTGCACACGTTCACAGAACACTAATGATGGGAACGGGCAGAGGCTGACTCTTCTAACCAAAGTCTCACTGTGGGAGACTACCAGGAGGCAGAGATGAAGTACATACATTGCAGCTGTACACCTGTACTTACCCCTCGCATTTTGACTGCCAGCTGTCCCACTGGGAGATGCATACCTTTTGACTGGTTATCTGCCCAGATGGGACCTGCACATTGCCTGCCAACAGGCCAACAGCCATATGCTGCTTCTCAGCTACTAAAAAGCCAAGAAAATGGTTTGTAGGCCATACAGGTTGCATGTTGTATCAGACTACAGCAATCAACTTTACTCAAGTTTTCTTTCTGATCATCTATGTGCTTGAGGATAAATCACTTTGTGTCAAATTAGCCATATGAAAAGAACACCTCCAATATCACTCAAGGACGTTATAAGGTAAGAGAAATATTCTAGGAGCTGCGGCATTATTATTTATCAGCTAGAGAAAGGCCATTGGCTAAACAGTTACAGAGGGCTTCAGACAGAAGCAACATTGCAACTGGGCAGGCTCCCAGCTCATCTGCTAGGCTGTGCTACAGATGCAACAATCTGAGAGAACCTGGCATCTTCTCTTATGGTAAACCTGGTTCCACTAAGAAAAAAAATCATTTTCTGAATGCAAAAGTCTTAAGAAATTTGAAATAATTGAATCGTATTAACTTCTGAGCTCACAGGAAGAGCAGTGAAAACTGGTGCTGCTGTATTTGAAGAGGTTCTATTAGGAAATTGTTCTAATGATTTTAATGCA
>Ga0181612_122108_pt1 | contig 11521 bp, 6 predicted proteins | sample HoacroProtozoa21_FD_119630 | JGI IMG/M metagenome (GOLD analysis project Ga0181612, IMG submission 119630) | Hoatzin crop microbial communities from Cojedes, Venezuel. Combined Assembly of Gp0051906, Gp0051904, Gp0051908
GAGTCCAGCGGAGGGCTACAAGGATGGTGAGGGGACTGGAGCATCTCCACTACGAGGAGAGGTTGAGGGAACTGGGCTTGTTCAGCCTGAAGAAGAGAAGGCTGCGAGGGGACCTAATATACGCTTACAAATATCTGAAGAGTGGGTGTCAGGAGGATGGGGCCAAACTCTTTTCAGCAGTGCCCAGCGACAGTACAAGGGGCAATGGGCACAAGCTGAAGCTTAGAAAGTTCTGTCTGAACATGAGGAAGAACTTCTTCCCTTTGAGGGTGACAGAGCCCTGGAACAGGCTGCCCAGGGAGGTGCTGGAGTCTCCTTCTCTGGAGATATTTAAGACCCGCCTGAACAAGGTCCTCTTCAGCCTGCTGTAGGTGACTCTGTGATTTGAACACTGATTTGAAAACACACTTGATGTATGCAGCCAAGTTCTATGTGTTGTGCACCTTTACAAATGCTCTAACAGGGGCAAGGCCTGAGAAACTCAGACATAAGCCACTCTGCACCACTTTGTCTAAAAACTACCATCAGTTATTCAGAAGGGTTCCTTACAGTTCTGATCACACATGTTCACCACAAAGTGACTGAAACTAGAGCAGGCAATATTAATACCAGAGGAGCAAAGAGCCTGTCCAAATCTTGCCTGGTGGCTTCTTCCCTGGGCATAAGAGATCTTGCTCAGACGGAGCCATTGACACAATGTCAGGTATCCATGTATGGAGCCATCTCCTCCCTGTACATTTTGTTTCAACTATTGTTTTCGTTATTAAATTTTCAGCTTAAATCACCAATGGCATAACTTGTCCTATAGCCTCAGGTCAAGTTCTTGGACTTTCTCCATATCTAAGGCCAATTAGCAGTTGTCACCATAGTTCCTGTCTCCCCCTTGGTCTCCTACGTCAGATATGTTATACCAACTGTGAAATCTGTAATAATTATATAGCATTTGTCTGTTGCTTCTTTGTTTTCTAAGGATCTGGATTTCAGTTGACTCAGTCAGTTAAACATCATGACAAACACTAAAGTAAGAGTGAGAGAAAAAGGAGATCTGTAATAGTGAGAAGATCAAGTTTTAAAAACAGCCTTCCAAACACAATAGTGGAAGAACAAAAAATTTGAAAGTTAACAGCTTTAAATATGAAGTAGGTTATGTTACAGAATTGACTATATGACAGACTGTCTGCAGTAAAAATAACTCTGAATGGAGAATTCGGTAAATTCCTCTTAATTCTACACTGTTGTTTGATGTGATTTTATAAAGACTCGTCAAGAAATACCTCTTCAAGAATTCAGATCCTTACAGAGATTCTCATGTCCTCCCCATGCACACTCTTACACAAATACTCTGGACCCATAGTTTATTTTCCTTTATATATAACTTATTAATATTTATGCAGTCTCAATGATAGTGTCTGTTTGACAGATTGCCTATCCTGGGGAGAAATATGTATGGAACTGCAGCAGTAAGTCTCATTTCATCTTCACGCTTTATTCAGCCTCTGCACTTCCTTGGATCTCTGTGGGTATTCATTTGGCAAAGTGATAGCTTCTCTGTTTCGTAGTTCAGTGTAAAATAGAGTAGAACTCAAAACTGTGACTAGTCCTTTTCTTTTGTGTAACATGTACGTTCTTTACTGCATGTTTCCCCTTCCTCTCTTTTTGAAGAGTCCTTGTTTCATCTGTGGCCTCACTTCTACTGTGTAGTATTAACTTGCAGAATTTTTTTTTGGTAAAAAAGTCTCACAACTATTAAAAATACATATATTTTTAGATTTAAGAAAAATGTGTTTTCCTTCTCCACATACATTTTTCTGTGTGAAGAAAACGCTATATAGGAAAACAAAAGGTAAGGTAGAATTTGCTTTGAAAAAAATAAGATGTAAGGAGGGTAAAAATTCTTCCTAGATGCAAGATCATATAATAATTTCTTGTTAGCAAAGACTGGCTAAATGTGTGGGGTTTTTTTTAGTTAAAATCTCCAATTCTTCTCAAATTTGTTTGCAGTCTCATTAAAAGTATATGACTTTATGAATTCTTCAAACCAGAAAAATAACAGCAACCACTTGGTGCCTAAATCGGGAAAACTGATGCAGGTTATAAAGCACTTGATTTCCTTAGTATGCACTCAATTAATTTTTTCAGCAATTTCCCCTACAGAGTATGATATGAACAACAGATTATTATTCAAGGGGGGTGCCAGTGACACCACAGATTATGTTCATCCTTATCCTTTCCCTGGCAGGAATTGTCAAAAGTAGATACTGAAGGATTAGTGCAGACTCAGGCTACTTAATAAGCCTTGTAGAAAAGTAAACAAAAAGTTAAGCAAGAAGATGCATGTCTCCAGTCACAGTTAATCCTCTAGGTCCTAAATTGCTGCTGAAATCGCTCATCAGCTTAAGTGCAAGTGATTTGTGGAAATCCGGGCACTGAAAGCAGTGATTCTCTTGCTAGATACACTAACTGGAGGAACTCTTTACTGTAAACTTTCCAACTTAATAAAACCTTCCTGGAAAAGGATTTGAAATGTTGAGAAAGTAATATAAAGTTAATTTTATATGCTATGCAAGCAATGGTTTGTGAAATGGTATGCTATTTAGAACTTGCTGGAATAAGGATTACTCTATTACAGAATGTAACAGACATTTTACTTTCACACTGCTTTCTAAATATATCCATAGAATTTGTGAAGGAAGGATATTCTTACTACCAAATCATATAGGATTCTATTGTTTTCTATCCCATCTTCCGCAACATTTTTGTCATGGGGAAACCCAGCATAAATAGGCTTATTAAGAATGATCTTTGGCTGAGCTGTCCTGTGAAAAAGCCCATCTCTCGCTATTGATTTGTCCCAATTAGTGGATTGAAATTAGAAGAGCTGAATCAGAAAATATTTTTTTAAATGGTCGGCAATACTTTATCTGAAGATGTGCAAGCAGAGTATCACTTTAGCTCCTTAGAGAATGAGGTGTCAAATTTCACTTCTATCAAGTAGAACCAAGAAACTTTCGTCCTTTCATGTTCAATTCCTGCTTTGAAGTTCAACCCTGCATGTTTTAAATTCAAGTTCAAACTTCTTGACAATTAGAGAATAAAGAGATTATCACAAAAGGATGCAGACACAAAACGTCTTTCAGTTTATTCCTTCTACAATAAGATTTTAAATTTCACTCATAGACTCTGAAATTGGTGATACCTCAAATTCATTGTTCTAAACTGGAAGCAGGATCACCAAGGGGCAGAAGGACATGGCTTTCATAACACATATCAGTGCATTTGCGTTTGTATCAGCATACTGTTAAATAACAGAAGGGCGGTAAACCATTACTACAATTACACTCTGCTTTATTACAGACATTCTTTCTGATGTACTATATCCTTGATTATTTTAAATACAAACCTTTCAATGTATTTTTACACTCTAAGGCACACCACACCAGTCAAGACATGAATCGTGCTTCGTTTCACCTATTCAGTAAATATATTGTGTGTATTGAATATGTTGTTTCAGTTCTTCAGTAAATGTATTGTGAATAGATTCATAGGAATCAACATCTGAATGCAAATTCCAAAGAGAACAAAGAGACAAAATGATTGAATAGCTTATTTTCAGGAAAAATACTGCAGTTGTAGACCTTTTTGTTCATTGCTTTTCATTACAAGTGATTTAAAATAGTTTAAAGAATTAGCATGCAAATATTGATAAAATACTGACATTGAAATTTATCATAGATTATGCAACAACTGCTTTTTCTTTTCAAATTAATACAAATAATACTTCATAATGTGTAATGCAGTATTAAAATTTTAAATTTATTCTAGTTATTAATATGGTCTAGGAAGTGCTTGATTCTCGGGCCAGCTGTCATGGTGCACCGTGACCCATTTAGCTCACACACATACATCGTGCTTACATTTTCATTCCTTCCCCAAATAGGGGAGGGTATTCAAATTGCCTGTTAGGATTACTTCTAAGAGATAACCCCAAAACTGCCTGTGTGTTAGTCTGGAAAATGCTAGTCTGCGTGGACTAAAAATATGCCATGGCCTGTGCTGATATTCGGAAGTGTAGACAACTATGTATCATTGCTAAGGCCCATGTTTATGTGCTTTTTATCTTACTGGTGTACACTTCACCTTCCTGAGAAGCTTTAAAAATTCAGTAAAAAAAATCCCATCCTCCCAGAAGAGAGAGAAAAGGTTAACAAATCCTAAATACAAACAGATTGCACAGTATCCCACAGTAAAAGCAAGGAACAAATGCTATAGCCAAATTAGTTTATGGGATGATAAAAAGTAATATTATTCAATGCATGGAGCAGTTTAGTTATACATCTTCCACAAAAAGGCTCAGTATCCTTTCTTTTCCAGGTTACTGCACAAGTTATCAACACATGTCCTGTCGATGTCATGTAATAGTACACAACAGCACTGGAGGCAGCAGGTTTCCAGGACAGTGCATTCTGTTTGAGAAAACTATTATGCTGGAGTTGCATAGCATTCCCATTACTTTGATCATGTATGAAATGTATGAAATATTTTGCTTTAAGTAACAACAACTATGTTAGAAAAATCTGCTTTGCTGACATTGGGAGTGCTTCTTTTCACTGACTGGCTGAAGTCCTAGGGACAGCAAGTGGTGTGAATGTGTGCTCCCATAAGCTGTGATCCCACAGCAGTCATAGTGCTTCAATTTTTGAGAAGCATTCTGAATAACTCCTCTGATTGTTTCTAGACTTCTAAATGAGGATCTTGATACTCAGATGTAATGTTATTTGCATTTACAAAACCTTTGCAGGAAACAAACCTTTTAACTTGTCTTTCCTTTAAAATGTCTAAATTCAGTACTTGTGTTAAGTAAGGAAAAACGAAATGATTATAGAGTAGAAAACACAGAAAGGAAATGAAGCTTAATCTTGCTTTTGATAAGAGTTCAAAATTACATTGACTTCAATGAGAATTCGACAAGAAAAATGATTATAGATTTGGATCTCCAAGAATTATACACACAGAGAAGTTGTTATGTTCTTTCTGTGTTCTTCAAAGTTCCTGAAAACCAGAATCACAGAATGTAGATAGCTTTCTCAAAAGATCTTGTTATATGCCTGCTGTATTTCTCTATTAACTCATATAATTTTTTTCTAATTCTGCTAGAAAAACAAAAAGATTTTATGTTCAATAGGGTATCAGTATTTTGTTTGCAGTAACATAACTGAGAAAGTAATTTAAAACAATTGGGCCATGGACAATATAGCTTCCAACATCTGACTTTCAACTGTATTCACAGAAGCATGAAAAATAGCATGCTGTCTTACTTATGTTAATTGCATTGTGAATCATCAGAAAAAAGAAAAAAACCCCAAACCAACTCATATTGCGTAGATATGCAATTAATGAGTGATATGTAAATGATTTTGTGTCTGTCAAACACAACTGCTAAGTTCAGAAATTGGCAAGAACGCAAGTCAAACACATGTGTTTTCAGACTATCTAGTGCTATCTATTTACTGAATTGCTTCTATCCTGTATTTAAGCAATTGAAAATTATTTCCTTTTAACATTGTTAAAATAGCCTTTGGCACCCTGAAGTATCTTACATCGTATTTTATACTAATCTTTTGATCCTTTCTTAGATGACGACTAATGTGGCAACATTCACCCTTTTACGTCATGACACTTTGAGATGGAGAGGAGAGAAAGGAGGGTCTAATTCACATCAGCAACATCAGTCCCAATAGCTGAGTGATACAGTGTTTTGACAGAGTAGTTCAAAGGTCAAATTGAACTAATTTTTCATTGCGTGTTTTATGCTCTGTAACTTATCTACAAAAAAAAATCTAAACCCCTTTAAGCCCATATATGATAAATTGCCTTCAGGATATATGCTTCATCACTGAAGCCAAATAAACTTTGAACTGTTAGCACATTTCTAGATTAAGTAATGCAAGCCTTCAGGAAGTGTGCAGATCACGTAACTTTAAGCGGAAAGAAAAATTTAATGACAACGAATATGTCTGGAATTCTGACATTATAATGCCAGCACAGTATCCATCCCTTTGTATCCTAACTTTCAAGAGGTTTTGCTTTTGTTGAGAAACCAAAACCAAGCTGAACCCTACAGCAGAAGACTCATTTTGAAATTAACATAAAAGCAGAGAGATAGTAAAGAAAGCACCAAAGAAAAATAACTTTTTCAAAAACCTCAAATGAAAAGGAAAAGTCAGATGACATGAGATTCTACTACTTAAAAAAGGTTATTCTGCATGCTATTCTAAATATCTAATGTGTCTGAGGAATCCCCATGGAGTTGACAGATATGGCATGGGCCTGCAGGAGACCCCACACCCTTCTAGAGCAGCAGCTAGCTAGGCAGCCAAATGCGTGAAGACCTCTGCACAGTGATATCAAAAAATTCTGATTAGATGACTGAACCACTCCAGTAATGTTCTTTGAGCCCAGTGTCATAATGGAGACTGTAAACCTTGGCTGTGCCAGAGGAACAGGCTATTGAAACTCCACAAGGGATGCAGCAGTTATGCTACTCCTAAAGACTTACAACTGGCTCTGAAGGAGGGACCTGGATTCTGTCTTTGGAATAGCTGTTGTCCCAAGGGATAATGCTAAAAATAATTTTGGTAATAAAAACATAGAAATGAGCGTGGTGGCGTTCTTTATGTTCTCTCTTGATTTCATTCATTCAAATGTAGACCAGGGTCTGTCTGAAAATTAGTATCAGACATACAGTAATTGAAAAGCTAATGTCGCTTTTTTGTAGGTTGACAGATTGGCAATATCCATGGCTGTAGCACTCCATGTATTTACAGAGTAATACAAAGAAGAAATAGTGATGCAAATTTCTTAACAGAAATATATCTCAGTGCTAACACTGGCTGTAAGGGTGCGAGTAATCCTTCCAGTGAAATTCATGATAATTTTACTTTGTGTGGAGCAATTGTGCTACAGGAATTGAGTTTCAGCCACTGGTCTGTTTCATGCAGATCACTGAAGGTTATTTGAAAACAAATGGTTCTGTATTCCAGGACCAGTCCCTTGAGATAACTGTGCTTTTGTGTTAGAATTAAGAGAGAAAACCAAGAAGTGGAAAGAAATGTTTAAAAGGATATGAAAACTGTAGCTTGGATATCCAGTAATACTGAAGAATGGTATCCCAGGTGTGATTGTAAAACCTGCATCTGTTCTGGAGAATTAACAAGTGACTACTTCCAATACGCTGTGAAGCTATGCATGTAAATGAAAAATCACGTTTTAATCTTTGTACCAAACTAATTACTCAAAGTGCTGGAGCCTATACAGAAGCTAGGAAAGAACTGGCTTTATAAACAAGCAAACAAATTAACAAAGAAAATATCAAAAAACCTAAAGGTACATTTCACACTTATGTGTTTTAGGAATGAGTTAAGGATCATTTTATATCCCACTCTTTGTAGGTAAATTGGAGTCAACTACACACTGCCTTCAACCCCTGGCCCAGACTCTGTCTTTGTCCCTTACGCCGTAATTATTGGGACTAGTATAAGAGCAACTGCATCATCTAGAAATTCAAATGTGCAGGGATTTCTGATGTGTCATATTGAGTGATTGTTGTTATTTTGAACAAATGAAGTGACAGAAGCTGAAGAAGATCCACATTCTATAGCCTTCCTTTTGGTCTTGCCCATTTTTAGAAATATATTAGGACTTTTCTTCCCTGATTCCTTCTAATACCATTTTTAGATCACACCTTTATCCTTTCAGAATGGATATGCTTATATTCAGAAGACACTGCTATGCCATCCTTTCAAGGAAATCTGTTCTCATCCTGCTTCTCACCTAACACTTCCAAGTGAGAAGTCTGTGCAGAGGTTCTGTGTCAGTGATTAAGGGGCACGAGCTGTAAGAAGTCTAATGCTGAGCCAGATTAATTTCAGAAGTGAAAACAGTAACTGTCTTTGACTCTATAGAGAACATTTTACTTGTGTTTATTCTGGTAATCAATTCCCAATGGAATGTAATTATTTTGACAGCCTGTCCAAGAGAAGCAGTTTAAGGCACACAAAATTCTATGGCCTGACACTTGTTGAATACATTATTCTGATGATATACATATAGTTATACAAGTTTGAAAGTCCATTTATGATGGCTGCTGAATAGTGATTGACAAGGAAATGTTTGATTGCAAAAAATTTTTGGTGGTATTTACATGTACATTATTAGATTCATCGATCCATAAGGATGTAAAATACTTCTGTTTTCTTTTCACCTTTAAGGAATAAGTAAAACAGCATACTGTACACAAAATACAAACAGAAAGTTACCAATGATGTAAAATTCACAGGAACAACAGCTGAAAATTTTATTATATAGTAATAATAAAAAAATTAGCTCTACCATTACTTATTTCAAAAGTAGCAACTGTAGAAGACCAGCGGTATCAGGAACTGAAAGACTGCTTAATAATATGCTGTGCCACAATACTTTGTTCTATTGGTGTCTTGAGTACTTTTAGGCATAGAACCTAAAGCTGTACTAATATTAAGTCATGACTCCTTTAATTTCTTAAATGGTTTGACCAGTTTGATTGATAAATATGAAATAATTAAGTCTGCTAAGTCTAAATAGGAAAACCTGATTTCATTTCAAAATCATTTCCAGGATAATTTTATGAAAGAATTTCACAAATCATAAGACCGACACATCTGGTTTTTTTTAATCTGACCTTGCCTTAATGAAAATAGAAGTGATAAGAACAAAGTTGAAAGACAAAGACATTTAGCAAAGACATTAACGGAAACCTTCATTTTGAAAAGGACAGCAGCCATTTCTGATGTTGTCACCTCAGCTAAAATATGCATGACAATATCAACCATACAAAACAGACACACAGATAGAGATACAGGTTATTGACATTTAGGATATTTTCATGTAAGAGTTTCGCACCAAGAATTTTTAATGTCGTGTGTTCAATTACTTAAACAATAGCCAAAAATACTGAGGAAGTAGTGAAATTAAATATTAAAACAAGAAAATTCTAAAATTACACTCATTTTAAACATTAATTGATTGGGCAACACTTTGAAGTTTAGTTTTATTTCATTAAATAATATGAAAATTAAAGATTTTCCACAATTAGCTCTATAGTTCTTCTAATGACTCTGTCTTGTCTTTACATAGGTTTCCCAGTTGCTCTTTAGATTCCTTAAGCACATTCTCTCTATTCTTATTGAAATCTTGCAGCAGTAATTTTGCAGCTGGAGTTACAATGGAATTCCAGGTAAAATACAAGATACAAAAGTGTCATAAGGTCTCTTCCATTTGCTTTGAAAGTGGAAATAAAATTTCACCAGAATTTCATTCTGTCTTCTAATTCTGTCCTGGCTTCAGCCAGGACAGGGTTAATTTTCATCAGGATCCAGGAAGGTACACAGCCAGGCGGGCTGACCCAACCTGGCCAAACAGAGCAGGGTATTCCATACCATGTGCTGTCATGCTGCGTTCTGGCTGGGGGGGAGCTGGGCGGCGGGAACTCAGTTGTGGCTTGGAAGTGCGTGGCGGTGGCGGGCGGTGAGAGTTGCTCTCTGCGTTCTGTTTTGTTTTGTGTAGGTTGTGTGGTTCGTTTTTGTGTTTTCTCCTTATCTGTATCGTTGTTGTTTCTGTTCCCTTTGTTTGCTGTTCTGTTAAACTGCCCTTATCCCGACCCACCAGTTTCTGTCTGTTTCTTTCGATTCTCCTCCGCACCCCGGCGGGGGGAGGGGCAGCTGCATGGAGCTTTTGTTATCGGCCGTAGCCAAACAATAACAAATTCTGCCTTCCATAGTCAGGAGTTGTAATAGTACTTATCATGACGAACTCATTAGATTAAATGGAGATATTTATAATAGAATTTTCACTTTAATTCCTAATTATATGAAATTAATTAAATATTAATTGTCATTTCAATATAATGCAGCTACTTTCTGAAAACCTGTTTATAAAAAGCAGCAAAGACATAATTTGCAGCACATAGAAGAAGATAGGGGTACTGAAACTATGGTTTTGTTTATAAAAGATTTGCATCTGCCAGTCTTTAGTCTTTGTGAGCTGCACCTGTAACTTCCCTGAAGCAGCTGATGCTGTGTAGAACCTTGTGGAAATCTTTGCAGGATTAAGACCTTCCACATCACAGAGAGAGTAAGAGTTAAGGTAAAATACACAAAATATTTACTTTTATTACTAGAGAAGATTCAAATATGTAAAGTGCAGCTTTGTTTAAATATACCAGAGGGAAATTGTCCTGTTTCGGGGGCAATGTTTGTACGACCTATTAGATTAAAGAGCTCGACCATTTTATTGCTAGTTCTGTTACTAGCTGGATGTGAACCATTAAACAATTTTCTTAATCTCTCTTAGCATCTTTTCCATCTTTTGCAAATGGGAATATAATCAAAAAGCTTACTTAATATTTGTAATGTACTTTCAGATTTTAAAAAAGAAACTACAATAGCAACAGGAAGAATTATCACCTCTTTCCATTGTTACAATAAGTAAACAGAAGGTAACATTAACTTTTCATTTTGAATTGTATGTATAACATCATTGACATATAATTCTTCCTCATCTTCAGATCGTGAAACGTAACTCAAACATTCTGAGAGTCTGAAAAAATTAAATCCTACACAATTTTTTCTTAAGTCAAAATAATATGCAACATTGTTAGAAACTGTTGATTCACCCACTAGAAACAAGTTGCACCACAAAATGCATTTCAGAAAAACTTGAAGGAACATAATATTAATTTCATATGATTACAGATTCAGATTCAAGGGGGAAATTCGTGTAGTGTAGACTAATTTGCATTTTGAAATGAAAACAAAATTTATAGATATTTTTTCCTATTACCTTTGAGAGAAAGGCCTACATCTGTACCACATTTGTAAATCTTTAAATCAGCTAACAAGAAACATTATTTTAATCATCAAAACAATTTGTTAATTTGTGCCTTAATTAAGCATGCATATTCTGTAAGAGCTCAAAACTATAAGCATTTTTAATGAAGTTTAAAAGGCATTTATTTTGCCACTCCAGATATGTTATTAATAAACTGAGTGATTTAGAAGTAATTTGCATAGTAAATGAATACAATTGAAATCAATCCTTCATTAAAGACTTACAGGAAGTTTTTAATTTCTAACATATTTTAAAGAAGTAATCAAGATTCTTTCAAGATTAATCCTAACAGTGGCCAGTAGTACATATGAAACTTTATACTTTACATGTTAAATAAAAAAAATATATATTTTGTTAACCCACGCCTATAATTTTTGCTTCCCAGACATATTCCCAAATTTTGATTTGTAGTTGAGATACATTTAAATATTTGATTTAAAATATCAGAATGTAAGAATATTGAGAAACGTCTAATTTCTGAGATTTCAATTTTTTTTCGATTGTTAATATTTGCGATGCATGAGAGCTCTTCTACCCCCCAGCATTTGCTTTGCATCTATTCCATTATAAACAATAAGCAAACAAACAAACAAATAAA
>Ga0181612_139503_pt1 | contig 11521 bp, 5 predicted proteins | sample HoacroProtozoa21_FD_119630 | JGI IMG/M metagenome (GOLD analysis project Ga0181612, IMG submission 119630) | Hoatzin crop microbial communities from Cojedes, Venezuel. Combined Assembly of Gp0051906, Gp0051904, Gp0051908
ACCAGCTATTATCACAGTAAAGTTGTTTAGCTCAAGGCCAGTTATGAAGTGAGCTGAGAATGGTAGGTGGATGCACAAGTTGCACTGGAGTTCCCAATCTCAAGCAGTGCTTGTACAGTGGACTGAAACTTCCAAAGCATGACCTTCATCTACATCAGCTGCCTTTATGCAGCACCATGGCCCAGGCATTCAGGCAAGAGGGGAAATGAGAACCAGCTGTAATTACTGGCTATGGTCACTCCTTTGCTTTCAAGGAACTGAGCTTCTGCCAGAACTACCTTTTGGCTGTTCTTCAGATAACAAATTTGTAACTAGAAATTTTCATTTCCCTGCATTTGGAGAAACTACACTGTTCCTAGCTGCTGGCGTTTCACATTTGGTAATGAGCCTGAAAGAGACTGGCACCCAAACCATGAGAACTGCTTTCCTATATATTGACAGAAAATAAGGTTTAAAAACAATGCTTAAGTCATACCCACGTGGCACATTTTCTACCTAAAATTCAAAAGCAAGCTGCATTTTACTTTATTTTCAAGTAGTTCAGATTTTTTGGACATTCAGGTACTCCAGTGGTTTTATTTCACGCAGCTTTATTTCCAGCAAACAAGTCCTGGTTAGTAGCGAACATTCAAGCTTTATGTTTTCAATAAAGCATTAGCACTGATAGTGCTTCTATGTTACACTCTCCTGTATTTACAGGCTGGATGTAGAGGTAACTCTACGTAAGATAAAAGTTGTTTCATCTATGACAGCTTGTGTATGAAAGTAGTCTTAATCATGATACAGAAGTGAGGAGGGAGGAGGCAGGAACAGATGTTGGAATTCATGAAGTAGAAAGATACTTAACGTTTAAAATTCTCTGTTTCTACATAAAGAAATCTCTTGGCTAAATTTTCATTCAAATGAGCAGCTTTTCATTGGATTATGAGTCTCTTAAAGCAATAGACTCTTCCATTTAATGGAAAGAAAAAAGGGCTGTTAGAAACAAATGAGCCATTATCAGAGTAGTTAAACAGCAACAACAAAAAACAAAGCTACCACCCAAAAAACCCCACAGCTAAAGAGAGCCTGAAAGGAATGGGAGCACACATGTTGTGAGTCCTGGAGGGAAGTTCAAAACAGGTGCTTCACAACACCAATTCCCTCCAAAAGCTCCAGTCCTTGGGGAATCCAGCACAGGCAGCTCTACTATTTGGCATAATTTTTACATACTAAACAACCCGAGCCACTGAAATTAATTCCGGTAAAATCTTTTCCAGGTGTACATCATAAGTCTAATGATGATAAAGGCAGATCAGCAGTGAATAATCTCTGCTCCTAATTATCTAATGATGTTTCCAAAGTGGACCAACACCACCCTGCCCCCCGCTCCTGCTTTACAAAGAGTTTTATCAGAAGTCAACTATTTCCCTAGCAGATATCTAAAACTTTAAAAAACCTTGAGAATGTACTTATAATATTTAAGAGAAATAAGGATTTTTAGACTATACTAAAATGTTTAAAAATAGAAAGTGAAGAGTAAAAGTGGTAACTGTATAAATACTTTAAAGGCAAGGTACCATAAAGAGGAAAACAGGAATGCTTATACAGGAAATGACGAGTGAAATAAGTTGAAATGGGCTTGAACTAATGAAATAAAAAATCCACTTGAAAATTAGGGAGAAAAATGACAGGGAGGATAATCAAATAGTCAACAGAAGAAAAAACCCCCTGTCTTAACAAGAGAAGAGAGAAACCAAACATATAAAGAACTCTAAGTAGAGCTTTTTGGCATACATACAGTTAATACAACAGCAAAACCAATTTTTAAACACAAAGCCCTTTCTAGAAACCTGAAGAGAAAAATCCTCAGTTTCCTAGCCATTACAGTGTACTTGAATCCATTCTCACGGCATAAACCCTACTGTGGTGAGACCAGACCCCAGTTACATTACAGAACATAATTCAAGTGCATGGTGTAATTCAAAAGATTTATATTAAGTAAACTGAAGAAACCCATGAGCCACCGAATAAACGCTGCTACTTTGGACACTTGGTTGAAATAAGTATCTGCTAATCAAGCGTAACCATCCTGAAACACACTCGTAATTCTAGTCAGATACCGCTCACAAGTCTGAGTAACTTGCCAATCAATATTACCTGTCACCTCTGCACTAAATATAATTCAAGGAACAATCAATCACCAAAATGTAAAATAACTTGGTTACTCCCCCAGAGTGTATCAGCCTGCTTCTTCCTCCCCTCACTTCCCGTACATACGCTAAACCCTGGGGGCTACTGCTTGCTTCCTACTGAGTGCTTCTGAACAAACAGATGAACTTAATGATGACATTTAGAATAATTATCAACAGATATCACAAGCATTCATTGAAGAACGCTGGGTCATGTGTTGGCTTAGAAAGAGATGACATACTAGATTAGAAAGTATGAATATTACTAGATTTTAATAGACAGTAAGTCCCATTCCCTCTGTGTGGGTTTTTGCTTGTTTGTGGGGTTTTTCTGAGAGGTGGATGGTTGTGTTTGGGGTTCAGTGTGCTCGTTTTTTTATTTTATTTTATTTAATATTCCTTGAAAAATCCTACTTTCCAATTCAGTCCATAGTCTTCCTCATTTTTTGGCACAAGCAACAATTACTTAGTCCCATATGCCTGTGAAGTTTAGGCACGTTGTGTACTGTAACAATGGTCAAGCATGATAGCAGCGATGTTTTGGGAAGAAGAAAAAGAAATCATTTTAGAGCTAGGTCACAAAGTTGCTTAGCAGCCAATGCTGGCCGTGTCAAATGCTAACAACAATTACTTCAAATGCCAACAGCAGTTACTAGTAGTTCCCTGCTAGGAAATAAAAAACATGTTTCAGCAAGGAAAGTTTTGACTGAAATACAGCAGAAAGCCAATTATGCCCATTTCAAAATGTACTAGAATACATGCTTTCAACGTATCATATTTTAAGAAGATTAAAGATATAATAAACCTGCCTGTTTTGTCAGGAATTAAACATCTAAGAATTTTCCATTTAACTAAAAAAAAAAATCATTCCTGCACAATCCAACATTATTTGCCTCATATGTCTTAAAACATGTACATTTCCTTCAAACAGATGTCTGCAGTCTCACAAGGGAATTCTAGTAAGAACAGAAACTGTAGGTATTAGAACAGTGACCCTGCTTAGCTGCTTGAAAAGCTGACATTCTGGTGATTTGCACCAAATTTCCACTCCTCTTACAGCAGAAAGAGTGGAGAATTTCATTATGCAATACATTTAAATTGGAGCCTCCAACAAATTGTAAATTTACAGGGCACAAACATGTCGCTTGGCTTTATTAGCTCTGAATCCAAGACTAACCCATTACTGCATGGCCAGAAACCCTGGACGTGTTTACACATCTCCCAGCCCATTTCCCAAAATATCGATTATTTTATTTACCATTTTCTTTTTAAACAGGAGATTAGATGTACAATGAAAGCTATTTATTTTAATTTCTTCCATTTAAAAATAAGCTTTAGGATTCCTCATCCCTTAAGCCACATTAATGAATGCCGAGTTCTAACAAGTGGGAGTGAGAAAAGTTATGCAGTGAAGTATACACATTTTACTTTAGAGAGGATGTGTGTATTCTGATTCAAAGGTCAATAAGATCATTTCCTACTGGGACAAGAACAACACAAATGTTTATAGCATGCAAATAACTTGAACAGACAGTCCTCAAAAAAGCCTGTCCACCAATTTTTGTATTTTAAAACACTTTCTACAGAAGATTAGATGTAACAGGAGCAAAAGACATAAAAATATTCTGGGAATAGGTTAGAAGAAAGATTCTAGTGTTTAGACTAGTTACAGTTTGTTTGGAAAATATTTTTAAAGAAAAATTACTACACCCAATGGACAGAAAACACACTTTCCCCATAAATGAATAATGGGATTTCAAGCTTTGATTATTATTGTTCATACATGACTTGAATGAACATAAGACACCTTTGAAACATTCCTGACATTGTTATGCTTTCACTTACATACAAAAGCAGTAAGAATTTAGTTCCAGAGGCTGTGTGAAGACACACAGCTGGTAGCTTTAATTCAAAAATGAACATCAAAAACCTTCTATAAAACTCCCCAAAATTAAGAAGTGTGTCAGCTTAGACTGCTACGAACAACTAGAAGTCCCAAATTAATAGTTTTTTACATATTTTACATTCCACACATGACTGTGTAATTTATAAGGAAAATATTTAAATAATAAAATTCAGATCCTTATCAGTAACAAGATCAATTATGAAAATTGACGTAAAACTGTCACTACTGATAACAACCCAGCATTAGATCCCAACCCTGATTTTAGCTGCATTTGAAAAAGAAAACGTAAGTGGCAAATTATAGCAGAAATAGTGTTGCATGATTTTAATGTGCTTTAAGTGGAATTCATTAAAAGCGTGCCTGTGGCTTTAAAATATCACACACTCAGAGCACCATGTAACTGAGTTTTGTCATTTGAGACACAAGTATGTGGGCAGAAGCCAAGCCATAGGCTCTGTTAAGCTGCAAGACTGTGCTTTCACTGGTATAGAGTGTTTATCTTGGGCATACAGGTTAGAATGTAGAAGCCACCACCACCAGAGGATCACCTTGCCTGCGTACAACGTAAACATTCCTGTATCTATGAAATAATGCTGGTGCTCACTTACTCGGTGTGGTTTACAATGCAGCTTCAGTAGCTAACAGTATATGATAGCACATAGAGAGAATTAGCCGACTCTACAGAAGTTGAAATTAATTATTAAAAGCTTTGAACAGAAATGAGAATAAAAATTCTCCTCAGAAACAGATCACACTGAATTTTAATCTTAAACTGTATTTCATATCAAGTCACAAAACAGAAGGTTTGATGTATGCATAAAAAGTGAGGAATATATGCACTTACACCAATATAATTTTGCTTCCTTGAAAGGGCACAGAAATTACACCATGAATCAGTAAACCTCACTTAAAAATTCCAGCTGACTACCTTCCTACAATTTCACGGAATTTTCAGCTCAGCAAAAAGTCCCCTCCAGAGACATTTTACAGTCATACCCTTAGAGATTTCAAGTGCAGTGTGAACACTTAACATCCTCATTGCTTCCAGCAGCAGAACTTATACATATGTTCTTTGTATGGGCAAAGGATCTATACAAAGGTAAAAATAACCCAAAGTGAAGTAAGAAGAATGACAGAGTAAAAGCAGTAACAATGTAAAACACATCATCTGGTACAAAGTGGTACTCAGTAAGTGAAGGGTTAATAAGCATGTCACCATGTTAAACGCAGCAGGAGTGATAACTAAGCAACCTCGCCTATATTCGCTCTTGGTCAAGTATTAAAAACACTCCTCATGAGTTGATTCAGTATATACTATTAAAAAACAATTGGTCTATGTCTGGCTGTGTACTGGTGGCTATGTCTGGATGCCCTTCAAAAAAATCTAGCAAAATTGTACAAGAAGCAATACAGTAACCATCATCTGTACCAATATCAGTCCTTCAATAATTCAGATGATTAACTAAACATTTCACAATCCTATAGATACGAGAGGCCTTAGGTTCATTAAGAACAGAACTGCTGCTTGTTCTTGAGGAAGATGGTCTTGTTTCTCCTTTTTTGAAGCAACACTTTTCGAAAGGAACAGTGGACGGGTTTCAAAGCTAATGACTCAGTGTACAAGTGGTTAAGCAATGTTAAAGAGCAGCACTGGCTGAGAACTTGCTATGAGGATATAAGAAATTTCTGTCAAGATGGATGACTATGAACTCCAAGAATCAAGCTGAGTATTGATGGAGTCTGGGTGGCTTGGTAGGAAGGCCACCATCAGCCCAAACAATGCAGCTGGTCCTCAACTCCTCAGATTATCAAATGACAATTCATTCATATGAGAGAAAAGGGAAGAACAGGAATTTTTATCTCCTTTGAATCTCAGCTGAGGTTCATCCATTTGATTCCAAAACCAACAACAACTATAAGCCACAAGCAGGACAGATGATGTGTGCTGGCCATGAGAAAACCCATTTACTGGATTAGTAAGGGTGAAAAGAGTTTTGAAGGTCTTTTGCAGAGGAATATTTCCACAGAAGTAAAAACAAACTTGCGGTTTCACAAGTAGCTGTATTTTTTAAAATTTAAATTCACTAAAAGAATTAGCACAATTCATCATTGTGATGGAAGTACTTCTGAAGAAAATGATTAAGATACCTACTCTGTGTACCTTTATTCTCAGGAAGATTTTGCTCACTTCTAAAAGAGTCACTGTACCTTAAATGTTTACTAAATTTAAACGTGTTGAAGGATTAAAGGAAATTAATATTTAAATAAACATACATGCTCAGACCCGTTAAATTCATCATCCTTAACAATACCCACTTAGGTGAAAAATGCAAGATGCATGTGAAGGTGACAATTATCATTACACAGAAAACACAGAAGGAATAAAACAGATTCATTTTTCCATTGCAGTATTACACTAACAGCAAAAAAATCAGTAGCATGAAAGGTGACTTCGTGAGATTTTTAGGTACGCTTTCACAATCAGCACAGGCCAATTTCATACTATAATAAAATGTTAATACCCAAAAAAGGCAAACTGAGCACATCTAAAGGAAATTATGCTTGAAATTTATCAAGTTCTTGGAAACTATTAGACAGTTGGTAAATTACAATTATCCCTGGATTTTCAGACTTTTAACACAATGTTTTTATAATGCAGGAAGATTACCAGAAACATGTTGTAAGGATCTGTGGTAGAAATTACACTGTTCAACATTTTCATAAACACCACAGAAGATGAATAGCAAGGTCACACAGTTTGTTAGCGCTGTATTCATTTCAGTTCAAAGCTTGTTAAAAAAGAGCTACGGAAAAATCTCACAATACTGAGCAAAAGAATTCAATCTATTATATCTTTCCAAAAGCTGCTAAATGTAAAGAAATGTGGGTGACATAGCTGACCGCGTACGTTCATGAATCTTAGCTTATTCAGAAGATACTTCCAGTTACAGATGTTCTGCAAAAAAAACACATACCTGCCATAGTTTTTTTCTTTTACTACTGCTGAGCTCTTAACAGAATATTAAGAAATGAACAAAACATCCTGTCAGTGTGCCAGTATTTTTAATACTGCATGCGGTTCCAGTCACTCACCTTTAACAGTTTGCAAAAACATGATAAGAATAATTTAAAACACCGTAACACCAAAATTAAGTGCTAACACAGAGGTAAAAGTACTACTAATAGGCATGCTGGCAGCAAGCATTAAACAGTCTGCTTTAGTAACAGAAGGGAAAAGAAAAAAGAAAGTTTACAATAAGAATGTTACTCTCTGAATTAAAAAAATACATTAAAATTGACACTGTAACATTTAAGTGACAGTAAGGCCAGCCATTTTTTGGTCCCACATGCAACAATGACAGAATCATAAAATAATTTTCACCAGAAGGGACCGTCTCATTTCTGCTAGCCTAATCCCCCACTTGAAGCAGGGTGAGCCAGATAAACCTGGTTGCTCATGGCATTGTCCAGTCAACTTTTAAGCGTCTCCAAGCACAGAGAAATCACAGACCCTTTTGGAATCTTGTTTCAGTGTTTAACCACTTTCACAGCGAAAATTTTTTCTCCTTGTATACAATTGCAGTCTCCTGTGTTGCAACTCATGTTGGTTACTTCTCACTGGATCACTGTGGACTTCTGAGAAGAGCCTGGCTCTGTCCTCTATACCCTCCCATAACTTAGCTGAAAACAGGATCTCCCCTTAGCCTCCCCTTCCACAGGCCAAAAAACTTAGTTCTTTCAGCCTCCTTTTGTACATCACAAGATTAATGACTACTGTTCTGCATGCTGAATTTGGTCTGTATTACTTCTGAAGTGTGAGCTTTGGCCTCTGCTTCCCATTTAATTATGGAATGGATTTTTTTTTTTTTAGCTCAGAAACAATTCCTGCAAAGTAAGAACTTTCATAATTTTTAGCAAGTACGGTTAGACAAAAGTATCTTCAGGTCAATTACTTTTCAAGAAAAAGAAAACACATGCTGGGTTTTTTTCTAAAATGGAAGTGCCGAGCTTTTCTCCTTTAAAAAAAAATAAATTGCATGCTTGAGGATTAAATACAATATGCAGCTCACTCAGAAGTTGTTTCCTATGTTTACACATTGTCAAAAGGGACTTGACCTTTCATTGCCAAGTATGAAAGTATAAAGGAAGTGGAAATGCCCCTTGCAATAGCTAGATAGCACTTGGTTGCTTCAAGAACCTGACAGCAGTTCATCCTGACCAGGTAATGTTTCAGCTCCAGATCACAGGTGAACCAAGCTCAGGGAAAACACCACTGAGAGGTGCTTGATGCTAGTTTAGTGCCCAACCTTTCTTTCATTTGGCTTTGACAATAATGCAAATTTGTATCTAAATACTCAGATATTTACATCACAAAAACATTACCATTGACATTTTAGCCATGTAGAAAAGCACTATGTCAAGTTGGAATATGAACTACCTTCCATGATCCCTTACTCAAGATTAATACATACGAGAAGCACACTGAAATAATGGACAAAGTTAACATCACCTACAGCTTATTTGAAAAAACAGCCAAAGCATCTGTCAAAAAACCTGAAGTAACTTAAATAACGACAAAGTTGAATCTGTGAAAAAGAAGTTTGCTGCTCTGGAAGGCAGAGCAGAAGGATGGACAATGAGATACTTGAAACAGGTTATGGCCTACAGGAAGCATCAGTTCGAGTTGACACAGTATCAGAGTGTTCTCACCCTCCTTTCCACACAACTTTCAGTATGTCTTGCAAAACATCTTGAAAATAAATTTTGAAAAGCATGAACAGACATTACCAACTGCAGCCAGTCAGCCGCTAAGCCACTAAAGCAACATCCAGATTCTGCTAATTCTGCCACTGCAGATCAGAGCAGAGTTTTATCTGTATTTTATTCAAATATCTGTGTCTTAAGTTCATAAAAACACTGGCATTTAGGCTACTTCTACATTACTGGTAAAACAGTATTAAGAGATTTTTCTTAACAGCATTGCACTGTATTACTAATAAGCAATGTGTGTCCCCCCTAATGAATAAACATTTGTAATCTGCCTACAGAATGAATTACAATTATTTTCTACCTGCAACAGCACTCTGTACTACAGCTGCAGTTTTCACCGAGACAACTCAAAACAGTAAGTATGAACTAGCAACAAACATTTACTGTTTGTTCTATTCCATGCTGCTTTTACAGCTTCTTTCTGTGCTTGAAGTGCTGGAACAGCAATCCAAAGGTCCCAATTCCTTCCCCCAGGCCTCATCTCATTTATGTGGATCCTCCTGTTACAGACTTGAGTGCACTTCCATCACCCTAGGGGTTCAGCTGCCAGAAGGGCTCCAGAAGGAGAAAGATGTATCCTGAAAACAACACTCAGGGCTCCGCTTCCCTCTTTGCTGTAAAAATTCTAAATTCGTAACACCTAATAACCCTCTTCTCTGCGCTGTCCTAATGTCATCTTCACAGCTAGTGACCTGTCTACGCACAAAGACCCTAAAGGAGCTCTCCACGCAGATACCCTCCGACAAGGTGCTCTGGCCACACCATTGTTTCACAGTCAGCTACAAGCTCAAGCCTCTACCCAGGATTGCAAACCACAGTGGTTATTCCATGGCCATAATGGCTGCTCAGACTGACACTGCAGTTTTTCTTGGAAGCTCTGGGTCATTCCAACACAAGGTAAGTTTTCAGTTCACCCTGATAACCAGTGACAAGTAGCTCAGATGACCATTATGCACCATCTTTGTACTCTGGAAAGGTCAACGCAGCAGCAGCATAGCTCAGATCTCCTGGAAAGCCTGTTGTGGGTGGAACGACGAAGGGCTCACTACTCCAGCAGACCAAACGCTCTGACTGAGCCAGTGCTCTCAGCACAAAGAAATATCACACAGTAATGGCTCCGCGCTACTCGCATTCAGTGTGGATTAGGCTCTTTTGGTGCTCGGTATTTTCCAACAACAGGTCCAAAGTCATCTTCTGCAGACCCGATTTCTACACACTGGTCTTGAACTCATCTGCCTACAGTCTATGGTTGTAACCAAGGGCAGTCTCACAGCACCTGAATGAGGAAAGGAGAGCGGGTGTACTGACAGTGACCAGGGTCAGCCAACAGCCCACTGGTTGCTGGACAAGTCCACAATGAAGTAGCATGCCAAGCCAGGCAGTCAACACATTTGCATCCAGATCAGGTACGTGGCCGGACAACCACAAAGCCACAACCGAGCTGAGGCAATGACCAAAGCCAAGGACATCAGCTTAAAGACAACTCCTGAGTGAAAGGGGAACCCTGACAAGACTTCTCACAGCTCTTCTCACAGCAGTCTGACTCAAGGTTACACGGCTGCACCATATCCAAGCTAACTTTGAGCACTGACAGCTGAAAGAACTGCTGAGGAACAAGGTATCTAGGGCCCTGACACCTCCTATCCTACAAATACCTACCACTCCTCACTGGTGACGCTGCAAATACCAGTGACAGCAACAGCAGTCCATAAAATTTTGACACCTTTATTTCCTACTCACAAGACTCATAACATCATTTTTAAAAAACACCTGCATCTATTTTTCCAACTGCAATGTTTTGCTAAAGCTGTAAGTAGCCCAGACAATAAAGCCGTCTACAGTTCAGGAGGTGGAGGAGGAAGGGGAACAAGCTCCCCTCCCATGCTATATCAGATTTCCTTCTTATTCTGCAAACATTACATATTCCATATGATCCAGGCACAGAAAGTGCCTTAGAATTAACTTTAAAAGCAAGATTGCAATTTTTATTTTCAAGTAAGTCTTGACAGCATAGTCCACAAAGCTTCAGTTTTTTTTCTAAAACTAAGATTAAGGCCAAATATAGCAGCTACTTCATAAAGGTAAAATAAATACACCATCTCAAAACATTAAAGATGATATGAAATTGGTGATACAGCCGTATCTTCTCTATTACAACAAACTAGACCTACTAGAAACGACTGAGGGCTTGTGTTCCCTCACCTTGACACTGAAGCTTTAGCTCTTACAGCGGCAAAGAGGAGTACTTCTACTAGAAATTTAATCCTATACTGCAACAGATGATGTAAGTAAAAGTAGCATGGATTGGGACAAACAGTAAACATTGTCATTAGGGTTCAGTTACCAGCTGATTTTTAGTGCTATTAATTTTGCTTGCATTGTTCTGACAGGCTTCATTTTGGAGGCAGATGAGTACCAGTAACATCAGAGCAGCTAGTGAGATGAGGTACACACACACACAAAGAAAAAAAGACCAAAGCAATTTCTGTATACATATATGTATGGAAGAGATCCTTTTCCCCTCCCAGCATGAAGAAACTCCTCTGGGCTACAATATCACAGACCTATCCATTTTCTTACCACCTGAAAAATGCAAACCAATCTCCTAGTTACTGCTTAATTGCTTACAAGAAAGTCCACCGTCATCACTCATTTAAAAAAGGAAAAAAAAAAA
>Ga0181612_141811_pt1 | contig 11521 bp, 6 predicted proteins | sample HoacroProtozoa21_FD_119630 | JGI IMG/M metagenome (GOLD analysis project Ga0181612, IMG submission 119630) | Hoatzin crop microbial communities from Cojedes, Venezuel. Combined Assembly of Gp0051906, Gp0051904, Gp0051908
ACAGAACAGGACATTCCTCTGTATGTGGGCTTGTATTCCAGTTCCCCTGAGGAAAGTGTTCCCCACCTCTAAAAATTGTGTGGACAGAAATATTTCTTGAAAGTATTGCTAATTAAGCTGAATCATATCATTTATACTAATCTTCTAGTTTAGCACAGAATTTGTGTACTTTTTCTGTTTCCTGCCAGACATTGTTAGTTCTTCTGTCTTCCCCATATTTTGGCAGTATTAAACAGCATCCTGAAAGGACAGCATTGATTGTTAATAGAAGTGCTTGTTACCATTTTACTAGAGTTATTCTGATGAACCCGACACAAGAATAGTTGCTATTGCTTTTGTTTTGCATGTGTTTCCATTTACTATCCTTTTTATTTATCCTTAACCTTACTTTTTGCTTTTAAAGTAACATTTCTCTTTCTCTCACAATATTTTGTTTATCTTGCTTTTTGTGGATTTTATGAAAACCTGTTCTGAGCTTTGATAAAACAGACTTTGGTATGCTTAGATTTTTTCTTTTTTTTTTTTTTTTACACTGCATGATCTTGCTCAGCTCACTATGGGGAGTGAGAAGATGCAGAGAAAATACATATGCAGTAAAATGGACTGGAAATGTAAAACAAGTCTTTGCAGGTGCAGCCTGGGCACAGAACTTGGTGTTCGATTGTAATTAGTTTTTTGAGTAGCCCTGTACTAGTAACTGAAGACTACCCTGGTTACCTCGTCTGGAAAGGGTGGTATGTCATTTTCAAGGCATCTAGAAAATTAACTTCGTTACCAAAATGCTAAAGATTGTTGTATCAACATTGCTGGCTGTAGTTTGATAGCTCAATTCTTGCTGGTCAGGCGGATCTGACAGTTCCTTATAGCACTGGGTGGGGATTAGGTTTTGCTCTCTGTATCCCTGGAGGTATCGTTAAAAAAAGATGGAAAATACAGCACTGTTCTGGCTGTGTCTGTGCTGTGAATCTATCCAAAACTTTATAAGGTCTTCCATTACTGCAACATCTGAATTGTTTCTGTGGTTGTTCTTATATCAACCCTTCCCTATTGTGCTAAGATTTTACCGCATTTTTTTAGGTGTGAACAGAGACATAAGAGGGGGCAGTGATTTGTCACAGATTGCAAGTACTGCCTCTGGTAGAATCAACATCTCGAAAGCCCTAGGCTGTGGGGAAGTCCGAGAAAGCCGATTACTTCTTCTCTTGAATGACCATATTTCCTATTGCAGTGCTGTCAGCTTCTCATTCTCCTCACTTCACATTATAAGTAACACTACAAATGCAGAATATTTAAAAGATGGCTTCTTTTGTTGAGCTCTGTTTCTATGAATATTACTAGTGGCTATTGAGACAGGTCAGCCCTTTCAGTTCATGATTTTGTGTGGTATATACCCCGGTTTGTTTTTTCCTGGATTTTTTTTATGAACATATATTTTTCTAAAATATTAAACATATTTGATTTTTCCATAGCTTGTAGATTACTTCAGAGTTAAAATTATGAATATTTTAGTGGATAAATGTCTTGAATTAATATTCTCCTCACCATTTAAAATTTGAAGTTTGTTAGTGTATTTATCTGTATGTTAATATAGCTCCAGCACTTATTTTGTCTGCCCATGTTTCTAAACATCAATCAGAAAATGTATTCAGTGAACTTGATTTCCAGTGACTGTGCATAATAAATGGACATATGATAAACATAGTTACATATTTTAATGCATTAAAACGCAACTATGATTGGGTATATTTAAACAGAGCTCTATGAAGAACTATAGTAACTATCTACACTAATTGCTCCAGATTTAATTGTATCATTAAAGGCACTGGTGTTTATATTGTAGCAATATAATCTGTTTTAGGAAGAACTTGCAAAAAGATGTCAAATAATTGTAGGATTTCAATAACCAGTATTATTTCTATGTGTGTATTTGTAGCAGCACAGTGATATCCCTATTATTGTGGCAAGTGGAGAAGTTCCAATAAGATATCATTTATATTTATGAAGAACTTATTTTTTGGAGGCGTAACATGTTTGATGTAGATCGGATCAGATTTTTAGATCTTCACATAAGCAAAATACCCTTGGAGTTTTTGCTAAAACCATATAGGGGAAGCTGTTCACAGCAGAAAAGCTCTATCTGGCAAACAAGTATTGCCAAATAATCCTTGTGTGAAGTTAGTGCTTTCAAAAGGTAAAATATAGAGGAACGGTTTCTGCTGTTTCCTGAATTAGCCAGGTGTAAGGCCTAAATAACAGCCCGAGAAACACACTCTTTAAATTTTTCTGTCCCTTTTTTGCATGGATTGAACAGGAAAGACTAATGCTCAGAAATAATACAAAGCAGGCAGCTGCAGAGAGGAAAACCCGGTCAGTGTGAGCCTCCTGTGTATGTCTGGGTTACAAGGTTATCACAAAGCAGAGAGGAATTTGAGCTTCAGGCTGTGTAGGATATAGAGAACTTCAACGTTAGCCTTCTGAATAGAGACCCTTTGAACCAAATCCAGCCAATGGCTGGTTAAAGTATTTCAAAACACCCTTTTCTATGTCCATGGTGCATTTAATGCACGGATAGACTTAGGAAGTAGATGCTGCCGCTGCTATTTTTTTTTTTTTGTAAGCTTCTGTAACTTTTTTAAATTTGGAAAAAAACAGAAAGCAAACGAAAAGCCAATTTGATATGTAATTCTGAATTTCAGTAGTATGCCACTAAGCCATAAGCAAAAGAGCCTTTTTTTTCTGTGTTCTTCCTTCTTTTAAAAACCAATTCAAGGTCATGGTTTGAATAGAAAAGTAATTGGATTTGAGACACCATATGTTGTGGGACGCTTGTGACATCCCTAATGAATGTTACAGGGTACTACTTCTTCCAAAAAATGTTGACATTAGCATTGAAATGACTGTTGACATGAAAACTTTCATTAAGAGACACATCTTGAAGTCAATCTTGTCTGATTTGTATTTTTTCTTTCTTCCTCCCATCATAAGATGCCCACTCCTGAAATGCAAAGGGGTTGCTTACCTCGCCGAGCTCCAGCATGTCGCAATCACTCACCAAGCTTTACTACCCTTTCACAATACGTTTTGATTCACAGTGACAAATCCTAGACTATAAAAGCAACTAGACTCCATTGCCGCATGTCTCTTGTTAGTCATTTCACAATATTTATGGAGCTGCTTGCAGAGAACATTATTCCTGTGCTCGATTTTTGTAAATCAAATAAGGGTAAATTCTATTAAAAGAAAATATATTTTAAGGCTGTGAAGTCTGGAAAAGTTTCTTGGTTTTGTGTTTGGCTCTTTCAGTGTTTTTGGCTTTGGGAAGCACTAAAGTGATATACAATATGTCACCTTTTCATGTACAGTCTAACTTTAAAGAATCCTTTGTGTAAGGAACCTTAATATTGTTTTCATAGGACATATTCTTCCCCTAAATGCCCCGAACAAGCAACTTCTTCATTAATTTGTGAAAATTTATTAGAAAACTGCAAATAAATAATGAATGTGAGGGGAAAGCACTTGATACTATTATTCTGGAATGTTAAAACTGAAGAGGTGATAAAACATTAAAAAAATTCACAGTCGCTATGTAAACAAATATAATAAAAAGCGAGCTGTTGTGGTCTAAACAATCTAACCCTGTTCTGGCTTTTAAGATGGTTGTTTCTTCTCATCCATTTTGTATGGGTAGTGAGGTCACCGTCCTTTCCGAATCACAGTGCAACATCAAGTAGATGCAAATAGAGCACAAACAGTTTTGTTATTACTGCGTACGCGTTCTCTGAACTTGAACTAGGCCCCAGATTTCCCACGTCTTTTGTTTACGTGGTTGTGTGCACTGATGGGAATGAAAACCATACAGCAGAGTAGAACATGTAATCTGTACTTTTGCAGAAATACTTCTGTCGGAAATGAAAACTGATACGTGTATACAAACACTACAGCTGAAGTAAGGAATGCCAAGCTAATTTTCTTGTTCCTAATACCTACTTTGCCTGTTGCCAATACCTATTTTAGGTGTGGGCACTAGGACAGGCTATGGTAATTTGGTTATGTATGTTGCTCTCTGATCTAGGTGATGCTGAAATTTGCGTGGTGAAAGCTAGCGTGGACGTATCGAGGCAGGGAAGCAAGAGGCATACCATGTATTCCTGGTGTTGTGCCCTGATAATTGCAGTCAGTGTGATCTCTGTTGTTTTGCAGTGTAGCATAATGGTGAATCCCCACAGCACGCCCATATATCAGCTTTTTGATGTGTTTGTCGGCCATGCAGTCGGGCTGCTGGAGACTTGCTTGCTTTCAGGCTCGCAGCCTCAGGCACTGGTCTGTGCAGATGAGCCTCCTGTGAAATGTAACTCATACAAAAGCATAACAATTCCGAGTGCCAGTCACAAGGGCTGGCTGGCAGCTTACCATGTAATGATAGGAATCCTTTCTCAGAGAATTGAGCTTGCAATTTGCCCTTAGCTTGAAGGTAGCCATTGTTTGCATGTGCAGTGGAAATCTAGACATGCTTAACCGCTTTACGAGCCAACCTCTTTTATCTAGTTTAAAATTTTTATTTTTAAAAGATAGGGCTAATTACTCTTTAAACAGAGGATGAGAAAACAGGGCTCTAAATGATTGGAGGAAAAATATATCCCTGCCCTGGGAATAATTATCTTGCTGTGCATGGAAAGTACGTGGGAATAAAAGAATGTTAAAGACATGCAAATAAACTGAAGAGCTGGCTGAGCTGTCAGAGCAAGAATGGCGCAGGTGGACGAAGGGGGCAGGCGGGCTCTGAGCTGAAAGCTGGCGCCAGGGCTGTACGTCCACAGTAAAGCTGTACCCCAAATGCCATTGAAACCTTCTTGCATTGCCTCCCTGGTACAGTGTGGTGAAAAAACAAAGTTGAATGGTGGTAGGTCTTCAGTAGAAATTACCTGTTTATTAGAAGACTGGGTGAATTTCACCTCCTCTAATTTTTTTTTTTTCTTTCCTTGGCTGTATCAGTCTACCAAAAAGCAGAGCTGCATTAACATTTCAGTTCAGATCCTTTAGCATCCCTGCAGAAATTTTACCTAGGGTAGCAACTATGTCCTCTGGCATTTCCCATGCTTACAGGAAAGTATGACACCTATGAAGAAGTTATCTCAATTTCTATTTAAGATAAGCAACATGTAAGGAGGTGGGGAAAGAGTCAATTCACAAAACTTGAAGGCTGATATTAGTCTGTCCCTGCTTCATCATTTGGATTCTGAATTAGTCTGGGATTCATCAATACTTTTAAAAGCCAAAGTCCTGTTGGTCTGGTCTGTAATCTGGGCTAGATGATTTAAGATCTCAAAAGGGGATGTTTGGTTTAGTTCATGTGCTTTAAGGAGAGGCCACACAGAACAATCCCTTGTCACTGCTTACAGTATGGCAGAGTTTCAGGGATTTAGTTTTTAACGCAAGCATTTAAGCTGGCCATCTGTCTTGGAGGAATGTGGACAGCATTTGGGTGAAATGTTTGTCAATGGAGTTCCATTTCTGTAAATTTTTCTGCAGCTCATAGAACACACACAAATAAATGTTTGATGACCAAGGCTTCTAGTATGGCAAAACTTTGGCATGAATGTCTGAAAATGTCACTGTTCTTCGTATTGCTGTCAAATTTTAAATTATGCCTATATTATCATATCATTAAGGGAAAAATTCAGGACAGAGGGAGAACATCAATTTTTTTGCCTTTGTAATTCTCCTGAATTCTGTTTTCTGCTGTTACGCTTATAACTTTCTGTGTTGTCTTAATATACATTTATAAGTTTTTTATCACGTATTTGAATATTAATAGGGTGTTTCCTCATCGTGTTGACATATTCTCACCTCTTTACCATGTGTAGTTTACAATCATTTATGCATCTTGCAAGTTAAATTTGGCAGTTTATACAAGAATCTTTTAGGCCATAAGTCTGAAGTGCTAGTGTTAGAGAATTTCTCTTTATATTTCTCTATCAAATGGTCAACTGCTTAAAAAAAAATAAAAAAATTAAAAAACCCTGAATAGTGTCTTGTGGAGATGTATACAAAAATGGCACCTTATTGGTCTTTTACTTTTTGATCTTTTCATCAACTTGATGATGAATTTACTAGTGTTGTAGGTACAACTCTTCCTTTCCATTATTTGCACTTCAGGGTGGCAGGAACCCAGTAATATTTTTATAGTTTTCCCAGTGCTATTTTTTTCTTTTCCCAGAGACTCAGTCATTGTACAACCAGGTGTCACACACTTCCTGTGATTTTTTTTTTAATGGTCAATTCATCTTTTCATTCAGTTCCCCACTCCTCCCTGTTCTCTCCTTTTTCTCCTTTTTCCACTCTCTCACAGTTTAGCATGCCAACAGATTTTAGTGTAAAGGATTTTGTTCAACTTAAACTGTGTGACTGTAGCCAAAGGACCCTCAGCCTATACAGGGTGTTTAAACAAACTTCAAATTTGACTCAAAATCACCACTACGATGGAACAAAAATAGCAGGAATAAACCTTGAACCATCTGAAAATGTGGAATGTCCTGAATCTTGGAGCTTGGGGGATGTTTGGAGGTGAGGCGCTGTCAGCAACACATTCTTGAGACCTTGTAAGATGCAGCCTCGATGCAGGTGAGTCAGGGTGCAACAATCATGTTTACAGTGGCTAATAACTCCTCCTTCATGATTTGTATTTTGATTGCCCTCTTTTTTCTTCAGCTAATCCTGCCATCATTGTAACGTAAGAGTGAGGTCTGCTTTCACATTCAGACATTAGCTTTGCATAGGTTAAGTCGCAAGCAGTCTCGACTAAAGCAGAGGTGTGCAGCAGCACAGCGAGTGAAGCAAAGCACGAGACGTTTCTGGCAGACTGATTTCTTTGCAGAGCACTAGAGACAGGTTCACAAAATCACCTGATACAGCATCGGAAGAGGCACATCCAGAACAGAGTCAAGGAATCGGGAAGGGCATTCTGAGTATGACTCAGCATTGCTTTCCCTTGCTGCCACATTTCTGCAATATGCCCTGGATGCCTGAATGTCTCAGAAAATAAGATCTCTTTGCTAGATGTTGACTGTCTCCTTGTGCTTGGAATAGCCCCCCAAAGGTCGAGTTCATAGCCTTACCCTTTGTTCTGGGGCAACTATAGTATTTTTGCAGCTTTAACTTTGTTTCACTTGCATTTTCTTTTGACTCTAGCTCTTTCTTTCCTTACAGGGTGGGAACATCTGCCTAAATTCATAAACTGTGTTGATTTTTTTTTTTTTCCCCCCACTCTGTTTTTCTAATACTTCTTCTAAGGATTTTTTTGCTCTACTTAAATACTAAGGGTTATTTTTCCATTCTTAGAAGATTTATTATCCTGTTATTCATTTTCTGCTCTGAGTATGTGTTTGACACATCTTTAGTTATTAGAATAGAAGCCTGACACTTTAGGAAACAGAAAATGTTTGCCTGCATTACACTGTGCATTGTAAATGGTTCTTGTTCTTTGCTGTGCAAACAGGCTCCTTGAATAATTTTACGGTATGCTGTTAAGAACTGCAGCAAGCCATTTGCTAGTAAATCAACATTTCTTACTGTGAACGCTCTATACTTTGTCAGCCATTACATCTAGGGAATAAAATCTAATAAAAAAAAAATCAAAACATGGAATAGTTATGGCTGATCTCCCTGAAAAATTTATACTATTTTGAATACAGGAATCAAACATCTGGGAGTTTTTGGGTGGTGTCCAGTACTAAAGCTTTGAGATGTACAGCAGAACATGCAAAACATCTGCCTTTATGCTGCATTTCTTGTCTTTGCAATAAAGTACACTGATCATTTACAGTTTTCCCTTCAGTTTCTCACTTTTGGGGAAGGTTCAGCTCCCGAAAGCAGAGGCGAAGGCAAGTTTCAGCTTTATTTTCAGATTGTGATGGAATTTTGGTATTGTTAACCCTGAGTACTTTAAAAAATAAAAGAACTTACAACACTTCTCCTCCTTACTATTAAGAATCATGAAGAATACCTTAAATGTTGGAGGGGTTTTATTTGCTTTCTGGTGTTTGCCTTTTTTGGTGAAATCATATCCTGCTTTCTAGCTTATCTTCATCAGTTAATAGATGTAGCCGCTCTTTTCATATAATTATTATTTTTTTTAACGGCAGCTGAAATGTGTAGATTCCAGCAACAGTTAATATGAAGAGACTTGCCAACGTCTGTATTCTTGTGGCAGTATTGTTATGCTGTGGATTAAACCTTTACTGCATTGCTTGGATCTGCTTACAATTTTGAAAGGGAGGGCGAGTGTTGGAAGTGGCAAGGCTTGAAATCTCCAGAAAACGAAAATTTGGAGAGTAAAGGCAGGGTCTGTCAGAGCAGGATGTATTCTGAAGTATTATCCTAAAGCTGCCTTTTTTTTTTTTTTATGTTTTATAACAATTGTTTTGAGAAGTCTTATGGATTGAAACACCATTGGATGTAATGTACTTAAACCAGTGTTGGCTGCTGGGCAGCCCATTTCTACCAGGCTCCCAGCATCTCAGGTGCCTGACAAACTAATGTCACAAGAGCAGCTGTTACTGTTGATGTTTCTTAAGGCTGAGATATGGAATGGTGTATGGATGCTCAGAGCAAGCAGTGCTGTTCATAAGAATGTGAACTGAGGTGATTTTCAAGTTCCTCTGATCTTTGCTGGCCAACTTACCTTTTTGATTGTGTCGCTTGTCTGGGTTTGAGTTTCTGGTTCAGTACGGGGGAGTACAGCCTTGCACACCTTCAAGTGTAATTGTTCCCAGCCTTGCTGGAGGCTGCCAGCGCCTTGATCTTAGGTCTCAGTTTTTCAGCACCATTTCCCTTGCCCTCTCTTCTTTCAGAGTGTATGTTTTATAGAAAAGTGAGAGGTTTTAAATTGTGAGACAGAATGTTTTTAGATTCATAGGAGTTTGTTTTATAATAAAATATCCAAGCTTCCAGTCAGATCCTTGAGATGTTTTCTTGTGGTTGAGCTTTCAAGGCTGGAATAGAATGTTGGAAGGACAGAAATGTCTGGTATCTATCCATATGATTATGCTGAAGGTCTTTGTTTTCTGTCTTCATCTCTCAGATCCTGTTTAGTTCTTATTTTCTGTATAGAAGTAGTTTTTCCTTTTGATTAATTTAAAGGAAAACCTGAGCTTATTAAATTTGGCTAGGTATTACACTTCTTTGAATACTACGTGAAACACAGTATTTTACAGTACTGTAAATTTAAATTTTCCCATGCTTTTTATCATCAAATGAGCTTGATAAGTTTAGTACCTTGTTTGATATCACATTCTTAACTGTGATAGCAGAAGATCAAACCTGAGCATTTCTTTCCAGTATTAGGTTCTTAAAGTCTGTCATCATCATGTCATGGCAACCTGATCCTGCCTGTGGTGTTGATTGTTCATCAAGGACCGCTGCCAGGTATAGATTCCCTGCCAGGTAGCTCATGCCTGTACTGAGCCTTATCACAGGCAAAGAATCTCATTGATAATCTGGATGGCTCGGGCAGGGATGAGGATCAAGGCTACAAATTCAGCTCTTACTACAAAGTACTGAGCTCTGTGTGCAGCCAGGTTTCTGGGGAGCCTTGTGGACAGAAAGCACTCAAGTTGGAGGGATTTGTGTGTGCACGTGTTGCTGTGCTGCGTAGATTCTGAACACTGGAAGATTGTCTCTGTGCTGGTTGTTTGATACTCAAACTTTATCTTTTTGCTTAAAGGCTTTGTGATAAGCTGTGGCTTTCTTTGGATGCTCAGTGTCTCTTGATGCAGAGAAATGAGCCTGATCTGAAAAACTGGAGCTAGATGTCTGGATTTGAGCACTGAAATGTGAGAAATATGGAAGATATTTCATTCAAAGCTTTGGTTTGGTCTATTTCTACTCTAATCTAGTATTAAAACAAAAACCTAAAGAACTCAAGGCAAGTGGAGTTCATTAGCTCACAAAATGGAGCTGGAAATGTTGACAAATATATTTGTGGTGTCCCAGTACGATTGCTTCATTTCTCTGTTTGCAGGGCTTCTATACTGCAGCCTCACCTAATCCAAAGCACAGCATGACTCCTTCCTAGGACCAGTCCCTTCTATCATATCTCTCCCTCCTCTAAATCCCTTCAATCAGCTTTCAAAAAAATGGAAAATAGGTTTTATTACTTATTAAAAGTTTTATAATGGAGGCCTGGCTTATCTTCCCTACCTTCTGTCACTGACAAACTTGGATCAACAACTGCTAGATATTTGTCCAAAAATACAGGTTGAAGCATTGCGGACTTTGTGCTCTCAGTAACTTTACTCTACAACCTTACCAGTCCTAGGAGAAGCTTCAAAAATCCCAAACCACCCAAACAAGTAGTGGAAACTATCCTGACACCACAAGTTTAAAAGTTAGAGATCACTATGGCAACTCAAAAATATGAGATGTGTGTGACTTGTGTTGGTTTTGATTTTTTTATTAGCTAGGTAAATCTAAGGTGAAAATTTTTGCTTTTTCACTAAAAAATTTCAGCTAGAATTTGACAATATTAATTTAGAATGTAATAGTCGCTGTGTGACATTTCTGTGGTTATGTTGTGGATTTTTCAGATCACTGTACGCTGTTAAGCTGGTATATGGAAGCAATTTGAAATGCTCAAAATAAAATAACTCGGGGATCAGGTACTGTGTACGTGCAAATAGAATCCTGGGCCAGGGTCATCAGCCAGAACTCTGCTACAAAAACGGCATCACTGTCACAGCTCGTCTAGGCCAACTGCTGCTCTTTCTCTAATGTTTTCTCTCCACCCTTCACTGAGCAATTAAATGGTTGACAACTTTGGATTCCTTACAGGAAATACCTTACAGAAATCTACATCCATGTACCTACTTTGAGAGTCCCCTGCATGCCAGCCCATGCATGTCTTCACTTTCCTTATAACTTTCCCTTTCATGTCACAGATGAACTCACACAAGATGCAATCTTTTCAAACTTCTGTCTGCAACAGACTGAAGAGTTTCCCATCTGATGCCACCCACACTGTTCTCTTTAGCCAAAGACGAAATAATGTGTTTGTCATGTCAAAGCTAGTTGGCCTGCCACATCTGTAACTTCTTTACCGTGGTTCAGTTCCCTCACGCTTCTTGTAGTGTCTATTTTTCAGTTTGGTATAAACAATTCATTGGTCAGGCATTGTACTTCTCTAGCTTAATTTTATTTTTCATGATCTTCAACATGCTATGGGTTATAAAGTGAGCATTAGGAACAGAATAGCATAAGGTCTGACCACTCTCCAGATAAAAATTTAAGAAGAAAAATACCCCTTAATATGCAAGAAGGTCAAACATGCGCTATGTGAACTTGTTAAACACATTTATTGAGTTCTTGACAGTAACCAAACACAGTGAATGACCGTTATAAACAAGAAAAAAGGCATTTGCTTTTACTTGATCAGCTCCTGCTTTATCTGTAAAGAAAAAAAATCCTTTTCCACCACCAATTTACAGGACTTGTGTGATTTGAATTTGTTTGTCGCAATAATGGATTC
>Ga0181612_153172_pt1 | contig 11521 bp, 7 predicted proteins | sample HoacroProtozoa21_FD_119630 | JGI IMG/M metagenome (GOLD analysis project Ga0181612, IMG submission 119630) | Hoatzin crop microbial communities from Cojedes, Venezuel. Combined Assembly of Gp0051906, Gp0051904, Gp0051908
TTCTTAGCTGGGATTTAAACATTTGTTTCCTCTTTGCTTTTCAGCCACTGGTAACTGTACTCTACCAGTTACCCTATAACTACCCAATTATCTTTAGAATGCTTTTTGATGAATTATCCTCAAATTCTATCCATTATCTCTGGTATGCCCTAATATTCTTGGAGGAGTACTGTTTCTTTTATGGGCTGACATGTCTCTCTACCTTGTGACCTTGGTGATGTCTTCCCCTAACCGAGGAGGACCACCTGGATTTTCCCAGGCTGCGAACGAGGGTCTGTTTCTTTACTTCTTGGGTCTTTTCTTTACTTTCTTTGAAATTTGGTACTCAGTGGGGGCAAAAAGCAACCATGCAAAGAGCATTTTGTGTAGGTAAAGTTTATGTCTGTGGTGGAGGATGATAGAGGTAAGCTTAATAGCACTACTAGCACGTGTTATAGCATGTGATGGCAGTCTTTTTACCAGACCTTTGCAGTGTGGACCAGCTGAATCGGGCTATCTTACCATATGGGAGTACTCTGACTATCATTGTATTTGTTTTTCTCCTATTTTTCCCTCACCTTTATTTTAAATAACATATTTTGATTCAGTTTAACTTACATTTTTTTGCAGGTTTGTCTTTTCCCTATACAAGCTTGGGTTCTTAAACTAATACCTGGAAAACGATGAGGTAGAATATTATACTGTCATGTCTCTGACAACTATTTATACGTATGATTATTTCAAGAGCCTACATCTTTCTGTAAATTCCTCAAAGAGAATATTTGGTTACAGTCAGCACTATGTATATTTTAGGCTTGTAATAATTAACTTTTGAAACACAATATGTCCAGAAAAATGATATCAATAGTATATTCTATTTTTGCTGTGCCTTGTGTTGTCAAATACCTTGCAAAGTGAATTCTATAGATGAAGTACGAAGTGTGCTTTTAAGCATTAGTAAAAGTCATGTCAACCAAAGGGGTAAAAACCTGGCTTGTTAGCTGTGGAATAGACACTGGACAGACAGACTAATTTCTAAGCAAACTAGACAATTGCATGTGCCTTTATTTCCTGTCAATGCTGGGCAATTTTCTTCTGAAATTATGTTACTAATTCATGGTAACATTGCCTTTGTTAGCACCTAGACGTCCACTGAAGAATTTAACCAGTGCATCAGTCTGCTGAAACAAAAGATTTTTGACCTGTTGGATGTCACAGACTTAAAATTTCATGGTTTCAGTCAAGACCGTAAATGAAGAATAGTATTTTTCATTTGCGGTGAGTAATGTAAATGCCAAACAACTTGTTTGGAGACTTTGAGCTGATTTTTTTAATGAGGACTTCTGCAGAGGGGGTGGGTATGGGGATTTGAGGGAGGTACGGTAGTTTAGATATGTGTATTTTCAAAGCTTATTGTAAATATGCATTTGTAGTTACACACAAGTTTTGATCTCCTCTACATGGATAGAATATATATGAATGAGTACTTTAAGTAGCAAAATTATCACATGTTGCCTCAATAGCTCAGTATAAATATATATCTGCGATGAAAGATATATTTGGCCATATGTTTATTAGGTATGTATTTGCCCGTGTTGTCATTGGCTGTGGCTGTGTTTATCTGTGTGTCACTTGAGCTCCCTGACACCCCTTGCTTTGTTTGGGCTGCATTGTAATTTGATGTTTGCTAAGTGTTTGGCTCTGTGTGCTGCAATAATCCGTGATTCTCCCTTGGGGACCCAGACTATCAGCGCAAAGCCAAAAGCACTGCAGAAGTAGAGGATGTGTGAGCCTTGGTTGAAAGCATAATTAGAAATCTTTTTATCTGGTGGGAAGTGCCCTAAGAAACAATAATAAACTTTAAATAGAAACCTGATTGTGCAGCTTTGTATTAGACTTCAGCGTTTTCTGAATCTCAGATCAAGACTCTGGTTGTGAGAGTCGTGATTTTGAACAAAAATAGATGTGAACACTTCGCCACTTTACTTTTAGGTTAATACAGCTCAGTTCTAGGAATAAGCCATCAACAATTATTTTCTGAAAATTAAAAAAATTATGTTATGCATGACTTGCTATGTAAGCCCAAAGCTATCTTTGGAAGCTTACGCTTACTGTGAAGTGCATGGTTTAATAAGCTGCGTACTGTACCTGCCTGTGTGCTGTGCTGTTGTCCGTAATAGCTGCTTCGCACTGTGGCCGTACAGACACCGTTCCCGCTACAAGTACTGTGTGACTTGCTCAGCTGCACTAACACAGCCTCTGTCTGTACGAGTGCAGAAGCTCTCTGCATCGGAGGCGTTCGTCAGCTCTCATTTCCACATTTTAGCAGAGCTGTGGATACAGTTCTTTGCATCTGAAAGTGTTTTGCTGTTGATTTTCACAGCGTGTCTTCCTGGGGCAGCTGAAGCCTGGGATCTGTACCAAGCGTTAGTCAGGCCAGTGCTGCCTTATCTCAAGTCATAGATTTGTTCCCATCTGAATTGAGCAAAAGGGAGCATGAATGACATGAAAACTGCATTACTGTCCAACTAGCTGGGCATGATTAACTACTTTAGTGGCCATAAAATCTCACATCTCATGCAGGGCATAAACGAAGGAGAATTACAGCCTTTCAGAAGTGTTGGCAATCAATGGCTATAAACAGCTACTTTAATAAGAACATAGTCCTATTATTAATGAAAGCATGAAATAATAGAATGATTTTAGCAGAACTGACAGCTACAATTTTACTCTTAGCTAAGCCCACCTTCGTAAGCATTGATTCAGTAGTTTTTTTGCTGTTACCAAAGAAATAGTCAGCCAAGACTGGGTCTGTGAATAGCTATAATTGTGGACAGATGTAACCTCAGAAGGTTATATACCTGTGGCCTGGTATACCTGTGGCCTTCTGCTGAGCAGTATTCTTTCTTGTTACTCATTCCTTCTGTCCCACTTGCATCAGATTTAGTGACTGTACATCCCTACTGTGATTTAATTTTGCCACTGAGTGGAGTCTGGCTGGACCACAGTGCTGAAAAAGTTTTTACTGAGGCCGAGCATACTTCTGCAATCTCATTCACCAACTCTAATGCTGAAGCAGTTAAATCTGGCTTCAAGGAGGCCTTCTACTGAGAGAAAACTGGTCTTTCATTGGTATTTTTTGGTGGGCTGTTATCTGGCAAATGAGCTTTCTGTTGAACAGGTTTGCCCTCTGGCTACTTGATTGTCAAACCTGATGCAAGAGAAACAATGGAAATGGATGGCCAGCAAAAAGGGCTCCAGCCTCTTTGTGCAGTGGTCTGCAGGTCCCCCAGGGTCAGCCCAGCAGGAAACCGTGACCTCAGATATATTAATTTGATTGCTGAGGGATGCTCTAGCTAACTGTTTTGGGAGTTTCGTTTTATTAAAATATCAGAATTCCACAGTAGAATTTTTTCATGGTGTTGTTGGTGTTTCTAGAGCAAGAGCAGACGATGATGACAACTTTGGCTACCATTTTTTTGAACCTTAGAAAAAGATCTTTTTAGATCTTTCACTGATACGGATCTGCACTTCTCGTAAATCTTACTTTATCCGAATTGGCCCCTCTGAAATGAAGGAATGTGAAAGGAACACGCAGAATTTTGCAGCAATCATCTCAGTTGGATCCTGCTGGCAGAGTGAAAACTGGCTGCGTCTGAGTGTTGTTTTGTCAGGGAAAGCTCAGAGAGTCCTTAGTCTTAAGCATTTTTTTTCCTTTTGTTGCTATATTCTATGTTCCAGACGTGTAGATTTTTATCATTAATATCTATCTGTTAAAGGACTAATGTCTGGTTCCCTGCTTTGTTGTTGTTATCTATTTTCTATATGATCATGGATATAAAATCCTGTTACTTCAGTTCATGGTTTAAAAAATGGCGATTTTCTTTTTCTAATTGCAGATATTGCCATACTGAATGCAGTAAAATTGAGAGGATGTTTGTAAAGCGACATACATGATTTATGATACATAAAGCGGGCCTCAGGTTTTTGTTAAAGTATGAAAATACTAAGAGAAAAGTTTGTATAATCAGTCTTTATTGTCTTTTCATGGGATAATGATAATTAAGGACAGGGGTTAAACTGCAGCATATGGATTGTGCGTGAATTTTAATTGTATAACAAAAATACTTTCTGACATTAAGTAATCTGGATTGACAGGAACTGTTTTACCCATTTTCTTGTGGTTATCTATGCTAGCTGTTCAAGTTTCTTAGGTCTTGCATGTTTACTGGCTGTATGATTTGCGCTTCTTTGTTGCCTTAGGCACTACGCGTTGACTTACAAAGTGCAAAGTTAGGTGTAGAACATTCCTACTTAGATCTGGAGGATCCACTCAGCACAAATGCAAAGGATTGCACCAATGCTCAAAACCTACTGCTGTCCAGTATTCAGCGGTGATACCATGCCTTGCGATGCATTGTGTGAAAAAGGGTTTTTTTTTTTCAATAGTGAGTTACTGTTTCTGTTGGTGTAGCATGGCGATTTGCTTCAGCTTGAACTACAGAAACAAAAGAAAGAAAAGGCCAGTTTGAGGAACTGTATGTGTTCGAGGTCCTCGGTGAAATCTTCCACTTCTTGCTGAGCAAAACTGCATGACCACCAGTAGCAAATGACAAGGAAATTCACTGCCATACTGTCTATCACTATGGACTTTGCAGAAGTTATTTGTCTCTTAACTGTCTAGTAATTTGCAAAGGGCAATAAAGCTGTGTTGGAGAACTCTGTGGATGTGCTGCATTGTAGTTCCATGCTGGAGATTATTTACTGTATTCGTGGTGCTGGAGCCCTGTTACGATACAATACCCGAGTCACTGCTACAGTGTGCGTAAGGCCCTACATCATGTGGTGCAGTATAATTACAATATGTAACTTCTGGAAGCATCTGTGCAACTATATCCTGAAATAAGGTCCAGTCTCCATCCCCAACTTTTACTAAATTCAACTATTGGCATTGCAAATATTGAGAACCACTCTTGGCGATCCAGTAATGATATAAGCAAGTTTTGCGCTCAGGTCCTGTACCCTGCAGCCTGCTGGCTACCGTGTGCTTCCAGGGGCAATTTTAGCTTTGGTGAAAGTTGTGCCGTGACATTGTGCGTGGTTGTGGTTGTGCATGATACAGTTGAGGAGCAAACATCACTGCTTGGCTGAGCTCACTAGCAATAAAACTCTGCAGCTGATCAGCTTTGTCCTCGGCCTGCAGAGACAGGAAATAGTTGCATATGGCTTTCTGAAATAAAATGAAACCCTCAAGTTATAAATGAACAAAGTCCAAAGCACCCACAAAACTATTACAGAGAAATAGCAGTATTGGGCTCAGGTCAAAAAAAATTAGATGGTAATTTATTTGGTGAGATCTTCCAAACTATGTGTTGTTCTTGTTTGCTGCCTAGCAACAAGGCCAGCTTTGAGAGTAGGAAAGTCTGTGCCTGCCTAATCTATCGAGAATAACTCTCTACAGAAAAAGAAATAATTATAATCCTTAGTATTACATTATTGATGGATATTAATTATTGTGATAAATTGCTTTCTGCTAAAATTGGTAAATTGACAACTGAAGAAGCCTATATAGGGAGAGCAGCAAAAACTTTACGTTATTTTCTAAGGAAGGCAAGAAAAGTTGCCTGGAAGCATGCTGTTCCCATACGGAGTAGGGTTCGTATACTGCCATAACACATGTGAGCTAGATGTGACTCTACCCCGAACGTGGAAGGTGCTCTTTTTATAGTTTGTTTAAATTGCTGATTATGAAAATAAGTGGAAATGCATCATCTAGGCTGCTTGAAGATCTAGTCTAGTACTTCAGTACTCTTTCCACAAGGGCACAGGGTTATTGTTGCTGTGGAGAAACTTGTTAGATGTCCCTGGGCATTCAGGTTAGAAGATCCAAAACTAAAACATTGCTTAGTCTTGCAGATGCACTTACTACTTGTCATTTTGTATTTTGTTTCATGTCATTAGAGGTAGGAAAAGGTTTTTACTGAATGTATTCATAATTCCCTGTGTGCAGTTCCATATTTCAGTTCCTATAATTCCTTCTCTCGCAACAGAAATGCTCCCATTTCTGAGGTTTTCAAGCAGCAGTTACTTGTATCGGATGGTGACAAATACTGGGATTTGTGTTATTAAATCCTGTGGTATCCTCTAAAATTTTCCTCATGTGTCAGTTCTACATAATTTTTATAATGGGCTTGTAATTTAGGCAGCTAAGCATAGATAGGGGTGGATAATTTTACGTGTTCACATTTGACTGTGTTAGCAATAACAAAGAATACTGGCTGTTTTAAACATATTTTCTTTGGGCTGTGCTGTAAAGAAGAGAGCTGCCATTCTTTCCAGTGCAAGTGCTTCATCTCCTTTTTTAATCATGTAAACACAATAGCAGGGAAGCCTATAAACTGCATGTCTTATTTCCACATATTTTTGCAGTGGTGAATTTAACGCTGCAGTATCGCTGCAAGTAGACAGAAGGCTTTTCCCGATAACAGATGGGGAGGATCTTGACCCAGCCTTTGTCAAATATCATGTGAGTCAATCAGGCTGCATGCCTGGGTGGGCGCCTGGGTGGACAGGTAGGGTAGAACATTAGCCATTCATCACGCCCAGCCTGTCTCTCCCCTCCCTTAGCGAGATAAAATGATCTAATATAATCAACTCGACAGGGAGATGCAAGGCTTGCTGGTGTTTTGTTCTTGGAGGAGAACCTTGTAAAAACAAACACACACACCTACGAACAGGCCAGGAAAGCCTCCCACAACATTTCCAGTGTGGTAACTGATAGCAGTCACATTCATTGACTAAATTGCTTTGAGGATCTTCTGTGGTTTTATGCCTTCCTCTGTAGAGGTGTTGACAGAAAGAAAAAAAAAAAAAAGTAAGGGTTGTTTTTGGTTTGTTTACTTATTGCTGTATTTCTGCTGCAACAGAGAACGACGTGGCAATGAGAATGGTGCCATGTGGCTGCTGCTATTGATGGTGACAGCCACAAACAGAAGCAGGGCAGGTAACAGGGAAACTATGGAAGATAACGGCCTAGACAAACCCTAGTGAAGATTACTGTTAGTATTAAATAGACTCTTGATACCTTTCTCTCTGGTGTTTCTGGTAAATTTTTCATTGGGTGTTAGCTGGCTGTTATGTTTACTTTGTACGTGCTTGGTTTTGTTTCCTACAGTTTTTTGGGGAAGAGCTGCATTTGGCTCACGGGGACCTGCAGCACCCTGTTTGGTACATGTGTGCACGGGCCTGTGTCCAGTCTAACAGGAATCTGCATTTATTATCTGAAATGAGGAAGATTAATGTAACCGTGCTTTATCTCTGTAGTCGTAGTTTGATGCCCAGAAGCCCTGAATGGTCCTGCAGGCCTTATCCTACTATGTGAGATGATTTTTCATAGAGAGACACTCTGAGAGAAAAGTTGCCGAGGAGGATTCATAATCCATGCAGAGAGTCAAAGGAAAGAAAGAATTATCTTCCGTGTTTTACATACTGTGAACACAGGACTGTCAGGTTTAGTGAATTCAGCAGCAGTGGTTTGAGATTTTATCCCACCCCAGCTGTCTGCCATATGGGTAAATACCACATGGTAGCCTGGATGGCTAAATGGGAGCTTCTCCTTTGCGTGGTAGAACACACAGACATTTTGTCCAAGTACTCCTTATTAGCTATGTATGGGAATGAGAGCAGCGAGAGAGCTCTCTCTGTCCCACATTTTTATTAGTAGGACACATATGAACCCTGCTCTATGTTTTTTTTTTTCTAATTTCACTTTGTTTTCTTATTTTATACCACATTTTGTCTTTGAACTGAGAAAATAAGACAGGGCTAAATTTGGTTCATTTAGGATAGCTCACAGAACACAGTAACTTGTATTGTAGCTTTTTATTGTAAACAAAAACATTCAGAAAGCAAATAGAGAATTTCCATATGAAAAGTTCATATGCTGGCTGAGTATTTCAGTGTGGTTTATTTGGCTTCTGTGAAGCTTTGGCCGTTTAGGCTGTTTGAGAAGTGGATGTAAATCTTTATGTCTTTTTTTTTTTTCTTCTGTTTTGAAAAGGAATAGGAAACACATGATAGGGACCCAAACAACCGACTGTTTGTTGTGTCTAAATTTAATTTCCAAGGCTTTGACTGCAATTCTTATCTCTTCATAATGTCTTAATAAATTAAAGGATTTTAAGGCCACTGGGTACCACTGTGATAATCTGTTAGAATTTTCCACGTAACAGCTGCGAGATAATTTTATCTACATCAAGTCCATAATTTCTAATTTTGTTTGGCTCTAGGCTTGTTCCTGTTGAAATTAAAGAAAAAAATTGCCCTTGATTTGAGAACATCATCTGGATGAGAGTTTGTAGACCTGGGCTTTGCTTTCATTCTGTAGAGCAATATAAGTACTGTATACATCTGAGAGTGCTTTATGCTTCCTCTGTTTCTGTTAGGCAGTTTTGCTACACTTTAATACCCGTACTTGTATCAATGCCTAAAATTAAGGTGTGTTCTCTAATTTTGGTGGTGTGTTTATGAGAAACCATCTGGTCATGCAGGAAGTTGAAAATTTTGGTTGAATGGCAGTGGCAGGGGAGAAGAATAATAGTTTTTGGCCAAGTGTACTGCAAGTAACCCCTTCGTATATGTAGAAAGTAATAATTTTGGAACTTTCCTCCTTGCCAGTAAAACATTTTAGTAAAACATTTTGTACATTGACATGAAAGGATTTAAAATGCAAGGTGTCATGAAAAATATTAGGCTATTTATTTCAAGTATTAAATCAAAATCTGTGTATTTTATACTACTTGAAGTTTCAAGTTTTTAAAATGCAGTAAATTTGGCCTTCAAACAATGCTTCAGTTTTTCATTTTGAAAATATTGCAGCAGAACTTCAATGTCTTCTCCTTTTTGAATCAAAATAATTTGTCAAAGTGAATGCAAATTTGAAAAATGCTGGTCAAAAGTGTTTGTTTTTTTAAACAACAAATCTATACGCATTTGTTTGAGGATCTGAATTACTTCAGAAAATTTTTTAATGATATTACTCAGCAGCCTGTAATTAACATGACAGTGTATATTTAAGGTACTAGTATTTGAAACAATTTATTTGAGGCAGCCACAATTCTAAATATATTTAACTCAGAATTTCAATTCTGGGATTACGTTTTTAACTGCTGTTTTTTAATCTTAAGGCTTTGAAGATTTTAAGGCTTTCCTTTAGATAAGTTGCTCTTTGAACAGTAGGTACGCTCAGTTTATGTGCTTTTCAGTAGAGCTGCAGATAGATTTCTTCTCTGGGGTGTCGATAATATGAGTGCTCTTTAAGCCATTTCTGTTGAGCTGGGCTTGGCTGACTTAGCACGAAGGCATTGATTTGCTTACATTTTCTCAGGTGCAAAAGGAAAACCTCCCCTCTCCTGCTTCCCAGCCACTTTTCCTGCTGACAGTCTGCAGCTCACTGCCCTCTTGAGACGTTTGTTTCCAAACTCGGTCATTTTGTTGTCTTTGCAGCCCTTTGCGAGGCCACACAGAGATGTCTTGGCGCAGATGGGGTTAGCAGAGCGACAGGGGAGGTTTGGCCGACAGCGAAGCGGTGCTACTGCTCGGCTGGCCAAGGGCATCGGGGCTGGTGAGGCCAAGCTGACCATCTCCCCGCTGCCTCGTGGAAAGTGGATTAAGGCTCATGTGCTGCGACAAATGTGGATAGACCTGTGTTTTCCACTGAGGTATGGTGCAGACGCTGACAAATAATATCGTACAACCCACTCGGGTAGTTGTATTAATGAAAACTGGAGTACAGCTGTTTTAGCTATACAGTTCATTTTCAGCAATGCACATTGTGAGGGTTGGTTCCATTCAGGGAGACCATATGGAAAGCTGTAACTTCTTTCTGCTGGAAAAAATCATAGGAATTCCTGTTGTACAAAATTCTTACTTATGTTCTGCCGAAGTTTTCATCTGCTTCGTACTTCCCTCGCTATCAAATATCGGACCTATAAAATACTTATTGTCACAGTTACAAAGGCTGAGTTAGGTACTGGAATATTATTTTTCATAATAAATTTTATTTGTTCAGAGATTTTAGATTTCCTTCTAGATTTTTATTCACTTTTCACAGTACTAAATCAACTTTAGAACTGTATGTTGTAGAAGACAAAGCAATTTTAGCAAAAATTTCTGTTAGATAATCTGTTTATACAGGGCTTGTTATGCAAAGTGACTCTAACAGCATGCTGCCGACCACGTGGAGATCCAGGAGAGATTGCTCCTGCTGTGGGAAATCCGATGTTCCTCAGTGTCTCTTCAGTAGGACGTTTCTGTCTGGCTGCCATGAGCAGACAGCACCATTATTTTTTTTTTTGCCAGTGTGAGCTTCCGGAGCTAAATTCAGTCTTGTAGGAAGCGGGGGTAACTTCTTCACTGAAGGAGTCAGTTGTTTTTTGCCTGATAATATCTGGTCTGAATCTGGATTCTTGCGATGTAGTGAAATTCGAAGTAGAAATAGGAAAGGCAGTTCAGAGAAAATGTCAGAGCTGACCCTTTAACTTGAACAAGAATGATAAAAAAATAAAAATTTTATTAAATAATTTTTAAATTTGAGATTTTACTAAATTGTTTTCTCAAAGGTTTGGAAATATTTGCTCGTCTGGTTTTTAGCATAATTTTACCTATTGCTATCATAGCTTCTCTGTTCTAGGATTGATTTTAGAAAAAAGATGCTCAAGAGATCCTTAGGAGGGAGTCCAATTTTATAGTTTAAATTTTGTTATAAGCTGTCAATACAGAGGAGTGGTTCAGATTCAGAAGCTGATATATGCTTGAACTTTTGGGCCTCTGCCACATAAATTCTTCTTATTCTGCAAGATGAAAATATTCAGCTATGTATAACCAGGCTGGGTGCTGACGGTGGGGTCTGTCTATAAAAGACAGCAGAAAGAGGCAGGAGAATATCTGGTTTGCAAGATGTTCTGTAGCCGCTGCTGCGTTGCTGTAGGATGCATGAAGCCGCACGGGTGTTGTGGACAGCCTGGTGGTGGTGGACAGCTGGTGGGCTGGAGAATGGCTCCAGCTCACTGGCAAGGCTGGAGCTACCCAGCGGCAGGGTGCGGGGAAGATGGAGCTGGAGGAGATGCAGCAGACACAGATGGCAATGAGGGAAAATCCTGTGCGATAATGAAAGAAAAAACCCAAAACAACAAACCTTCCCCCAAAAATGACAGTGATCGTGGTGAAAGTAAAGTAGCCAGACATGAACACAGTGCCCACAGAGGTGGTAGAGTCTCCATCCGTGGAGATGCTCAGGGCTCCACCAGACAGGAGACTTTTCCAGTTGAAGTTGTTCTCTGATTCTGTTTCAAATGGCTGACTTTGATGACATTGATTTTTCTATATCTCTCCTCATGGTGCTAGCATGGTCATATAGGAAATCTTTGATACCTTACTGCCTGCATTTGGTGGGCATCACAAATAGTTTCACGCAAAAGAGGGAAACCATACTTTTTTACACGTATACATAATTATATATATACTTATATAATAAATATTTAAA
>Ga0181612_153455_pt1 | contig 11520 bp, 5 predicted proteins | sample HoacroProtozoa21_FD_119630 | JGI IMG/M metagenome (GOLD analysis project Ga0181612, IMG submission 119630) | Hoatzin crop microbial communities from Cojedes, Venezuel. Combined Assembly of Gp0051906, Gp0051904, Gp0051908
ATCCACAGAGGTCCCTTCCAACCCCGACCATTCTGTGATTCTGTATGTGAGATCACATCAGTTTCAACAGCCGTGTCCATCAGGGTTGAGCGTGCATCCCTGTGTAACCTTCAAGGCCTCAGTCCTTTGCAAGACAGGCACCTCTGTATTCCGAAGACAAGCCCTTGACACAGAGAAGTGCGTGCAAGACTGCCTTGTTCAACAGGCCAGACACTCAGCGGTTGTCTGCATGAGCAACCCTAACTGCATGGAGCTTGGGGCAAGCCGTGGCTACAAATGCTCCTTTTGGGGTAGAACAGATTCATCTCTGTGTTGTGGGAGCAGGTTACAAGCCTCAGAGGAACCGGTTCTGGGAGGACAGCTAAGTATACCAAGCAGTGACTCACGACCACGGGCTGGGAGAGTAACCTGACCTCGACACTGGGATACTTGGGGCGTTCTGGGAGGTCCAGGGGACGTACAGCTGTATGGGGGTCCAGGGGATGTACAGCTGTATAGGCTTCACTAATGGTTTCTCTCTAACTGTACTATTTGAGCCCCATTGGCGTTGGGGGTGTTGCTACTCCGCAGCAAACACGAAGCACCCTGGTCAGGTGCTGTTGTACCTTACGATCACAGAGGACAAAGGATCAAATTTCTTCTACTCTCCCTTCAAGAAACATCTGTGCAGTGGAGCATTGTCATGCTAATCAATATGTATTGGTTTTGTATTGCATGCAATCATATCCACTTACACCTTTGGAGCAAGGATTAATCAAGTGACCTTCTACTTGCTGTATAGTGCCACGTATGTACAACAGACTGAGTAAATACCGTCACCAAAAACCAGTCAGTTTGTTAAAAGCAACGGATTGTATCATGCTAACACTGAAATCTCAAAGGAGGATGAGGTCCACTTTCGTTAACCATAGAAGAATAGTAATCTGAAGCAGGTTTTTTTTTTAATTAATATTCATGGGTTTTGTCACCTGCTTTTAAACAGGCTGTAAATTGATTTATAGTCTCTGTCATTGGGCTCCTTCAGTGCCAATGGCACAAATGACACCACCTTTTAGGAAGATAACCACCTCCACTACAGAGGCCAGAAAGAACAATTACAACTAAACATGGAGAATTGCTATTAATTCAAGAAGAGAAAAACTAAATTTTGAGAGTGTAAAGAGCTTATCAGGTTGAACAAAGAAAGGTTATTTGACTATCTCTGTGGTAACTGACATAAATTTACCTTTGATGAAAAATCAGCATTGAAAAAGGATCAATTCCCTTGCCCTTGCTTTACTCCTTGTTTAGACTGTTAAAACAGCTCAGTTTTGACTTTGCTATTTCTTTTCAAAGAGATTCAAACAGTTAGCGCAGATATTGTCATCATCCATTGCTGGAAATTGTGATGCCAGTGAATGTAGAACTGTACCACAGGACAGCAGCAAAAAGATTTTTTTAACAAACCAGCTTTTGGAATACATTTTTTGAGCTAGTCTGCTTTTAAGCACTATTGATATGCAAGCTTTGTGCTTTACTGTTATCAGCATAGTCAAAACAGTCAAAATCTTATCAGGTCTAATATTCATAAAAATGACCTTAGCGGTATGGTTTGTTTACATTTCCATATAGAAATGCCATAACTGGAGAATGCAGTTTCATATAAGCATAAAACTATTTATTTCAGTGTTTCACGGGCAAAACTGTCTTGGTGAAAAACTTAACAGTCCAAACTCAGCGGTACATTTTCCCAGTAAAATCTGTGTACACTGGCTGAGGGTCCAATCCTGCAGTAGGTGTGCAAACGCCTGGTTCTCCATTGTAATCCCTGAAGCTCCACATGGGTACATACATCTGAAGGACACCAAAGGACTTGGGCATTACATTTTTTACAAACAGCAGCTAATAAAAGCATCCAGTGGCTGCCTGGTGTGTTTGCACACCTTTTTATTTGGTCAACATAAGTCTGTATGAAGTCAATTTTAGTTTTCATTCTGAGCTCTTTCACTTGGAGGATCCCCATGGCAAAATATTTTGGTTCTCCAGGCTACTAGGGTTTATTTGTTTTTAATTTGTCTGTTCAGCTTTGTAACCTTTGTACTTAGATTGTGAAAATTTTTTTTTTGTCTGGGGATAACCTTTCTTAAGGGTTATTTTTATAACATTTACATGTTTGGCAAAATTGAAGTTGACAAGCATTCTGTTCAGCCTGGTTGTTTATCCGTTGTAGAAAATGGGACTTGGAAGGCAACGTGCTGAAAGGGAAAAGCGTATTTCTCTGTTTCGAACAGTTGAGTGTTCGCATTGAAAACATAGTCTGAGGGTGGTATTCCGTACCAGAAAATAGAGGATTAAAAAAGAATAATGTATGCTTCATTTTATCGTACCCGTTACTCTAATTGCATCATCACAGCAGGAACTTTCCACAGTACCACTGAACCTGGGAGTCTGAGCAAGTTCTGCATTTAAGTCTCATTGATTAGGTTTGCCTTAGACCTGAGTAGTGCCTAAATTTCAGTTAGCATGGAATTACGAAAGTATTCATCATATGTTGAGCGAGCAGCAACTTCTCTGCCTTGCAGACAATAGACCCTGCAGGAGATTAAAAAAAAAAAAAAAAAGAGGAAGACACCATCTGAGATTATGCAGAGGGATGTAGGATGTCCAGCAGTATGTATGAATACATGGAAATGTATAAGGTGCCCCCATAAACTATGCAGTGTAACACCTAAGAGACCAGCTTGTGAAAAGGCTTCTAGCACAGATAGACTAAGGGCTCTGCAGTCCCTCATTACAACAGTTACAGGCACTCCATACCACAGGTTTTGCTCAGTACCGTTCACCCAGGTAGAGCAAAGCCAGCTTTCCAGCACCCCCTTCCTAAATTCTCTCTTTCACTTCTGTTGCTGTAAATCTAACTTCTCTCCTGAAATGCCCATTCCTCATGCACTGGTCAATCCATACGGACTTTACAGAGGAGAAAACATTTGTTTCTCTACTTCTGTAGCTTGGTAAAATAAATAAAAAAAAACTGCTAGTAAGAACATCTAGTTAAACTTTAAATATTGGTCAAAGAGTAAGAATTTATGTCAAACCCAGAAGAATGTCATGTATTTTGTATTACTCAGCTGGCTCGTATGATCTATAGCCAGCATCTTGGCAACACCCATAAAAACATATAAGCTCATTCCATTACTGATGTTCTTCCTCACAGCTTTTCAGTTTGATCTTCAGTAGAAGAAATCTACCTCAAAAAACATCCTGGGAAAAAGAAATACTCAAAAACTCTTTAGTCTCCTCAATGTGTTCTCTCTGTATATCCACTATGTAGCAGTCACATTGTCAAGAATTTGGAAAGCTGTACATGGATGATCACCGGTGCTTTTTCAGGAAGGCAAAAGATTTGGTGTTCATATAAAAAACATCAGCTCAAGCACAGGAAAAAGCATATTAGTTTTCAGATCTTTGGCAGTCACACAAACCAACCTGTGGCAGGCCTTGAATGTTATGCCTGAATTGCAGCAGTAAAGATATACCCAAGTAAAAATTAAAGCATTTAGACTTCACTACCAATTTTAATTTTTTAACCCTGGAGGCAGATTGTTTATGGGCTACTACAATACGGTGTGTCTGAACACTCAGCGAGCGCATTCCTGAGCCCTGTCTGAGGCTGCGGCTGGAGCGTGGACACATGGGACCAAGTGAGCTGACAGTCTCGCCGTGGAAGGCCCTTACTGAGCTGGGGTTCGAAGAAAGCTTTCCCAGCCTGACCCTGTTGCCTTTTCCACAGCATCACCCTCACTTCGTATTTGCTACCATGTGCAATACAGTCTCAGGCAGATGTGTCTAAATGTGAGACAGTGGTTTTATAGAGCAGTACTTGCACGGAAATTCACAAATTTTTGTACCAAAGTCTGCAAGAGGTCGGTGCCTCACATTTCACTTCAGGTTGCTCTTGTGGCAGGGGCAGCTTCGCTCCACCAGCTGTTGCACTGGTGCGTGTGACCACGAGGCTCCAGGAGACAAAGCATCAAGCCACAAGCTCGCACAACGCACAGTCACGCTGAGATACAAAGGCATGCTAAGATGCATCCATTTTCACATTCATGTCTATTTTGCCTAGGTTCATACTTAGTATTTATGAAAGAAGAGGCATTTTCTTTATTCAAACATTTTAAAGTCAGATTCCAAAAATATTCTAGTCTCTAACAGAGAGACAGTTGCTGAAACTCACATGGTGACCGATTTAAGTGCAAGGTCTGCTACTAATGGCTGGAAATCTAGTCTGCTTAATTAATTTAGTGGGCTTTGGCTCTCTCCTAAAGGATATTTATTACTCCATTACATACTCTATTATCACACAGTATTATTGTTACGAACATCACAAACACCCATGATGTATAACCCTATCACAGTCAGTATGAGAAAAAAAAAAATCAGCACACTTCCCCAAATATAGAAATGCTCAGTGTTGCCTCATGCGCTGAATATTTGAACAGGCTCACAGTTTGGCTGAGGTCCCTGAAGCACATATCCCTTCCTAGCGAACACGCGTCTGGAAGAGAGGATCTATGGCAACAGCACAAGTCTGGTGTTCAGCGAAAGGCACCAGCTCCCTACCACTGGCAACTGCTCTTCTCCCATGGAAGTTTCTTTCCCAGTCGGTGACTGGTATAAACGACCTGAAGGATGACACCAGAAAGGTCTGGTAACTTCATCTTGGGTAATTTAATTATTTATGCTATTTATAGTCACATAAATGTGACAACTGGCATTAAACAGCCAAATTTTCAGTAGTGGGGATTTCAAAGCTGTTAGCAAACACGGCAGCGTAGAGGATGCAGGTAGAAACATACCAGAAGTTTGTGGAGTTCAGCAGTGCCCAAACATTGCCAAGTACACACATTTCACAACTAAATCAATAAGAAAAACTGTTCAAAACGTGTAACTTGCTTCACAAATATATAGTGGCAATAATTCACGTCACAACTTTTCCTGACTTTTACATCCCTATTTACTTTTCCCTTGAGTATAATTTTATATTTATCGTTACAATCTGAGCCATATACAGATAATAAATAGGCTCCTTCTGACATAGATGTACAGAGTAGTTATGAAAAAAACAGATTTGTTACCAGCTCTCTGTAATGTTCAGAGTTTTTCAGATTGACTCGTCTGTGCCTAGACCATAGCCAATTAAGTGCCATCGGAATGCATGTTAAATAACAAAGGCAAATGAAAACCTGAGTGTTGTAGTAAGTAAAAAGTGCCAGTATGTTAAAGATGTATTCATGAACACACACACAAATGCAGTGTGTCTTTCCCTCGCAAGGGCAACAGTAAGTTATGCCTCAAGAAGCAGCATGGATTTATGTCCCTAAATGCTTCATTCTTCAATAAACATTTGTATACCTGCCATGAAACCTGAGAAATCTTGTGTTCTTTAGTTAATTCCAAGATACTGAATTAATCTTTGAGAAAAAAAAGTGTATTAGATTATTCATTAAATGATGATTTAAAAAAACCACTAGGGCAAGCCAAAATATTTTTTCCTTATTGTAGGCATAAGCTGTTTGCACACAAACCTATAGGTTTTTTTCTTTGACTGGATCTTATATTTGAAGTGAATATATATAGGATTCTATCAGGCAGAAATTGTTACTTATTCTGTGTTTTAGCCTAGCAGGATTCTGGTCTTCACTGAAAATTTTTGGGAGTAATTAAGTCTGAGATATTCTGCAGAGTATACAGGAGCTAGGGACATAAAACCTATTAAAATACTGGAAATTGGATGCTAACTCCCACAGACTACCTCAAATGTTCCATCCTAAATGGATGCACTCTTTAAGACCACACTTTCTTTTGAGTCTACATGGAAGATTTCTTTTGTAAAAAGTAGGACTTCTGAAAATACCAACTGATGCCCACAGATTTTATTTAGAAATTATGACTATCACCTGCACTATACAAAACCATGAAATTTTAGCCCTTGCAGAAGATATACTGACTCAGTGAAAGAAAGCTTGCTATGGAAGCTCATAAGCAGATATGCATATATTTTGCTGATACTTAAGTGAAAAACGCAAACTTCTGTCTGCTGAACTTGATGGCAAAAGTTCCAGTAATGTTAATGGGAGCAGCACTGGAGCCACATCAGTGGGTGAAATATCCATAACCACAGTACTAAACACATCCCTGATGTAAGGACAGTGCTCATATTTAGAGTCCCAACAGTTTCTCCCCGCTTCTTTGCCAAAAAGAGAATTTAGGCATTAGCTGTTAGGCAGAGGGCAGGGCTTGGAGCTGTGTATTTTAAAGCATCTATAGCATTAACACCCAGAACATAAAAACTGCATGGGAGGACGATTACACTTTAATAGCTTTAAAAAGAGAAAGGTAATTACACTTATTGGAGGCCTGTTCTAAATACTGTTAAGACCATGTTGAGAAAAAAAGCAGTTGTCTGCAGAAAGCACCTAAAGTTACTGGACTGCCATTCCTTAATAATTGCTTTCACAGTATTAGAGGTGGCTATAAAGATGAAATATTAAAATTTGTTCTTCTACAATAATGGCTTTCTAATAAAAAAAAGATAGTAAGACATAAATACAGTTTTTTAAAGCTATATGTATTTTAAGTCCACAAATACACAGAGCACATCCCTGTGGGCAGAGGCAGAATTTTATCTTGTTCCAACTTTCACCACCTAGCTTTTCCACAGAGACACGCTCTCAGAAGCACAAAACAGAACAAATGATTTATTATTTGCAAATGGAGAAACAGGTCTTTAAAAATTACTTAAATTTGCCTTCAAAATGCATGCAGAAATTTCTGAATTATCGTTGATAGTATATACTGTGTTCAAACAGAACTTGCTGTTAGGCTTCACTATCAACACCACTCTGCTTTAGCTTTTAAATAGTGTGAAAAAAGAGGGTGGGAGAAGAAAGGCAGCAGAAGTGCTAATGTAATTGTTTGATGTGTGCATGCAAGAGGCTGAGAGGAGGAGGCAGGCGTTCTGCTACACAGACTTCTGGCAATGGGCATCGCAGTGCTTTATACGTCTCCCTTTCCTGCACCCTTTTTAGCAGAAAATTGTTACAGCTGTACATATAAATCAAACTGCTGATTTTATTGGTCTAATATTGCTATTACTTACATCTCCACTGAACAGTCTGTCTTCCACTAACCTTTTTTTTTTCTGTCCGTCGCTGCATGCTATATAGCCAGTGAAGAGAGCTGTGAATGCGTCTCCCCTGGACCATTCAGTATGGCATTTTGCCAGCGGAGAGTGACTGACTTCACTTCAAAATGTTTTCCATTTAATTAGTGTGAAAAAACCAGCAACGCAATTATCTGAAAGGACCACACGGGTTCCCTTCACAGTAAGGAAGATAACACCACAGACATCCTCTAGTGCAAGAATATCTAGGTTGTTTTGTCAGAAGACCGATCAGATATTTAATAGCATATTCTTAGAATAACAGGCTTGGCTATGAAGCCTTGAGTTTCGTGACTGGCCTACTAGGAGGATGCTATGTCAGAATTTGAACTCTTGAAGCCTGGGTTCAATCATTTCTCCTGCAAGAACTCTTCCCCCCAGCCGGCTGCCCGCATGTTCCCCATGCCCCTGTGCAGGTTGAGAAACACTCAGCGAGACATTTAATAGGTAAACCCCATGAAATGAATCAGGACTTGAGGGCTAGCAAATAGGTAGGGAAGTCTGAAGCAGGTATATCCTCAACACAGCGCTAATAATTGAAATAATGTCAGTTTTTGCAACATCCTTCTTGGGTCCAAGATCCGGTATCTACCAAAATCAATTGGAAAATTACCTTTGACTTCAGGGTTGGGTCCACTACAATCCGTTTGTTCCTTGGACTTGATCCAGACTCACTTATTTCAATTCCACTTACATTAATCTAACTACGCACAGAAGTAGGGCTGAAGCTGTTTTTGCAGAACAGCTCCTGTTGTTCTAGTAAAACGCCTAAAAACACTATTTCTACATATTGTATATAAATTAGTCCATTGTTTTATGATTAAAGTGCATAATTTGAAATGCACACTGAAATGTTTTACAAGCCAGAGGCAAAAAAAAAAGAAATTTCCTTTGCAATAGAAAGCCCATTACATCAACAGAATTTTACATGTCCATGTGTGTAGAAGTGAAGTTTTACATGAAAATATCTGGGTCTTATGTTGTGGGAATATGCTCTGACCTACCACAGGATAAATTTCTAGAAACTCAGATTGTGGTATTTACTCAGTACTTAAAGGAAAGATGACGTTCCGTGCTAGTGGAAAAATCATTTGTGCCCACTATTGCAGTACTTAAGAAAAGAAAACCTCCTGACACTGATTGTAGAGTAAAATTTTCTTGAGAAAAAAAAAAAATAGGCCGAAGGCCTCCAGGACAAAGACTTTGCCATATGTGCGGAGAAACAAGGGCACCTTTCAGCTTCTCTCAGGGACTGCGGTTATTCCTCAGCATCAGGCTGGCTGCTACTGTGGCCTGCTTGTAAATATGGTTTTGACATTCATATTTCGTTAACTACATACATAGGGATACTGCCCAAAGAGTTAGAAAGCAGTTTGAAGCCATGGCAAGTGCCAAAACATCTACTAGTGTAGCGAAGGGGTTGAGCTGGGGGGCAAAGAGTCATGTTCAGATCCCCACTCAACCCATCTCTTCCATTTTCAGGCAAGCGCAGTAACCTGGAAGATATTTTCTATCCTTCACAGTCTACTCTGCATAAATAACTACATATTTGTTAGCCTGGTCTTTTACATCCACAGGCAAGTGCAGTAACCTATGGAGCCAGCATTCAGTTGTCTCTTTCTCAAGGCACCTCCAGAAGAAGAAACTGAGGGAGACCTCAGTCCTCCCAAGTATCTACTAGCCTGTTTGTCAGGATAGTCCCGCTGAGGAGTATGCCATAGGGATTCATGGTTTGGGGAAACAGGCAGGACAAGAACGTGACCTCGAGTCTCTTTAATCACAAGCCATTGGAAACCAGGCAATGTTGTGCTATGTCCCTCCACCCAGTCCCCACTGGGGAGGAATAATTTAGGTCAGAAGGGATCTCAGGATGTCATCTGACCCAAGCCCTGCTCAAAGTAAGGCCAACTTCAAGATGTATCTGACTAATGCCATATTTCAGAATAAACTCGCAGAAAAGGGTCACTCTTTGTATCTCAAATGAAGGGGTGGGTGGCACATACGTGAACTCCAGTTCTTCCTGCCAATGTTCACTTCCTAGCATTCCAAGCAATATGGACTTTTCTCGTACCTGAGCACTCCTTCTTCAGGTTTTTTTTTTTCCCCACTTTTTTCCAAAGAAGCCTGCATGCCCATTTTAGGCCTGAATGTTAGATACAAATTGAGTGTTGAGACACATGGAGAAACCCTGAGAAGGTGGCCCTGACCTGCTGAGCACCCTGGCTCCTCTGCAAGTACTGCAGCACTCTGGAGCACCTTTACCATGACAGGCATTTGTCTGTGGACACTTCAAGATGACAAACCAGGCCCTATAAAATGGGGCTTGACAGATAAATTAACATGCTGCCCAGGGAATTGGTGGACTCACCATCCCTGGAGGTGTAAAAAACATGTCGATATAGCACTTCAGGACATGGTTTAGTAGGCATGGTGGTGATGGTTTGACAGATGGACTTGACAATCTTAGAGGTCTTTTCCAACCTTAATGATTCTATAAAGTCATCAGGCAAAGGACAGACCAGAATCAGTGGCTCTGACATCAGAGCTTTAACATTGCTTTTACCACAGTATCCTACTGCAAATAGTAGAAACATCCTACTCACAGTTTTTCACATGGGTTTTTATGCAGCACACTGCTTGATGACTACCAATGTTGGTTATTTCAAAAAAAAAAAAAAACAAAAAAACTTCCAAATCTGAACAGGTCTTATAACAAAAAGCATAGACTGAAACATCAGCTAAGAGTTTAGAAGTTACCATTAGAATGGTAGCTATGCAGTTGATTACAGCATCTTAGGAAAGAGGGATACAAAGTTTCTAACTTTCACATAAACTTTGTTCCCCCCTTCAGTCCCAGAGCCCAAGCAACACTGAAATGGTCAGTGACACAGGGGTAGTGATTCACCAGTCAATTATAGCTACACCTAGCTTAAACTGTAAGCTGAATCCAACCATGCTTTATGGCGTAACCTTAGATGAGTCAGTTGATCATCTTGTTTCACAGCTATTCCACCTGGATACGTGAAAATTTGTGAGGACTTGATCTATAATTGAACTATTGAAAATAAAAAATATTCAAGAAAATTTAGTGTGTCTGATCATTACAAACTAATCAATAGGGAAAGTTTATGTGGTATCTAAAAGACTTTTCCCAAAAGGGATGATGAGGGGTGTTGACGTTTTGGTGTAGCTACAGTCAATGCAATGGTCAGAGAGCTCATCTGTGCTCCACTGACATACAGCCGCAGGAATCTGTACCGGTCTTGCGCCAGAAATAAATATGCTTTGATCTCTTCAGTGAACAGACCGTGTGAACCATGGCAGAACCAGATATTCAAGTTCACCCACCTCCTGGAAAACTGAACACCATCTCTTTGACCCGAAGGCCTCCTCTCCCTGTGGGAGAGGCCAGGCTGGGTGCACAAACAGGTGCTCGGGTGGAGATGAGGAGGGTCCCAGCGAGCCCATCACCAGCTCTCAGTGCTTGCCACCTCCTCCAAGCGCACCCCTGATGCAAGTGTGTCTGAGCACAGTTCTTGCTGTCCTGCTTCTTCCTTCACCCTGGGGCGTGGGTTGAAATCAGCACCTGGAGCACACCCTCAGAACAGAGGGCCCCAGGATTTCACATTTGCCCTTTGCAGCATTTCCAGTGTATTCATGCCTGAACAAAGAGCAAATTACATCCACGGGTAAAAGCTAATAAACAATGCTCTCAAAATAGTCAACCAGCAAGTAACTAGCACCCAGATAATTTCATATCATTTGGGAGAAGAGGTGCACATACAACACAAAGCTCAGCATTTCCATTCACATGATGACAGCAGTGCATTGGTAAACCTTTTACAGCATTTTTCAGTTGTTCCCTGGCCCCTCTGCAGCTGAGGAATAAAGACAGCAAGGCCCTTTGTGTACCAGAGCTGGACACCTGAGGAACATGCCTGCCCCATGCGACAAGATCTCCCCCGAGCTTCCAGCTGCAGAGATATGGCAAAGTGACCCCACGATCAGAGCAAATACAAGGAGGCCCTTCAGGAAGCCCTGCAAACAGGCCAGAGGAAAAGTTCTCACTCGGGCAGTTTTTTGTTACCAAACCCTAAGGAGGGACCTGTAAGAAACAGTTCTAGCTTACCTTTTAAATGAGATAAAACTTGTATGTGACCTCTCCATAGCACCTCCTCATTTCTTCTTCAATGGTATGTGATACATAAACTTGAACGCCATTTATGAAACAAAAAAAAAAAAAAGGTCTTTTCTCAGCATCATGGAATAATGCACCCCAGGATCCCAATGGTCTTCTTGGCAGCCAGGGCACACTGCTG
>Ga0181612_125166_pt1 | contig 11519 bp, 3 predicted proteins | sample HoacroProtozoa21_FD_119630 | JGI IMG/M metagenome (GOLD analysis project Ga0181612, IMG submission 119630) | Hoatzin crop microbial communities from Cojedes, Venezuel. Combined Assembly of Gp0051906, Gp0051904, Gp0051908
ATAGGTGAAATTAATCAGAAACAATGAACAAATCTAAAAGGAAATGTATGAATTACTAACAAAAATTAAAATCAAAGCACAAATCTAAGAGATCATTTGGTTAGCAGGTTAGCAGTGAGGAAATTAGGGTTAGAGTAGGGTGTAGGATTATAGCAGACTATGAACGTGGCAGCATGCTGTCTCATAAAATTTTTAATCCGGGATGTTTGGAGTTACCCTTTCTAATATGCACCAGCTCTGAGCTCACCCTCAGAGCTGGTGAAGGTCCACTTAGCTGGCTTCTAATTTTGGGCACTGCCCTTTAAAAAAGTGGAAAGGAAAGCAAAGGACAAATTGTGGAGAGTACAGTGGGTAAGGGAAGAATAAAATGTTCGGGGAAGGTCATCTGTGGTGGAAAAAAAGCCCTGAAGGAACTGGAGGGGAACACTATCAGCTGGCAACACGATATTTAAATACAAGTTTTCTGAAAGGAGGATGGTGATCCGTTGTTCCCTGTGATCCAAGAAGCATAGCACAAAGTTGTCGTCATCAGGTGAGTTTGCAATGAAGATTTAAATGGGGTAGTGGTGGTGGGAGAGTTGAACTACACTTGAAGAGCTGAAGCGCTGGTGTGGGTGGTCTGTGGAGGCTGTGTGAAGGATTGTAAATGGGACTGGAGGTACATAGTCAGGCACGCTTGTTAAGTTTGCTATATTCTGCCCAAGCTGTGGGAAAGGACTCTGAGGTTTCTTCCAGCCTGTTGGCTTTTTTCAGGTAAGCAAACCTCACTTCACATTCCTGTGCGGCCCCTTATAGCTCACACAGTCTTAGTGGAGGGATTTAAGTGAGATGGAAGGTAATATTCCCCGATGAAGAGTATCCAGCTGTGTCCCCAGTGTGCCCAGACTGGTCTGAACAAATGCAGTCATCATGCTCCTCCTCGTGATGTCCTTGTATGTGCATAATGGGAAAATCTCAGGCATACTCTGAATTTTACACATTGGTATCTAGAATGTTCCTTGCAGCTTTGTGAAGTGCTGTTGCATCCAATAATTACTTTTATTGCTTCATTGTCAAAACTCAGAATGAGCTAACATAATGAGACAGCATATCCACATGAAGTTCATAATGCTGAGTCTTTACTGCTGTAGTCCCTGTGTTGCATGCATTGAAAGGTCAGCGGATGGAGTGCTGATATAATCTTAGATTTAAATGGATTGTTTCCAGATATTAGAATGACCAAAGGTGGCTCTGCCGCTTTCCTCGGATCTTCAGAGCTTGGGGTTTCAGCACTAAATAACACTCAGACCCCTTCTGCCATCTAAAAGCCTAACGACTTCAGATAACTTTTAATGCCTCAACTGTGTATTTTTGAAGTCTTGTTGTTTGAAGCTGTCAAAAGATGAAGAATTTATGATTATCTGTTGGGGGAAGGGGAAGAGTGTAATTATGTACCCTTAACAGAACCAAGAAAAATTACACAGCATCAAAGCAAACTGCGATGCGTTTTGGTAATGACAAATTAGTCTGAGTAATGAAAAATGCTTATATACTTTTCAAAGAAAAGCAAACTGAAGAATTATTTTTTGATCTAAGTCTGTTGTTTTCAGATGAGGCCTGTTAACAGTTTATAACATCTTCAAAATCTTTGTCGGACGCACCACACTTCATTTGGTGCTCTCCCTTGTGCGAACTAGCAAAGGAAGTTTTTTCTGCTGCTTATTCCAGAAAGTCTCACAGTTCTGCTTGTCATCTGAGTGTTTTTTATTTAATTTATTCAGGAATGTTTAATCTAAATAAATATGCCATTCTTTCCATTAGCCTATGCTCATATATTTGTATGATCTGTGTTTAAGCAGCTGTTTAAATTGCTGCTTGCTGCAACATACCAATAATGTCAAACAAAAATTAATTAGCCTAACCACCTAAAGTAAAATATGTCTTTCAAGTTATCCTTATGTTTACTACTTTCACATTTAAAATCTGTCATGTGACTGTGACTTGGCCTTTTGCATTTGCATGTTATGCATTAGGACAAAGTGAAAAATCTCTTTTCAGAGATCTTGTTAAATTAAGCATAATCCTGATTGTGTGCTTAATCTAAAGCAAAGGAATTTAAGAAGAAAAAATAGCAAAGGAAAAATGAGTTAGCGAATGTGTCACAGTTATTCAGTTTGGAGTGCTTGACAAGGCAATGATTAGTAAAATGTTAAATTGCGAATTCTTATTTTGTGCTCAGCAAATTATGTTGAAGGCATATTTACAGATTTGAAGAAAATATAGTAACTCTTTGGAAACGTACCCTGAATGTTAGCAGGATTGACAGATATTTTGTCTGAGATTCATTATATTTCTGTCAATATCTTTGCATTCCTGACAACCACTGAGATGGAACAGCGACGCGAGACCTGCCTACTGCCCTTTTGCTCCTGATGCTTTTGTAATAACTGAAATAGTTCACAAGAGATTCTTGTAGCAAATCCTGGCAGACAGTGGTTTCTCAGGTTGCTTGCTTGACCTGAGCCCGTGGAGAAAGTTAACAGTGAAAAGGCAAATTCTTGAAACATGGGGCACTCAGTTTCAGCTATATTTAAGTTTTTTAGATGGTTCAATGCTAAGAGTTATGAGTTTGATCTATATAAATGATATGTGCTACTTTTCCTTTGAAATAGTTAAAATATTTTAAAAAATTAGATTTCTGTTTGTGGATTCCTCTTGTGCTTCGGAATTTTCTAAAGCAGCAACCCTGAAACATTTTAAATTTCTAGGGTTTTTTTGTCCGTTTGGAATTTTCAGTGCTTTCCAAAGGAGGGAGCTAAGAGAGACCGTCAGTGTTTGGGTAGGGTGGAAGGTAACAGTTTGAAAAACCCCAACCAACAAACCAAAAAAACAAACAGAAAAATCACTGTTCTAGGTTTGCTGTGGACACAAATGGGAATTGTGGATAATCTCAGAGCTATTTAAATGAATATCAATCTTTATCAGATTCAGAACAGAAAAGAAATGGGCCAAGGCAGCGGTAACTAACTGGGAAGCAGCGCTGTAGAAAGGAGTTGGGTGCTGTCGCTGTCTCTGGCCTGTTCTCTCTGGTAGAGTTCTTCAGTGAAGCACACGTTGCAGCATCGTGGGACTGTGCAGTAAACAATACCATGAAGTGCTGTAAAATCATACTTAGATCATAGTGTATTTTTAGTAGACTTTGGTATGTTTGGGTGCTTTGCTTCACTCTTAGTAGTGGTAGTTCAAAATGTCTGGTAAGTTCAAGGAATAAATAGCTTCCATATATTTGAGATACATCACTGCTCTTGGGCAAAAAAGATTTTCATGCATACATATAACTTTGGAATCTGCCAGAGTATATGTTCCTTAGTAATAATACACGTTGCATTTGGGATCTTTAAGGCAAATTAAGCATTGTCATATTTTTACCATATAGGTTGACACCTGTTTCTGTTAGTGTCACATTCCTCCTAAAAGATCATCAGAAATAAATTGCAGAGAACCTTGGGGGAGGAGGGAAATTAAAATAATTAATAAATAGTCCTAAGTCATGTATCTATTAAGTGAATTTATAGCTGGGTTTAAGTTATCTATAATTATAGATTTATATAAATAAAAAGCAGTGGTCTTTATCATTTACTTTGAGGGAAGAAAGAAGCTTTTATAAGGTACTCTTCATGCAAGTCAGACTAGGGCAGTGTGTCTTTGCTTTACATAGTCTTCCATTCCTTTCTGTGAAAAAGATAAATATTGTGAAGCACAGGTAATGGGGATTTGATTTTCTGGTTCCTTTGGTTTTCACCTCACTGGAATGCCACTTTGGCAAAAATTATCTATTCTGTCAAAATCTTTCTCAAATGTGTGTGTGTTGTGTTTACTCCAAGTTCACAGTGTTCCTGGTTTTTAACTATAATATTTATTAGGAACAGTATGTATTGAAACAGCATATGTAGGACTGGATGTCTGTGGTCAGCATTCTTCAAAATTAATGTCCTTTATTGTTCACTGTCCTGCAACGTTTGCCATTTTAACTTGTCCTAATTGGTCTACAAATCACACAATCTTAAAAGCTCCCTGTGTCAGTGAAATCACATAAAAGCAGAAACGGCTATTTTTGGTATTCCTTCTCAAAATTCTTTGATTTTTTTTTTTTTTTTTTTGAATAATGAAAAACTTTGCGTTTTCTCCCTAGTAGTTATGTGAAGGCCATTACAATTGTTATCTAGTGCTGTATTTAGTTTTCTTTCATTCAGCAGGTGACTAATGATGTGTGACTTCCCCAGCTACCATAGGAAGCTAAGAAAAGTTTTTTGGAAATGTTTTCATAAAATATGCAGGTGAATGGCTGTTGAAGGGGGGGACACCTTATATTTTGATTTATTTTTAAACTTGTCCTTTCTGAGAAGGTGCTAGGTTGAGTGCAAGAAATCGCTTTCCAAAGTGGGAAATCTCAAAACATTTTTTTTTTTTTTTTTTTTGTTGCTAATAATTTCTATTAAAAGGTTGGTGGAAGCCTGATTTGATTATTGAGTCTCTTGGTGCTAGGGAACTTTACAGCTGAGGAATGCCTTTGTGAACTTGTTCTGCAAGTGGGAGGCCATGCCCTAATACAGTTCCCATACTGAAAAACTGATGATTCCTTCTCACCTGGGCAGAAGAGCAGCCTGTGTGCCAGCATACCCAGCTGGTTTAAGCCCTAGCCAGGGAGACTTTTGGATACGCAATTCTGTCTGGTCTGGGAGTAGTTACTGGGAAGTGATTTTTCCAGTGAGAGAAAGATGCCGTCTTATTTTAATGTGATGTTTCATAAGCCTGTGAGCTGTGATATTAGGTGTAGGAGTGCAATGAAATGCTGAAGCTTTTACTTGCTTTTCTGAAGGTTTGGATGGTGGTGTGTATGTGAGTGCATGTGTACGTATGGTCTAACCATTTTGTATGTACCATATCTACACATGCACATATGCACACACATTTTTTATTCATAGCAAAATTTTTATGGCTGTTCTTAAACTCTTGGAGTGGCTTCTCTTTTCCGTAGCACAATTCCTAAAATCGCTATTGTGAAGAAGCCAATATTGGCCTCAAAAAAATTGTGCATACTTCCACTATTCCAGTGACGAGACCTATAAATATTTTTCAACCCTAGAGAAAAAAAAAAAGTTTAAAGAAAGTGGCTTCTTATCTGTGAATAAAATTCTACCTACAAATAACATGAAAGGGTGAAAGTAAATTTCCTAATAGGGCTATTCTAATTATGGGTATTTAGTGACTTTGCAATGTATTTGTTGGTTATGTTAGGTAAAAATTAATCTCAACTTTCAGATTACACACATATAAGAGAGAGTGTACCCCATGTTACATTCAAAATAAAGATTTTGCAGTTACTCAAATTTAAAAAAAAAATGAAGTATAGTTGAGATTTTCTCAAGACTTGCATAAGTTTTTTTTTCATTGGTTCATTGTAATTTCCTACTTGGAAATTATTTTGTTTTCCTTACTAGAACAGAAAAGACAAAAATCTAGTACTGTAATTTGTTGGATTACGTGTGTTTCCATGGAAAAAGTAGTTTTATTTTACAACTCTATCTTGAGGATCCTGTTGGCTCAGATCTACAGTTTTTAATTAGCATTACTGGTAGGAATGGGGACCATGTTTAATGGGCCTGCTGATCACTTATAGGTGACTAATGTGGGGTTGTATCTCTAAGACTTAGAAGACAGTATCTGATTCTGGTGGTTTTCCATTTTGAGACTTAAGTCTGAACTTAAGCTTGCACAGAGTTCAATCAGAAATTGGTATTAAGACATTGTTAATTTTCTTCTGTTTAAACTATTGTGTGAGAAGCAGATGAAGTAGAAAGCATCATTGCTTCTTCTGTGTTAACTGTTTTCCAACTTCTCTTCTGGTACGTTTTGCACGTGAACACAGTTCCTCACTCATCTGAGTGCTTCAGGATTCAGTGTGGTTTGAACCAGGGTGGAAGGAGAAGTAAACGTAGTCTGGCACAACTAAAATAATTTTGTAATTCTACAGAGCATTTATGTGAAGTAAGAAAAAATTGATCTGAGTGTGGAATTTTGAAGTACCCTATTCAGAAGTCATTGCTGAAATATTTTCACTTCTAGTGAATGCGGGAAAGAATCGGGGGGGAGAAGTTTTTGGGTTTTTGGGGGGGGCGGGGGGAAGGGTTTATATATAAAATGTGAGACTGTATCGGCTTTGCCTGACAGGCTGAGAGATTGAGTTGAGTCTGGAAACTAGAATGTGCCTTGATGCTTCTCTTTACTTTTTCTGGTTTCTAGAGATCTTGCTGTGAGTTGAGGCAAAGGAAGAAAGGAAGGCACAAAGGTTAACCTGAAGGGATTGTAGAGATTTATGCTAAACTTGATATGATTAAATGTGATATGCAGTGTTGTACCTGGGTATGAGACATTGAAGAATTATTTTACTATTTGCATTGGGCTTAAAAACAAAACAAACGCACTCTTCTAGCTTGGACAGTAGTAGGAAATTTCACCTCTGCTATATAGCATTAAATATTGTCCTTTAATGTAGTACTAACAGTGATTTTTTTTTTTTTTTTTTCTGAACATCGATTTACAGGTATGGGATAGAAGTATTGGATTGTGAGGTATTCTTGTCCTGTTTTAGCTGCGGCTCTGCAAGTAGGATGTTGAAGGACCATTGCTATTTATATTTGCATTCCTTATTACTTTTATTGTCTTCAGAGCAGAAATATCTTCATTATAAGCAACGTTTTAAGGCAACAGTAAGGATTATGGTCTCATTTTCTCAAATGCAATTTTCATGCATGGTGCCATTAAAAGTATTATGTTTAGTATTGCTTTAAAAATATTTTTTCTAAATATTTTTTCTATTCTGCATTTATTATGGAATTCCTCAAATCTAGCCAGCAGGACTTAACAATGTAAGGAATTGTTGCTGGTATTTTAGATTTGTTTCTATTTCGTGTTTATCTTGCAAAAACATGATTGTGTAAAGATAATAAAGCTATTTGTTATTGCTTATGTTTTGAGAGGTTCTTAAAGTCACTTTTTTTTAAACTGATTTGTTACTCATCATTATGACTTTTTATTTTATCCAAGTTCAACCCACGCTGTCCATTGAAGAGGTTTTTTTGGAGGAATTGTACTTAACTGCGTTTAGTTCTGAGCATTTCCACTGAAAGGTAATACTTGCCGCACTGAAATAGCGAGACATTTGTAGCTGTTTTGAGAAACAGTGACTGAAAGGGTTTCTAGAAGGTGAAACTTTTGCTTTATTTCATGAACACAGGGGTTGAGTATAGGAAATCGCACCTCTTTCAGAGACATAGGGATGTATAAAAGTCAGAAGGACTTAGTGTTCATTTTATTCTAGTAATAACTAATGTTAATTAATGCAGTTGAAATATTTTGCAGACAGAATTCAGGTTTCATATTTAAAAAAAAAAGTTTAACATCCTGGAAAAGAAGGTGCAGAGTGGAAAGGAGTAATTATGGGGGAATGTACTTGGTATCCATGGAAGGAGGAAAATAAATATTAATAGTATATACTAATTCTCTGTTCTGTAGTGGAATAGAGAACTTGTTATCCCAAGAAAGAAACAGAATTGCAGAAGAAATTGTTCTCCGAAGATAGGGGTTTTGTGTGTGTGTTGTTCTGCTTTTTCTCAGCCATAGAGTTACTGGTTTTCAACATAGTGGGAAAGTTATGGGTGGGGTAGAGTGAGTAGAAAGTTTGCTTTCTTGTTTTGAGAACGTTGTTTCAAGACTTTCAATCACAAATGGATGTTTTTTCAATATGATACAATATTTCTGAGGAATTTTACAGAGTATACAGATTAATGAGTGCAAGATAACTTGGCAAAGTGTGTGCCCTCATGAAGAAGGAGGGAAGTTGTACTTGCATATGTTGTGAAAAACATATGCAACTAAATTTAGCTCATACTAGCAGATTCTACTTATTTTGAAGATTGTTTGTGGGATACTTCCAACCTTGTATGAAAAAGGGCATGGGAAGATTGTTTTTTTTTAATTTCTGTTTGGGTGCTTGCATCTCTCCTTTTCCCCTTTCTCCCTCCCCCAAGGAAAAAAGCCTCTGAAGAGAAGAGAAATTATTTCTCTGCCTACACTTGTATTTTAGTAGTCCGATTTTAGCACCGTGTCGTCATGCTGCAAGATTATTTGGCATATGCTGGTTTTTGTTTTTAGCTTCCTCTAGTTTTATACAGTAGCTAATGCTTCTCCCATAAATCTTAGATTTAACTGTGAAAGCTTAGCCTATCATCCAAAGCAATTTCTTTCCTGTTCTTTTGCAATGCGGCAACATTAATTAACTGCTGTTCATTGTGTGCAATATATATTTTGTGTATTTGGTACTACTACTGCTGGATGAAAAAAAGGACTGAATGGCTTAATATTTGTCTGCTAGCACTTCAGAGTCTTTATTAACCCTTTTTGGTGGGTGTGCTGAGCTGCAAGTGCTCTGGTGGTAGTTCAGAGAAACACAGTGTCTAACTGACCTCTTCAGCTATTATTTTCAGAAACGATCTTATTTTTCTCCTCTGTTACTGGGGAAGCCGAACACTAAAGTAGGGCGTATCATGAACCTTGCTTGGATTTAGGTGGAAAAGTAATTATTGCTTTCCCTTTAAAGAAAAAACAAACACTGGTATTATAATTGCATGTCACGTGTAGCTGAGAAGAAAAAATACTTGTACCCCGATGCTCTACTGTATTTCATGGTATATAATTTCCTCTCATAAAAGATACTTTCTCTCCCTGCGAATTTTGCTTTGCACGTAGTGTACTTCTGCCTTTCTGTCTCAAGCTAAACAAACATGAGTTAGTTGAACTAGATTTTAAGGATTCTAATTGTTTATAAACTTCTTATGGAGTAAGTGACCATAATATATTCAAATTCAGGGATTCTACCTTGGATTTCCAAGCAGTAAAACAAGGTTGTTTACTCACTGTTCTGAAGCTTTTCAAGATATTCAGAGAATTACCCTTTAACACTGCACTTCATAAAGTTGTTGGTATTTCTTCTTTGACAGTATGTACCCTTAGGTGTTAAATGAAAAGATTTTTGGCATGTAGATGGTAAAAGGATTTATAGGACACTTTTTTTTAAGAAGGTCACTAGTGAATGCTGAGTTGCTATTTTTAGAGGTGACTACTCCAGCTGCTTTCAAAGCTTGTCCCTTGTCTTTGGAATACCTTATTTTGCAGTGGAACTGCTGAAGGTGGAGTTAAGTTTGTTCAGAGCTGTATCCCCTGGAAACGTATTGGCAAGTGTGATTTAGCGCTGCTTGTCTTAATCCTGTACATTCCTGACCACAGCAAGGCTACACATTCAGTAAGCTCTATTTCAGGCTGTATTTCTAGCACTTAAAGTTTATAAAGCCAAAGACATTAAAAAGACAATATAAGAAATTAGCTTTTTTCTTTTTCTGTTTTCTAGATATAAACTTTCTAAGTCTCAAAACAAGACTTACAAAATATGAAACAATTGTTTCTGAAGTATCTTAAGAATCAATCTGAAATGTGAAAAATGTATGAAGTGACACAATTATTTCCAGCACTATTGGATTCCGGAAGTATTTGTGGCAGATTGTGCCAACAGTACCCGTGTGTAAAATTGGTGTGCAGATAAGCTTGTTTTAACTTGTTCCAGTGACTGCTTTATTTAGGCAAAGGACTTCTGTATGACCCACCTTTCCTCATAAGGGCAAGCTTCTAGGACAAATTAAAAAGCTTCTAAAATAGTGGTTAGTTACTCAGTAGATCTGTAGCGATGAAGAGGACACTTACATTTTGAAACCCATACAAAGAGTAGTGGCTTCAGGCAGTCCTGCTGGCAGGAGGCACTCAGATGATTGTAGTGACTTCTGTCAATGTAAAATGGGTAGAATATGTTTTATGAGGATCTAATTATTGCTTTTAAAACAAGTAATGGGACTTACTGTATGACCTGGACTTCATTTAAGTTAGGCCTGTCCCACACTGGGGCGTGACTATGTCTCCAGCTAAAACCTTGCGCTTTTTTTCAGGAAGGGGGACGAGGTGTTTTAGTAATTTAAATATAATTTCCTGCAGGAGAGCTCTGCAGAAAACTGAAACTAGTTCCATGTCTTAGGGAATTCTCCAACACAGAGCTGGATGCTTTTGGGAGATACTAGTGTGTAACAGTGTGTTATCACTTTGTTGTATTTTATGGTACTTACACTAGTATTTATGCTGGTACTACCATAATATTATGACATGTTGTCTCAATAGCTCTGAGAAGTAGGGGAATCACTTCTGTCTACAAAGAGAAAATGAGTCATGCAGTAACTAGGGAAATGGCTTATGATCTATGGTAGATCTTGTGGAGCAGGATAGACAGTCATTCTGTGGCGTCTGAGGGTTGTCAGCCAGGGCTGCTGCAGCACTGAGGATGTATACAACAATCTAAGCACTGTATTACATGACTATGAATGCAGATTTTCTGTTTCTCATGTAATGGCTTAACCCATAAGCTAGTTTTATTTTCTGTCAAATAAAAAAAATCGCATAAATTCCAAACAATATTGTTTTCCTAAGATAGGATCAGTACTTTTACAATTGGGATGCAGTGAGCAGAGGAAGAATGTCTGCTCCTAACTCATCTAAAATGTTATTTAAGGTGGCTGGGGTTTTTGCAGGGTTTGGTGTGTGGTTTTGTTTTTTGTTGTTGTTTTCTTTATTTTTTTGCTTAAAAAACAAATGGATAATATTGCAGTCTTCACGTCAATGGAAATTGGCAAACTTTGACAGTAAGCACAGGAGAAAGGAAAAGGAAGGTGAAAGGATCATGAATTTACTGATCAAGTGATTACAAATTTAGTGTACTGGCTTTCTTATAAAACTGCAAGAGGCAAACTTACCATAAAAATCTGATGAGGGAGGAAGATGCCTGTTTCTCTGGAAAAAAGTACTGTATATTGTTCAGGTATTATATAGACTACAGAGAACGTTTTTAATGAACAGTAAGTACACAACAGGAGGCTGAAAATGGCTTGGGGGTTATTTTTTCCTCCAAAATGGTAGCTGTTTAATTATATCTTCCAGACCATTAACAAATGGAAAAAATAGAAAGAAAGCTTATTTGGAGAAGAATTTGTAGGAATTTGTGGGAATAGTGTGAATATTGTTGCACAATATGCACAGAAATTTCTGTCAGCATGATTTTCAGTTCTTGAGCATACGGTATCACCCATGAGATAACTGAATTTTTATGCAAAATTTATAAGCATAAATACAGATACTTATACTTTTTTAATGATTTCTCTGGGTTTATTAAGAATTACTTAATACAGTTATATCCATAACATTATTAAAACAATCAGATTGTATGCAATGAGAAATTAAGTAAACCCTCTCTAAAAAAAAAAAATCCTTTACAATTAGAGCTGATATAGATATCACACAATATCTGATTTCCCCCCCCCCCCCCCCCCCCCCCCTCCCCCTGCCTCTTCCTGCTTATTTATTATGTTTAATAGGATAAAAAAAAA